>Ga0116227_10005075_pt1 | contig 28140 bp, 19 predicted proteins | sample S1TSphgellanicum_FD_89693 | JGI IMG/M metagenome (GOLD analysis project Ga0116227, IMG submission 89693) | Host-associated microbial communities from peat moss isolated from Minnesota, USA - S1T2_Fb - Sphagnum magellanicum MG | ecosystem: Host-associated > Plants > Peat moss > Unclassified...
CAATTGCCATTGATATTTTTATAGTATGTTTAATTACTTTCATAATGTTTTTGAATTGAATAATTTAAAAACCAACAGATGCTCCAAAAATGACGGTACGCGCCTGCGGGTACACACCACGATCAATCCCCACACCTAAAGCGCTTCCGGAAACTTCGGGATCAAAGCCGGTGTACTTAGTTAGTACAAACAGGTTGGTACCGGTAACATAAACGCGAACAGTTTTAACCTTGATCTTTTTTAGATCACGAAGCGTATATCCGATTGAAGCGTTGCGCAGCCTCAGGTAATCACCGTCCTCTAAAAAGAAGGTTGACGGGTTAACAAAGTTGCCATTCAAATCACCCGTAGATACCCGTGGGAAAGTGTTTGATGTACCCTCGCCATGCCACCTGTTCAATACCGATGTTGGGTAGTTGGCGGTAGGTAAATCCCAGCGGTGTAAACTGTTGAATATTTTATTGCCAGCTAATCCGTTAAAAAACACATTCACATCAAAACCTTTATATCTGGCGGTTAAGTTTAAACCGTAATTGTATTTAGGATGTGGGGTTCCTACCATTGATCTATCCTGGTTATCAATTTTACCATCGTTATTAAGATCCTGGTATTTGATATCGCCCGGTACAGCATTAGGTTGGATCAGCGTTCCATTTTTTTGATACGCGTTGATCTCGGCCTGGTTTTGGAAAATACCCTGCATGGTGTATAGCCAGAAATAACCTATCGGGAAACCGGCCTGCATACGGGTTACGCTCGTCATTTGGTTACTTGCCGCGGCACCATCTATAAACCCTGATGATGTGCCTACAAATGTTACATTATTGTAGTTATAAGCTCCATTAACATTAGCTTCAAAATACAATTTGCCAAAGGCTTTATGGTAGCCTATGCTCAACTCAATACCTTTATTTACCACATTACCGGCATTGCCTGTTGGCGCAGAGTTACCTACATACAACGGGATTGGTATGGTTACCAATAAACCTATCGTTTCTTTTTTATAAAGGTCGAGCGTCGCGTTAAAGTTGCCTAAAAATTCTGCATCGATACCTAAATCGGTTTGCTCTGATGTTTCCCATTTCAAATCATCGTTAGATACACCGCTTGGTGATGCACCCACAACTTGGGTACCACCACTGCCAAAGTAATAGTTGCGGGCATAGGTACTAATGGTTGATACATACCTGTAATCGCCAATGTTATCGTTACCTGTACGGCCCCAGCTTGCTCTTAACTTTAGGGAGTTTATGGCGGTTATATTCTCCATAAATTTTTCTTTAGTTACATTCCAGCCTACCGAAAATGAAGGGAAGTAACCAATTTTGTTATTAGGGCCAAAACGGTACGATCCATCGGCACGCATGGTTCCTGTTGCTAAGTATTTACCATCATAATCATAATTTACACGACCGAAATAAGAGATCAAGCCTGTGTGAAAAGCCCCCCCGGATGCGGCCGCGCTGGTATTATCTTTAGCCAAATCGAGGTATGCAAATGCAGGATCATCGTACAACAACCCGTTTTTTGATCCTGATACATTGGTGCCACTGCCAGTATTAACTGTATTACCAATTAAAGCGGTAAACGAGTGCTGTTTGATGGTTTTAGAATAGGTTAAAACGTTCTCCTGGTTCAGGTATTTGCTTTCGGCCATGCCTGCGCTGGCACCTGATGCAATGGTTTGATTGGTGGAGTTCAAATAATAGATGGGCGTGTAACCAGCCGAAACATCATATTGTAAAGCATAACCCAAACTGCTTCGCAGTTTCAGGTCTTTGGTAAAATGCAGTTCGCCAAAAACATCGCCGTTAAAGCGGGTATAACCTGATGTTCCGTTGGTGTAAAATATACGAGCTACAGGGTTAACCACTTCCTGAGATACATATCTTGATATAGCGAATGTACCATCATCATTCATTACAGGGGTAACCGGGTCCATGTTAATGGCACTTAATATTGGGCCTGCATTACCACTGTTTGATGTGATGGCATCACGCTGTACATTGGTTATGCTCACGTTTACTCCTGTTTGCAAAAAGCCATCTAAAAATTTTTGCTGTGTGTTTACACGACCGGTGTATCTTGCAAAATCAGACTTGCCCTTGGCTATTGTACCTGCCTGGGTAAAATATGAGAAAGAGGTGCTAAACGTAGAATTATCGGACCCACCAGAAAATGATAACTGATGATTTTGAATAGGCGCATTTTGATAGGCTATCTCTTTTTGCCAATCGGTACCCTTGCCCAATTTTGCAATTTCGTTTTCAGAAAAAGGCATAGGCAGATTTGAGTTAAAGAAAGCCTCGTTTTGGATGCGGGCATACTGTGTTGCATCTAACAGATCGAGATTTTTACGGGTATTTTGTATCCCGTAGTAATACTCATAATCTATCCTGGTTTTGCCAGGCTTACCCGATTTAGTGGTGATAATAACTACGCCGTTTGCACCTCTCGCCCCATATATTGCTGCCGATGCTGCATCTTTTAACACTTCCATCGTTTCGATATCACGTGGATTGATCGCTTCCAGATCGCCGCGGGGGAAACCATCGACAATGTAAAGCGGATCGTTAGTTCCATTTGTACCGGCACCGCGAATACGGATGCTTACACCTGCACCCGGCTGGCCGCTGTTAATCATCACGGTTACACCGGCAGCTTTACCTTGCAATGCCTGGTCGGCACGCATCAGGCCCGGTACTTCCAGATCTTTGGTGGTGATGGATGAGATGGCGCCGGTAACCAAACTCTTTTTTTGAACACCATAGCCAACAACAACCACATCGTTAAGTGTGGTGGCCTGCTTGCTCAATGCAACCTGCAAGGTCGTTTGATCTGTCAGTGTAAGCTCTTTACTTTGCATTCCAATGGCACTAACAATCAATACGGTAGAAGCTGCCGGTATATTGATACTAAATTTACCATCCAGATCGGTGGAAACACCAATAGTGGTACCCTTTACTTTAACGGTAGCTCCGGGGATTGCGGAATTATCTTCAACATCCTTTACTGTACCTTTTACTGTTTTTGCAGATTGGGCATGTACAGTCGTACTGTATACAGCGAGGTAAAAGATGAGTAAGAAAAATCGCGTTAATTGTGTAAAATTGATTCTCATAATGAATAATTAGGTTTTAAAATTGGTTTTATAGTTGTTTATCAGGTTGTGTGCATTTATCCGGATCCATTATTTCCGTTTGCCTCTATTTGCTTATTGTTGTTGTGGATGTGATCAAACTTGCCGGTTGCAGGCCCAGTGCCTTAATGTATCCATCGTTAGGCTTACATTTTGAGAACTGGCAGTTATCCAAAAACTCAGTTAATACCTGTTTAAGCATTTCCCGTTGTACAGGCAGTTTACGTAGTTCTTTGAAACTACCGCGCGGGGCTTCGGCATAATTAACCAAGGAATCGTATTTGGCCGGGGGAATTACCGACAGGATATTTTTAGGGCTATCCAGCTTTTTATAGGGCCAAAAATGCCAGCCAATGTTGTTACTCTCTAACAACTGCCGAAACTCGGCAACCCATTCATCAGTGTTTTCTCCGGTTTCACCCGCGTAAATCGGCACATTGTATTTATCGCGAAAAGCAATAAAACGGGCTATTGAACCTAAGTTTGGTTTATCACCATATTTATGGAAGGTGTAAATAATCTTACTATCAAAAGGCTGGTTGAAAATGGCAAAGTTGGTATCCCACTGTGCGCCACCTAAAAACAAAATGTGGTTTTTATCAACCGTACGGATAGATTTAGAAATTTCTTTGTACAGCGGTTCAATAAACGGGTTAAGCTTAGCTGAATCAAAGTAATGGGCAACAGGCTCGTTTAACAGATCGTATCCTAAAACGGTAGTTTCATTTTTATACCTGTCGGCTATTTTGTGCCAGATATCTATAGTTAGCTTGCGATTAGCACTGCTTTCGTATAAAAAAGGATATCCGTAGCTATCGTCAATATTATCACCCGTTTGGCCACCGGGTGCGCAATGCATATCCAGTATCACATACAAACCTTCGGCTTTACACCATTTCACCACACGATCGAGCATGGTGAATCCTCTTGATGCATCGTTAGCTCCTAAATAATCTTCGTTAGTAAATAATCGGTAATTGAATGGAACCCTGATGGAGTTTGCTCCAATAGACTTTAAAAAATGAATGTCCTTTTGAGTGATGTAAGAATCTAAAAAATCAGACCAGAATTTTGATGTTTCTTCGGGGCCAATTACCTGGCTAATCATTTCATTAATAAGCTTTGGCGAATTGGTGTTCTTAAATTTAAACATATAACCTTCGGGCACCAGCCAGTTACCCAGGTTGCTTCCTTTGATCAGGAATGGTTTACCGTCGACTCCAATTACATCTTTACCCTTTACGGTAATGAATTTAGGATTTGCAGCATTGAGCCGTGATGAAAGGCTAAGTAACAATAAACTGTAGAGTAATAGTTTTTTCATGAGTGGATGTTAGTTCTTTGTTTGTATGTCGTTGTAGTAATTTTTAAGGGTGTAGAATGCTTTCTTTTTGCGCCCCTGCTGATCGATCAAACCTTTATTGTTCCAGCCTTCCTGGTAAACCGGGTTATTTCGCCTTGGCGACCGGAAGTCAGCCAGGATCCATGGTGAGATGCCGATGTAGTTATCGGGCATATGTTTTAGCATAGCAACCTGTTCTTTGTAAAAACGTTCCTGGAATTCTTCGGTCCATAATGTGCCTGCATCGGCATGGTAGCCGCCAAGCGCCTCCGCTCCTGTTTCGCTGATGAATAAAGGTTTATTGTATTTGGTAGACCATTTAGCATCGCGGCAACTTTCGGGAGTACCGCCATACCAGCCTAAATATTCGTTAAAGGCAACTACGTCTACATACTCACCCAACGGGTCGTCAACGCTACGCAGGTTTTCCGCAGAGTGATAGTCAACTTCCAGGGCAGCAGAAACCAGGCGCGTTGGATCGGTTTTTTTTGCTGTTTGCAGTAAGGTTTTCATAAAGTTGGTGCGGGTTTCACTAACCGGTGTTTCGTTACCAACCGACCAGATGATGATACTCGCGCGGTTATGATCGCGGGTGATCATCTCATTTAATTGTGCCTGTGCTTTACCCAATACAGCGGCGCTTGAAAAATCGATAGTCCAGTAAACCGGTATTTCCGACCATACGAACAAACCCAATGAATCAGCCATGCGGGTCATTTTTTCATCGTGGGGATAATGAGCCAGCCTAACCATATTGCAACCTAACTCTTTAGCCCATGTTAATAATTGAAGGGCATCGGCCTGGCTATTGGCGCGGCGTTTATCTTGCGGAACCTCGCCGTGAATACTTATCCCGCGAAGGAAAACAGGTTTACCGTTAACCAATATTCTTTTACCATCAACCTTTACCGTGCGGAAACCTATGTTCTCTACAACCTGATCTGTTTTAGTTTTAACAATTACTTTGTAGCACTTAGGGTTTTCTGGCGACCATAATTGAAATTGAGGGAGCTTGAACTTAACTTCGGCCAGGTTGTTATTGGTGTTGAAGGTTTGCTTAACTTTTAACTCAGGTATTTCTATCGTTACCTTTTCGTTAGAGACAGTGCTATTCAAACGAACCCAACCGGTAATTTCGTTGTTTGTAGAAGTTGGCGCTAACTGGATTACGTAATCTGTAATAGCCGAAGCAGGCAATTCAACCAGTTTAACATCGCGGGTAATACCGCCGTAGTTCCACCAATCGGTATTTAAAGTTGGTATTTCATCGGCGTAGCGTTTGTTATCAACCTTCACTACCAGGTAGTTATTCTTTTCTTTCAGTACGGTATCGGGAATCTCAAAATTGAATGGCGTAAAACCACCATTATGCATACCCAGCTTTTTACCATTCAGGTAAACATCGGCGCGGTAATTAACGGCCCCAAAGTAGAGGAACACTTTATTTGATGTTGCCGATTTTTTATAGTCGAACGATTTTTTATACCATACCGTTCCTTCGTAGTAATACAATCTTTCGTTTTGCGAGTTCCAGTCTGATGGTACATTGATGGTGTATTTATCGATATAGCCATGTTCTTTCCTATCCATTTTATTGGCCTGAACATCGCTGCTCCAGTAAGCTTCGGGGTCGTTTTCTTTACGCTCTTTGTACCGATAATCATAGAAACCAGTTTCGTACGGATCAACAATGTATTGCCATTGCCCGTTCAGACTTAGGGTATTGCGGGATGGGATATTAGCGATAAGATCGCTTTGCGAAAATGATTTTAAGGACAGCAATAAAGCCGTTGAAAACAGGATAAGCCTTGCGACAGATTTACGGGTCATAAATAATATAATTAGGTACTGTTATGTGCAGATTTAATTGGTTTGTTGTAGAAACAACAATGTGTGCCAGGCTTTAAATACTGCGGTATTAATTGGTTTGTGCTGGCAAATATAATTTAGAATAAACGAATAAAACAACTTTATTTTATCGTATTTAATTGATTTATAGATAGTTAAATCGATTTTAATACACTTAAACACCATTGATTTTTAAACGTAAAACATGCTATATCATGTAGATAGCGGTTTTTTAAACAGAACTGAAAAAAAAAGTAATACGCGTTAAAAAAGTGTCGCTTTTTAACGCATTTATGTAGGATGAGATTAATAAAGTGATATTATACCTGTGGCATATAGCACGCCAGCAAAGTATTCGTGAGAGGGCTAATCGAGTACGAGCCTGCTCCAGCCTTTTTCGCCGGCGTTGCGGAGTTCTTTTTTGCGTTCATCCATTACTTTCAAAATTTTGGCACTATATGCCCAGCAGGTGGCTTGCCTGATATCGAGAATTTCTGATAATTTATAAGATGAGATTTTTCCCTTTGTACTGTACAAAAGGTAAACCATGTAAAAGGCTTTGTTGATGGGGATCTTATTTTTATGGAATATGGTGTTAGTGGTTACCGATTCATCATAATCGCAATTGGTACAACGCCTGCTGTAGGGTGTATGGCCGTTAAACGATGTTTCGCAACCGCACTTAGTACATTTAAAGCCACTCTCCCATTTTAAGTTGGCTAAAAATTTAAAGCAGGCATTATTATCGGGATATATTTTACTGAATTCTTCGAAGTTAACCTCTTTAGACATTACCCTGGCTTGGGTAACTTCTTCAATATTGGTATGCAGCACATCGTTATCCAATTGCAAAAGCGCGTTGATACGGCTAATCTCTTGCGCCTGCTCCATTAATTCCAGGTTCTTTTTCTCTATTATGGCCGACTTTTCGACTACTTCGCGGGTACGATCCTGAACTTTTATTTCGAGCTGTGCGTTCAGGTTATCTTTTAAAGCCTGGTTGTACTGTAGCTCTAGGATAATTCTTTTTTGAGCCTTCTCTTTTTTCTTTTTAATGATACGTACATTATCGCTTATCGCGAAAGAGACAAAGAGCATCTCTAATAATAAACAAAAACTTAAGCTGTAAAAGTTTGCAGGCCCAAATGGTAAGTTCACTACAATAAGAACTTTAATTATTCGGATTAAAAAGCCAATTAGTATAAAAGAATACCCCGCCACAAAAAAGCGTGCCGGATGATAGCCTTTACGCCATATGTAGATACCAGAAAACAAAGCAAGTAATATGGGCAGAATTTCGATGATCTTATAAACAAACAAATGCTTATCAATAAACAGACATGCTAAAAAGAAAATGCTGCGTAATATGATAAGTGCAATTACCGCTTTATTAAGTAATGGCGCTTTTGTTTTTAAGTGCAGAAACATGCGGGTGAATAGCAGGGCAAATACGGTAGCAGAGTATAAGGCAACCCCATAAGCGATCTCGTTCCACCGGGGTGAACCGGGCCAAAAATATTGGTAGGCGATACCATTCGAGCTCATCTCGTAAATACCGATGCTCAAATTATATAGAATGTAATAGATATATTGTTTTTGCCTTATGGCGAAAAACAGCAAGAAATTATATAAGCAGAACACCAGTATCATTCCATACAGTGTGCCCAGCAACATATATTCGCGCAAACCGTATTGTATAAACCAGCTTACATTTTTTAACACCACCATCACAGCTGCCGGTTGCTCCGCTTTGATCGAGAAATAGTATATCCTGTCGCCTGTAAAGTTTTTATCTATTAAAAAGGTTACGTTTTTATGTTGGTACGCCCGGTTTGTAAACCCCAGGTCTGCCCCTAATTTGTATTCCTTGTAAAGTTCGGGTGTTATTTCCTGGTAAATATTAATATGATCGATAGTTTGATCATAAAATTCGAGTACCCAGCTTTCGTTTGATTTTAACGAATTGTTGATACGCACCCGATACCAGTAAGTGCTTGTACTACTATATGTTTTAGGGGTAAATGTTTTAGAGGGATTAAATTTACCGGAATAGCGGGATGATATAATATCGTTAATACTTAAAGTACTTGTTTTATCTTCAAGCTGATAGATTTCGTTGTAAGAAAATATATGTTGCTTAGTATCAGCATTTATATTAATGGTTGTTTGTGCAAAACAAGGCGATTTTATAAGCACACAAACCAATATAAGCAAGGTGAAATAAGACCAAATAATTGTTCTTTTTTGCAAAATTTTATCGGTAATAGTAATGTATATTAGGAATACTTTTAATTAAGAGCCAATATACAAAGTGTATTACTTAACTTTTACAATTAAGATTAATTGCAGTTCTTAAACTATAAAAATCGAATTCTTTTATTGCTGATCTGTGTGATTCAGCGGGATTGGAATAAGTAAAAATCAATGCGCAGTAACAGGAAAGCGTAGGTGCCTATGAAGACATTGTTTATGTTCAAAGTTTAGACTAAAAAGCCTTTAGATTTTTAGTCTAAAGGCTTTTTTGAGATTATATATTAAAACCCATACATACCCCCAGAAACAGAAATTTGCTCTCCCGTAATCCAAGCTGCATCATCGGATGCAATAAATACAGCAGCTTTAGCAATATCTTCTGGCTGTCCTCTTCGGCCAAGTGGTGTTTTTTCGACAAACATTTTTTCATACTCGCTTCCTGCTGTAACGCCAGCACTGGTTGCACCTTCCGTTTCTGTAGCACCCGGCAAGATGGAATTGATACGTATTTTTCTTGCACCCAACTCTTTAGATAAAGCAATTGTGAAGGCATCTAATGCCGCTTTAGTTGAAGAGTACAACGAGGCATTAGGAAGAGGGTATTTACTTGCACCCGAACTGATATTGATGATATTGCCGCCCTTATCGCCAAATAATTTCAAAGCAGCCTGGATAGTTAAAATGGGCCCTAATACATTGACGTTGAAACTCTGATGAAAAGCTTCTATCGATATCTGTTCAATAGGTGCGTATCCTTGAGAAACCGCGTTGTTTACCAAAACATCCAAAGTGCCAAAAGCCTTCTCTGTTTCTTCAAATAGCTTGATCACATCGGTTTCTTTAGACACATCTGCCTGAACTGCAATGGCCAAACCACCATTTTCAGTTATCGCCTTAACCACCTTATCTGCTCCTTCTTTGCTCGAAGCATAATTTACAACAACCTTTGCACCTTCTGCCGCAAAGTGTTTAGCGATAGCTGCACCTATTCCTTTTGAAGCACCGGTAACTACCGCTACTTTGTTCTCTAGTTTATTCATTTTGAGTTTTTTTTTTTTTTATTTAGATAAATAAGTCATACCACCATCAACAAGGAGTTCAGCGCCCAACATAAACGAAGAATCATCAGAAGCCAAGAAAACCGCTGTTTTACCGATATCTGATGGTTGCCCGATTCTGCCTATCGGCATTTCATTTGCAAAGTGCTTTTTTATGCCTTCAATTTGCTCTAAGGGAACAAATTTTTCAAATGCCGGTGTATCTGTTGTACCTGGTGTTATCACATTTGCCCTAATCTTTTTATCTAAAAGATCGCTTGAAAATCCCTTTGCCAAATAAATTATAGCCGCTTTTGCAGCACCATAAAGTGTAAAATTTGGATACGCCCGATGTGCTGCGTTCGACCCGATCAGAATAATAGAACCGCCATCATTCATATAAGGCAATGCTTTTTGAACAGTGAAATAAACACTTTTCAGGTTCAGATCCATTGTTTTGTCATAGTCGGTTTCGCCGATAGTTGCTACAGTTCCTACGGTTCCAGCACCTGCATTGGCTACCAGCACATCTATTTTTCCAAATTTTTTAGCTGTTGCTGCAGACACCCTTTCCAGATCGGTAAGGTTGGTTACATCGGCATTTATGCCTATAAAATTATCGCCAAGCTGGGCCACGGCACTATTTAAACTTTCCTGATTTCTGCCAACAATAACTCCTTTAGCACCTTCATTTTTAAATTCGTGGGCAATGCCAAGCCCAATTCCGCTATTACCACCTGTAATAACCGCTACTTTATTTTCTAATCTGCTCATTGTTTCTTTTTTAAAAGATTGAGCGACAAAGGTAGAGTACCAAAGTTATTTTTAGTAACTTTGTACCGAAAAGTAATAGTAACACACAGGTAACCAAGTAACATGATGAGGTGTGCAATAACAGAGTTTCAACAGGAACAAAAGAAAAGGATGAGATCCGTTCAGGATGCCATGGACGCGTTGAACGGGAAATGGAAGATCGCTATTATCTCGTCTATTTGCTGTTACGGCAAAAGACGATTTTCTGATATCCTGAATGATGTTGAAGGTGTTTCCAACAGGATGCTGAGCAAAGAATTAAAGGAACTGGAAATTAATCAGCTGGTGACACGCACCGTTTTACCCACACAAACCAAAACGGTTGAATATGAATTGACGGAACACGGTAACACACTTCAAACCATCATTACCGAACTTTCGGATTGGGGAGTTGTACACCGGAAGAAAATTATAGGGAAGTAATATTTGCTCTTGGTTGGTCTACAGAAAATATAAACGGGAAAGGAGCGGTAAATCGCATCTTTCCCGTGGGGTGGTCCCAATACTACAAAACCCGAACTCTTTTATGCGTGATTTGCACAATGCAGCAGGTTTGGATAATAATTAAAGATTAGACCGGCGATATGGCTAATTCCTTTCCAGTGTGTCATTTTAGATAAGGTTTAAGCTTAGGAAATTACTCAGCAGGAAATTTTGTTACGTCCATATAAAGCACTTCCCAAAGATGCCCATCTAAGTCCTGAAAACTTCGTTGCTGCATAAAGCCATAGTCTTTGGGGGCGTTAGTTTCTTTACCGCCTGCCGAAAGCGCTTTCTCTGCCATTGTGTTTACTTCATCTTCGCCGTCTACTGATAAAGAGTTAATAACTGATGCCATTGTGAAAGCATTGCCAATTTCTTTTTTTGTAAATTCCTTAAATTTAAGATGCGTTAAAAGCATCACATAAATTTCATCGGTCAGTACCATACAAGCTGCCGTTTCATCTGTAAATTGCGGATTATTTGTAAACCCGATCTCTGTGTAAAAGGTCATTGCCTTTTGTAAATCTGCAACAGGCAGATTAATAAAAATTTTCTTTGCCATTTTTTTTTAATTATTAATTAATGAGACAAAGATGAGGGAACTATTTCCCCTAAACATTTACATATGTTGAGAAAATGGAAATTATTTATTGATGAGAAAAATTCTGCTCAACTGCGTTGGCGTAATGCCTAAGTAAGAAGCAATGTGATGCTTTTTTAGTCGCTTTAGAAGAGCAGGATATTTTTTAAGAAAGTCGTCATAGCGTTTGGCAGATGTTTCAATTCTCATTGAAATTTCCAAAGGCTCTTTTTCTATTATCCAATGCAAATCGTTGTAGGCGATATAAAATAATGCAAGGTCTGGATAAGTGGGAAATAGTTTTTTGAATTCAAAAAAATCATATTCCAACACGGTTGTTTCTTCAATTGCAGTGATATAAAATTCACTGGCTTTGTTAGCCAACATCGCACTTAATGAAGCTGCTATTCTTAGCTCCGGAAAGAAATATTTAATAACCGTATTTCCATCGTCATTGATATAGTTTTGCGAGAAAAGTCCTTTAATCACAAAACCAATTTTTTTGGGGTATTGTCCAATAGTTACAAAGTGGTCGTGTTTATTGTATTTTTTCAGACGTAAAAGATTGGTCCACGCCAATTCTGCTTGTTGAGAAATGTTGTGATAGGTCCTAATCTTTTGAAAAAATATGTCGGTATTCATTTGCAGTAATGTGTCGGTTCAAAATTTGTCGGGTGTCTCGCTACGATTGCTAAGTAATGTTTTTTCAAAAGTTAAAACAGAATAATATGTTTCATAGCTGTAGCTAAGGTAATTAATATCGCTTTGAATACGACAACAAAAAAGCCTCCAGATTTTCATCTAAAGGCTTTTCAATTTTATTCCTATGCTTGGCATACGGTGGGTCATTTTGTGGTCCTGACGAGAATCGAACTCATATCTAGAGTTTAGGAAACTCCTATTCTATCCGTTGAACTACAGGACCAGTATTGCGATTTGCTGCAAAGGTAAAAAATTATTCCGCTATCTCACAACCGAACCGTTACTGGTAAAGTTAAGCGGCGATACAAAATTCAATTTACCTGCTGCATCCTCGGCCATGAGTATCATTCCTTGCGACATGATGCCTTTGATCTCCCTCGGTTCCAGATTCACCAATATGCTTACCTGCTGGCCAATAATGCCTTCGGGTTCAAAGTGTTCGGCTATACCTGATACTACAGTACGCTGATCGATACCGGTATCAATTGTTAGTTTGAGCAATTTTTTAGTTTTTGCTACTTTCTCGGCAGTCAATATGATGCCTACACGAACATCCATCGCCGCGAACTGATCATAGGTTATATTATCTTTTGCGGGGATAACGGGGGTTTCAACTTTAATAACCGGACCTTCGATGGCTGCTTTTTTATCAACCAGTTTTTGGATCTGACGGGCGATCAGATCATCCTCGATCTTCTCGAATAATAATGATGATGGGTTTAATTGGTGTCCGTTTTTAAACACCAGTTCATCGTCAAAATACACTACCTCATGAGGCAGGTTCAGCATGTGGAAGATCTTTTTAGCTGTGCCAGGTAAAAAAGGCTGTAAACAAGTAGCTAAATGGCCTATCAATACCAAACAGTTGTGTAAAGCATCTTTAGCAGCTTCCGGATCAGTTTTGATGGTTTTCCATGGCTCTTTCTCCGTAAGGTAACGGTTACCCAAACGGGCAATTTCCATCATGGTTTGTTGTGCCTGGCGGAATTTATAGCCTTCGAAATTAGCTTCCAATTCATCATAAAACTTACCTACCTCGTTGCTCAGATTATCATCAGTAAAGTTAATGGCATCAGTAGCAGCTTCAATTTTACCATCGTAAAACTTATGCATCAGTATCATTACCCGGTTCACAAAGTTGCCGAGGATAGCTACCAACTCGTTATTCACACGTGCCTGATAATCTTTCCAGGTAAATTCACTGTCGCTGGTTTCGGGGGCAATGGCGGTTAGATAATAACGTAGTTCATCAACCTTGCCGGGAAGATCTTCGAGGTATTCATGCATTTCTACACTCCAGCCACGGCTTGTGCTCATTTTATCTCCCTCGAGATTCATAAACTCGTTGGCGGGCACGTTATCAGGCAATACAAAATCGCCATGTGCTTTAAGCATTACCGGGAATACGATGCAATGGAAAACAATGTTATCCTTACCTATAAAATGCACCAGCTTGCTTTCACTATCCTGCCAGTACAGTTTCCAGTCTTTATTGTTATCAATGGCCCATTGCTTGGTTGCGGAAATATAACCGATAGGCGCGTCAAACCAAACGTATAAAACTTTGCCATCAGCATCCTTTACGGGCACTTTAATACCCCAATCCAAATCGCGGGTTACGGCACGCGGGTGCAGACCGCCATCAATCCAGCTTTTGCATTGACCGTAAACTGTAGCACGCCAGTCTTTAGCATGGTCTTTCAATATCCATTCTTTCAACCAATCTTCGTATTTATCCAAAGGTAAATACCAATGTTTGGTTGGTTTTAAAACGGGCTTGTTGCCACTTAAGGTTGATCGAGGATTGATCAACTCTTCGGGGCTAAGTGATGTTCCGCACTTTTCGCATTGATCGCCATAGGCGTTCTCGTTACCACAATTAGTGCATGTACCTATGATGTACCGATCGGCCAAAAAGGCCTTGGCATGCTCATCGTAATACTGGTCTTCTTCCTTCTCAACAAATATGCCTTTATCGTTCAAGTTAGTAAAAAAATCCTGAGCGGTTTGGTGATGTAAGGGATCGCTGGTGCGATGGTAAATATCAAATGAAACACCAATTTGTTCGAAAGATTCTTTGATTAACTGGTGATACTTGTCAACAATAGCCCGCGGGGTTGTATGCTCTTTCATGGCCTGGTTGGCTATGGCAGTGCCGTGTTCGTCGCTTCCGCATACAAAAACAACATCGCGCTTTTGCAAGCGCAGGTAACGCACGTACAAATCGGCAGGGATATAGGCTCCGGCTAAATGGCCAAGGTGTTTAGGGCCGTTAGCATAAGGCAGAGCGGCAGTAATGGTATATCGTTTATAAGTTTTCGCTTCCAATTATTTAAACTGTATTTTTATAGTTTGGCAAAGATAATTCAATTTGCCGATGTGTAACATAAGATATTGAACCATTTTACATGAGTACAACTCCACCCTATCTAAAAAAAGGCGATAAAATTGCCATTACCTGTCCTGCTAAAAAATTACCAAGCCCAATGACGGCCGCTATTGCCCTGTTAGAGTCGTGGGGGTTGGAAGTTGTGCTTGGCGAAACTGTAACAACATCATACCACCAATTTGCCGGAGACGATGATACGCGTGCCCGCGATATGCAAAGGTTTTTGGATGATGATAGCATTAAAGCTATTATTGCCGCACGTGGTGGTTATGGCACTATCCGGATGATCGATAAATTGGATTTCAGCAATTTTCAGAAGCATCCTAAATGGATCATCGGCTTTAGCGATATTACGGTGTTACACGCGCACATCGAATCGAATTTTGGTATTCAAACCATACATGGACAAATGCCGGTGAATGTGGTTGATGGTTCAGAAAAATCGTTAGAAACGTTGCGACAAGCTTTATTTGGCGAAGAGGTGAGTTATGAATTTAAATCGAATACTTTTAACCGCGCGGGTAAATCTGACGGTGTTTTAATTGGTGGGAACTTAAGCTTGCTGGTGGCTGTATCGGGTTCGGTATCGGATATGGATTATGAGGATAAAACTTTGTTTATTGAGGATGTGGGTGAATATCTGTATTCGGCAGACCGGATGATGTATCATTTAAAACGGGCGGGTAAACTCAAAAACCTTAGCGGATTAATTGTTGGAGGTTTTACCGAAATGAAAGACAATGATATCCCCTTCGGCCAATCTATTGAGCAAATTGTGATGGACCTAGTGAAAGAATATGATTATCCTGTGTGTTTTGATTTCCCGGCCGGGCACATACCGGATAACCGGGCGTTGATTTTTGGACGGGATATCAGTTTATCTGTAAATCAAAACGATACAACTATTAAATACATATAAAGTATGGCTATATTATCAAATTTAGGCAGTTACCGTAACACCGGTTTATTTATTATGCGTGTGGGTTTAGGTGTGATGTTTGTTTTGCACGGATACCCTAAACTATTAGGTGGACCACATAAGTGGGCAGAATTAGGTTCGGCAACAAAATATATCGGGATCCATTTTGCACCAACATTTTGGGGGTTTATGTCGGGCTGCACCGAAACTTTTGGCGGATTTTTATTGGTACTTGGGTTGGCTTTTCGGCCAGTGTGCATCTTGCTGGTGATCAATCTTGTTGTAGCTGCTTTAATGCACATGGGTACTGGCGGAGGCTTAGAGCAAGCGGCTCACGCAATTGAGGATGCTGTTGTATTTGCAGGTTTAATATTTGTTGGCCCTGGCAGGTATAGTGTAGATAAGAAATAACATAATCTTTAAACAAAAAAGGCCCGGGATAAATTTATCCTGGGCCTTTTTTGTTGTTATAATATAATTAGTGAGTAGCCCACCATACCGGGATACCTAATGCAACATATTTAGCATTTGGGTTGGTATCTGATTCTATTTGTGGAGTTGGAAGCCTTTGCGGAATAAACGCAGTTATGGCACCTGCAGTAGCTGGTCTGATAGTTAATACAGGTAAGCCCGTGCGGCGGGTATCATTGTATGATTCTATTTGGCCAAACATGGCTTTCCATTTTTCGGTCATTACGTTGGTTAAGTTGGCTGTAGCTAAAGTATAAGTAGCAATTGACGATCCGTCGTTAGCGCCTTTAGTAACGTAAGCAACAGAACCTTTAATACCATTGTTCAGATCGGTAGAGGCATTTTGGCCAAGTCTAACTTTTGCTTCGGCAGCTAAAAAGCTTGCTTCGTATGATGTAACCAAAGGATATGGCTGATCAACATCAAAATAAGTTCCGATTACTGATGCATCCGGGTTGATCACCTCCTGGGTAATATCAGCGCCTGTATAAGCGTTGTTAGCATCAACAGCAAAGTAGTAAGGTAAACGTGGATCGCTCTTAGCTTTTAAAGCGTCAACAAAAAGCTTATTAGCTACCATATTACCTGCGCGTTGATTTTGGTATGCACCCCACTGGTTTTGTGCATTACTTACACCAGGGTGAGGGTTTATTAAATTATCAGCAGAGCTGGTTATACCTTTAGCTAAAAAGGTTATAACATTTGTGGCTGATTGCGGATCTTTAATACTTACGCGATTAGCATAACGGGCTTTTAATGTCCATGCGGCTTTAGTCCATTTTGCAGGATCGCCAGAGTAATACAGATCATCATCGCCAGGAATATTAATGTTGCCTGATGATGGTTTAGCCAAATTAGCGATACCATTATCTAACAAGGTTTGGATAGACGCGATAACCTGTTGCTGTGAATCATAAGCGGCAACAAAAGTTCCGCTTTGACCACCAAATGCTTGCGAGTATGGAACATCACCCCATAAATCAGTAGCTATACCTAAGTTAACTGCCATTAAAATTTGAGCAATACCGGTGTAATATGGATTAGTAGCCGAGTATTTATCAATCATAATTTTAGCATTCTGCATGGTACCTGCGTATAAACCAACCCAATGGTTGTTATAATCGCTCACTTGCAGGTTATAGTTTTGCAGTGTTTGGTATTGCCCGGTTGCACCTGCCATTTGCTCACTTAATATAGAAGCAACGCGCGCCAGGTCGCCCTCGGTATTTTGAATGGTATTAACTTCTAACGATGTTAATAGTACCTGAGGGGTAACGTTAAGGGGCGAATTTGGGCTCGTATATAATACATCACCCTTTTTACAAGCAGCTACAAGTAGCAGCGCCAGTAACAAGAAATATTTTTTATTTTTCATTTTAATAAGATTTAAAAGAATTACAAGCCAATTTTAAGAGATACTGATTCTGATTTGGTACCTGGGTTGTTATAATAATCATAACCTATAGCGTTAGCCGATGAACCTGTTAAACCAGTTTCGGGATCAACACCTTTATATGGAGTTGATAAGAAGATGTTTCTTAACGCTACACCAACTTCAACATACTGCATCCATTTGATGTTTTTGGTAGTGTTAAACCTGTAAGCCAAGTTTACAGAACGTAACCTGATCCATGAACCTGATTGCATTGCTAACTCGTTGGTTTGACCACCACCGCCTAAATAATTGGTAATGTATGATGTTCCTGAGATGGCTTTTGTATTTGGCTGGCCAGCATTAGGGCCGCTTGCTACAACACCAGGGATGATATAAGTACGGTTTCTGTCTTCTGACTCAGCAGATTTTCCTCTGAAGTTCAGGTTTTGCCAGGTTCCGTTCCATAGTGTACCACCTTTTCTGAAGTCCCAAAGGAAAGAGAATGATAAACCTTTGAAATGGAATTCGTTGGTTACGTTACCGATCCAATCTGGATTAGGGTTACCTAACTGACTTTGAGTTGTTGCTATAACAGGTAAACCTGTAGTAGGATCAATCTTTACATTGTTATTGGCATCTCTTTCAAACGCGTAACCATACAAAGCACCGAATGGTTTACCCACGATAGCGAATGATTGTGGCTCAGAGAAGAAGTTACCAACGGCAAACTGATCAACACCTGGTGCAAGTTTTTCAACAACGTTGTTGTTTTTTGACCAGTTAACTACAATATCCCAGGTAAAGTTTTTTGTTTTGATAGGTGTTCCGGTTAAACCAACCTCAATACCTCTGTTTCTGATCTGGGCGATATTGTGGAAGTAATATTGGAAACCAGAGCTTGGAGATACTGGTTGAGAGATCAACAGATCATGCGATGTTTGTTGATATAAAGTAAGGTCTAAGCCAATACGATCATCTAAAAACTTCATTTCCAAACCAGCTTCTAAACCTTCGTTTCTTTCTGGTGCCAGTTGTGTTGCCGGTACTGACGCACCGATAGCATAACCATTATGGCCAACACCATTAGCATCCGGATAAGGGAAACTTAAACCATTGGTATAACCATCGGCAATAACCGGGATGGTATAGTATGATTTATTTTGATAAGGTAGTGGTGAAATACCAACATTTGAATACGCGAATCTTACTTTACCATAGCTAATTACTTTTTGATCTTTCAAAAGGCTTGAGAAAACATAAGCTAAATCCGCTTTAGGGTAAAAGAAACCGCTTGCACCCGGACCGAATGTTGATGACCATTCATTTCTACCGGTTAAGGTTAAAAATAACTGACTTTTGTAATCTAAAGTAATATCAGCTAAAACTGCTTTACTGTTTTGATAAGTTGCAGCATCGCTTACATAAAGCTCAGATGCTCCACCAAAATTGTAAAAGCCTGGAATAGCCAAACCTCTGCCGCGCTCGAATGAACTTCCAAATTGGGTGTAGTTAATGTTACCACCAACCAAACCACTTAAGGTAAATGCATTGTTTGCGCCAAAAGATTTGTTGAATTTTAATAACAGATCTGAATAAAGGTTGCGGAAATCAACATTTGTTCTGTTAATCTGGCCAGTACCATCAGCAGCATCGTTACCTAATGATGAGATCGCATAATCTTTTTCATCAGTAGTATGGTAGCTATCAACACCCACTTTAAATGATAAAGTAAATACTTTACTCAACTTGGCATCGGCATATGCATTACCAACTGTGCGGTTGGTTTCTTCGGTGTATGGGTTGTATTGGGTAGAGAAAAACGGGTTATCATAAGCAGAAAAATAGCTATGCTGTGTACCATCGGCATTGATGTAGTTGCGGCCATCAAAACCTGCAGGCATACGTAATAAAGCAAGCATTACACCAGACAGATCGGAACCATTAGACGGCGATTGGCTGTTTGCATTGGTATAGTTAACTGTTCCGCCAACGGTTATAGCACTGCTTAATTTGCTATCGGCAGTTAAGCGCATATTATACCTGTTATAGTTTGAATAAGGTATGATACCGTTGATATTGGCTGATCCAACAGACATACGGAATGTTGTTTTATCGCCACCACCGGTGATTGATACGTTGTTAGTATAAGTTTTACCAGTTTTAAAGAAATTATCAACGTTATTGAATGTAGGTTTACCAGCCGCTATTAAATCTTCGCCAAAACTGTTGGCTGTAGCACTTGAAAAATTACCGCCAGAACCCTGACCGTAACGTAATTGCAGCTTTGGTAGCTTGCTTACTTCGTCGAACTGTACGTTACTGCTAAAGGTAACACCAATACCCTGACCAGATTTTCCTCTTTTAGTGGTGTAAATAATAGCACCATTACCAGCTGATTGGCCGTACAATGCTGCTGCAGCAGGACCTTTCAAAACTGTTACCGATTCGATATCATCCGGGTTAATATCCAATGCCCTGTTTGAAAGTTGTGGACCATTTAAACGGTTATCGTATGGGTTATCACCAGCGTTGATATAATTTACATTGTTATCGATAGGCACCCCGTCAACCACGATCAATGGTTGGTTATCACCATTAAAAGTTGATGGGCCGCGTAATATAACCTTAGCAGACGCTCCTGGTGTACCGCTTGACGATACTACCTGTACGCCTGTAGCCTTTGCAGCTAAACCTTCGATAATGTTGGCTTCGCCAGATTTTACCAGGTCATCACCTTTTACTGTGGATACAGAGTAACCGATAGATTTTTCGCTTTTCTTGATACCTAAGGCGGTTACTATAACCTCGCCCAGTTGTTTACTATCAATAGTTAATACGGCATTAATTGTGCTTGATGAGCCAACAGGGATTTCTAAAGTTTGATAGCCAATAAATTTGAATTCCAGAATAGCCCCTGTTTCGGGTACGCTAATAGAGTATTTACCGTCGCCTCCGGTTGCAGTACCCTGGCTTGCACCTTTTAGTTTAACACTGGCTCCGGGAATGGGTCCGCCATCCTCCCTGGCGGTAACCGTACCAGTTATGGTTCGGTTTTGTGCAAAAATCTGCGTTGAGTATAGCAGAAAGCACAAACTTGCTAATAGAAGTTTTTTCATTTCGTAAATAGATTAGATCAGTTAATTGTTAATTAATTATAAAAGTAGAGTTAAGGGTTTAACATATCAATTAAAATAACATTAAAATCTATTTTTCATAAAAAAACAGACTAGTTAGTCTGTAAAATAATTTAGTACTATGTATTGCATAATACAATCTAAAACATATATCTTTGTATTATGATTATAGAGAACACACAAACCCAAATGCGGAAGGGTATTTTAGAATATTGTATCCTGTCCATCATATCAAAAGGAGAAACCTATGCATCAGATATTATTGCCGATTTAAAAAAATCGCAAATGCTGGTTGTGGAGGGCACTTTGTATCCTTTACTTACCCGTTTAAAAAATAACGGACTGTTAACCTATAACTGGGTAGAGTCTACCTCGGGGCCGCCGCGTAAATACTATGTACTCTCGCCCGAGGGCCGGGTGGTATTAGAGCAGTTGGATAAAACCTGGCAGGAACTATCATCGGCAGTACAAACGGCACTCGAAAACAGAAAATAAATCAAACCCATATTATCAGCATAAAGTATCATGAATAAAACTATTATAATAAATATAAACGGCATTGTTTTCCATATTGAGGAGGATGCCTACGAAATATTAAGGAGCTACATGACAGATGTAAAGCGTCATTTTGCAAACGAGGAAGACAGTATTGAGATAACTACAGATATTGAAAACCGTATTGCCGAAATGTTTACCGAAATATTGGCCCGCGAAAACAGACCGGTTGTAGTTACAACCGACGTTACCACCGTGATTGGCCTAATGGGCACCATTGAGGATTTTGAAACCGAAGCGGAGCAGCAAAGCGCTACTTATACCGAAAAGCAGTTTAGCGATACCCGCAAACTTTTCCGTGACCCGGATGATCATTTGCTTGGTGGTGTATGCGCAGGTATTGCCAATTATTTTGATATTGATACCGTTTGGGTGCGCCTGGCTTTTGCCTTAACTACATTTTTGGGCGGCAGCGGTGTTATAGCTTATATCATATTATGGATAATAGTTCCGAAAGCCGTAACACGCGCCGATAAAATGGCCATGAAAGGCGAAAGACTGGATTTGAAAGGCTTTGTAAAAAACTTTGAAGAAGAGGTAAAAAACGTTCACCACACTTTAAACAATGCCAGTCACCATGCACGCCCCTTTGTATATAAGGTACGCGATTTTATCAGCGATTTTTTTGATCACTTTAAATACTTTTTAACCGGTGCCGGCAAAGTATTTTTAAAGCTTGTTGGTATTTTAATATTGATGCTTTGCCTCACCTTTATAGTGATGGATATTATTGGACTAACTTTTTTTACGGCACAGGGGCGCGATGTTTTCCATGTGTTTCCGTTCAGTGTGATCAATAATGGATATAGCGATATTATCGCGTTCAGCGCGTTCGCGGTTATTGCTATACCAGCACTGGCTATTATGTTATCAACCTTAAAGGTGATATTTAATAGCCGCGTTATGGGCCGATCAACCGGTTACACCATGTTGATATTATGGATAGTGGCACTTACTTTTTTAGGATACTATTCATCAAAAGTAGTGGCCGATTTTAAGGAAGAGGCATCATTTAGCCAAACGGTAAACATTAAGGCAACAGCTAACAACACTTATTATCTGAAATTAAATGATGTTAAATACCTGAGTAAAGAAGATAGCATACAGCTTGACATTAATGATAAATTTAAAGGCCGTATTATTTTGAATGATGATGACGAGGATGATAACAGGTACGAAACCCGCCCGCAAAGTGTAAATATCTATATTGAAAGAAGCGATGTATCACAACCTGTACTGGTAGAATCATTCAGCGCACGTGGGTATAGTAAGAAACAGGCTTTGGCAAATGCTACCAATAGTTCTTACTACTTTGCCCAGAAAGATTCGGTGCTGAACTTTGACAGAACATTGAAAATACCTTTTAACGCTTTATGGCGTAACCAGGAGGTTAAGCTTACGCTTAGGATACCGAAAAATGCGATTTTGGTTATTGACAGAAAGCTGGAACGTTATGTTAACGACCTGTCGTTATGGGAATGCGCCAGGGCAAACAAAAACGAAAATGCCACAACCGCAACTTTTGTGATGACTAATACCGGGCTTGAATGTAAGGTTGATACACTTGTTCAGCCAGTGCCTAACAACGTACCTGTAATTGACACCATTATAAACCAGCAATAATATATAGCTATGAAACAGCTACTCCTGATCAGCATAAGCCTTACCGTTTTGACGGGCGGGCTTATGCTTAATAATTACCCGGCAGATAGCTCTGTTAGTGTACATAATTACTGGTTCAAAAAAACCAAGAAAGACCTATTGAGGGATAGCGCTTATATTAACCCTTTATATCAAGCTATTGATAACTCGCTGCATTTTATATCGTGCGGATTGTCGGGCGGAAAGCTGCCTTTTTAAAAATATTTAAAATTGTGTGTAACCAAACATGCGCTAACAGCATCTTAGTAATATATATCCCGTAAGGATAACATTGATTAAGCTCTTACCTCCGGTTTGAGCAAAAAACTAAAAACAAATAAAAGAATCCCCGAAAAAGGCTTAAAAAATCTTTATGGGATAAGTATTGCCAAAAAATTCAACTAAACCATGAAAACACTTTACAAAATATCTTACATCGTACTTGCGGTAACAGGCTTTCTGCAAGCGCCGAAGGTTTCGGCCCAGGCTGTAAAAACCAGCGCTAAAATATCCGGAAATGTACTTGATGAAAAAGGTGGCGCTATGCCTTTTGCTACGGTTGGTTTATTAAAAGCCAAGGATTCATCGTTAGTGAAAGGCGCCATTACCAACGAAAACGGCAAGTATATATTTGAGCGCGTAAACCAGGGCACTTATATTATACGAGTAAACGTAATGGGTTATAATAAAGCGAACAGCAAACCCGTAATTGTTGGTGCCGACGCTACAGATATTACTATCCCCACCATTAAATTAGTGAGCAGCAGCAAAGCTTTGAAAGAGGTAAACATTACAGCCGCCAAGCCTTTGATAGAACGCAAGCTTGACCGTACGATAATGAATGTTGAGAACAGCGTTTTAGCTGCGGGCAACTCTGCTATGGAGATTTTAGAGCGGGCACCCGGCGTTACTATTGACAAGGATGATAACATCAGTTTGAAAGGGAAGCAAGGTGTTACCGTAATGCTTGATGGTAAGTTAACCTATTTGTCATCGGCGCAACTGGCTACCTTGTTGCGATCAACCGATGGTAACAGTATTCAATCTATCGAGATCATTACCAATCCATCGGCAAAGTATGATGCATCGGGTAATTCGGGAATCATCAATATCAAGCTAAAAAAGAATAAATCGGCAGGCACCAATGGTAGTGTGTCATTAAGTGGGGGTTTGGGTACTTATCTTAAAAATTCAGAATCTTTATCCTTAAATCATAAAGATGGGAATGTGAACATATTTGGATCGTACAGCCATGGTAACAGGGACCGTGCCAACGATTTCCATTTGGACAGGCGGGTTGACAGCGCTTCTAAAACCACTTATTTTACCCAACACGCCTTTATGGGCCAAAAGCCATACAGCAACAATTACCGTTTTGGTATTGATTATGATATGAGCAAAAAGAATACTATTGGTTTTTTAGTGAACGGTTATTTTAATGGCGAGAACAACTATAACGATAACAATACCCTGATAGGCACGCAGCCTAATGTGTATCAATCGCACCAGTACACTTACTCGCAAATGGATCAAACTTACAGCAACTTTGCGCTTAATCTTAACGATAAGTACCAAATTGATACCGCTGGGCAAGAGCTTGCTGTAGATATTGATTACTCTAAGTTTAACAGCACCAATAATGCTCATTACGATACCTATTTTTATACCCCTACCGGTGCGCAGCAGTTCCCACCATCGTTTATCCGGAATCAGAGTCCGTCGGTAATTACGATTAATACCGAGAAGCTTGATTATACTTATCCGCTAAGCAAAACCTTGAAACTGGAAGCGGGCTTTAAAGCAAGTAATGTAAAAACTGATAACGATTTACAGGCTCAACTTTTACAGGGCAGCAACTGGGTAAACGATACCACACGAACCAACCGTTTTGTTTACAATGAGCAAATTGTGGCAGGGTACTTTAACCTGGGTAAGGAGTATAAAAACACATCGGTACAGGTGGGTTTAAGAGCGGAGCATACTACAAGTAACGGTGATTTGGTAAGCCGCAACGCGCCACCGGTTATCCGCAAGTATCTTGACTTTTTCCCGAGTTTGTTTGTTAACCAAACGTTTTCGCCAAAGCACGAGGTGAGTTTTTCATACAGCCGCAGAATTGACAGACCCGGATATGATGACCTGAATCCATTTATATTTTATTTGGACCAGTACACTTATAACCAGGGTAACCCGTTTTTGAACCCGCAGTACACACACTCGTTGGAGTTTACTTACACTTATAATAAAAGCATCAATTTTACTTTGAGCTACAGCCACACCAGCGACGCGATTACGGAGATCATTCTGACAGATACCATTGCCAAGTCAACCCATCAAACTAATATAAACCTGCAAAGCCAAAATGCATACGGTTTTAATATTTATGCACCTTATACGGTTACTAAATGGTGGAACGGTACTGCAAGTTTGATAAGCTATTACATCAACTTTAAATCGAACGGGTTAGCCGGGGGTAATTTAGATGATGGTAAAGCGGCTTTTCAGTTTAAAACTACCCAAACTTTTACGCTGAGCAAAACCTTTAAGGCAGAGGTGGCAACCAATTATCAATCGCCGCAAACGTATGGTATTTATCAATTGAAACAACGTTACAATGTTGACGCGGGGCTGAGTAAATCGTTTATGGAGAAGAAACTGAATCTTAAATTTTCGGTAAGTGATGTATTTAATACTAATCGTAACAGGATAAGCACACGCTATCAAAGTGTAAACTTTGATCTGGACCAGAAGAATGAAACCCGTGTGGCCCGCTTAACGCTGACCTACAACTTTGGTAACTCTAAAATTAAAATGCGCCAGCACTCAACCAACTCTGATGAAAAGAACAGGGTTAAAGGGGGGAATTAATCTATTAAATTCTAAAAGAAAAGCCATTCTGTGATCATACAGAATGGCTTTCTTATTTATTGCCCCACCATAAATACGGCGTTGCTGAATAATAGCTTCCCATTTTCCCAGAAACTGCGGAATAGGGGATCATCCGTAAGGTAAACTACCGAACCACGGCCCATAGATTGTACACCGAAGAGTAAGCCATCGTTTAGTTTTTCTTTTGTTTTTTGACCAACGAAGCCTGATACATAGGCTCCTTTTTTTATGGTGCCCACATTCCAGCCATCATCGGTCAAATAATCGTATAGCTGATCGTTGAGTTTAAGATCGTAATATGATCCGGCCAGACCGAAACCTAAGGGGTGGGTGCTATCAATGTTCACTTTATAAATAGCACCGGGGATGCTGCTTTTGATGGCATCACGATCACGGGCTTCGTAAATTTTGAGGCTGGCACTTTTTTTATCGGCATCGGCCTTGTCGTCTTTCTTACTTTCTTTTTGTTTAATGTTGAAGCCTTTTTTATCCACCAGCATGTTGATAGTGCTTTCCATCGCGATAAGCTTACCGCCATCGCGTACCCAGTTTTGCAGTTTATCAAAAGGCATGTTATCGTAATAGCCATCGGGCAGAATGGCTACGTCGAAATCGCCCCATTTAATTCGGTTCAAATCTTGTGAGCGAATGATGGTGATGGGATAACCGATTTGCTGTTCGAAGAGCTGCCAGATTTCGCCCATGCTGCCTGATGATACGCCATCGCCGGCAACGAGCATAATGTTTGGCTTGGTGATGTAGCGAATTTGTGCCGAGCCGAGATCGGCGCCTTTATCAACAAAGCCGGATAATAAGGGGGTGATATCGCGGTTGTATTGGCGCGCTATTTTTGATACCAGATCGTCGAAGTTTTTTTGTTTGTTGCCGTTGAGCGCGATGATGAGCGAGCCGGCATCAAATTTACTGCCGCCGGTTTCGAAGGCGGTTTCGGAGTATCGCACTTTGATGTTTTGTTTGAGCAGGGCAGCCAGGAATTTAACATCGTCTAACGATTTCCAGGGGCACACGTAGGCGTAAACATGCGGCGGATACAGGGCAACGTTGGTTAAGATGGGCTTGTTTTCTTTAACCAATTTTATGCTTTGTTTTAATCCGTAAGTTTTCAAACCGTAGGCATAAGGTAATGCCCAGGCGGTAATATCGTAGGTATTGCTATCGGCAATGAAGGTTTTAGGCTCAAAAAGCACGTTAAGTAAAACAGCTTTGGGCTGGTGCGCATCGATCACCATATCGCCGGTTGTAATATTGAAGCTCTCTTTAGTTCCGGAAAAGTAATTATAGCCGGAGAGTTGGGTGCCTGTTTGGCCGAAGTTATATTGAATGCCATTCCTATCGAGCAATAGCTTAAGGGCGTTTATTTTATCCCAGTTATCGTTTTTCACTACGTAGCTCATGTACTCGCCCGGAGGGGTGGCGCGACTGTTATCATAGAATTTTTTGAACTCGCTGATCAGCTTTGCCGAGTGGATAGATGCCATTTCGATGGTGCTTAAGCCGGTTGTGTGGTGGTGGGCTATACGATCGTCGAGGGTGAGAGTATCGCCATCAGCAGTTTGTACGGCTAAGCCACCCCGGATTCCACCTTGCTCATACGTCATGCCGATGGAGCCATTGTAGAGCGGGTAGGTATCGCCGTAGGATGGGTAAAGCAAATCGAACTCTTGCTTGGTAAAATACAGCCAGCCATTTTGATCGAAGTATTTGGCGTTGTTGCGGCCTATCAAGTTCTGAAACTCTTTTTGAAAAGGGGTGATCACTCTGTGGAAAGGTTCGGCAGCGGGCGCAAAATAGTAGGGGGCGTTGTAGCCTTGTTCGTGGTAATCAACGTGGATCTGGGGTAGCCATTGGTTAAACAGGGCTAAGCGCTCTTGCGATTCTTTTTGCGTTTGCCATGCCCAATCGCGGTTCAGATCGAAATAATAATGGTTTACACGACCACCGGGCCAGGGTTCCATGTGCTCGCGGGAAGAAGGGTTGGCATCAGGATTGGCGCTGCGTACAGGGTTATAAAAGTTAACGTAGCGATCGCGGCCATCGGGGTTAATGCAGGGGTCTATCACCACTACAGTGTTTCTCAACCATTCTTTGGTTTTGGTGTTGGATGGATCAACCAGATCAAATAAGGTTAGCATGGCGGCTTCGCTGGAGCTTGGCTCGTTACCATGAACGTTGTAGCTAAGCCAAACTATTGCCGGGGTATTGGCGCTGGCGGCTCCGGTTTCGATACCGGTTAAGCGCAGGTTATTGTGGCGGATCTCTTCGAGCTTGCCGATGTTATCGTCGGAAGCGATGAAGGCGGCCAAGAGCGGGCGGCCCTCGTTAGTGGTGCCATATTGTTGCAGCTTTACATTTTTTGAAACCTGGGCAATGTATTTAAAATACTCAACAATGCGGTAATGGTAGGTAAACTGATCGCCAAGCTTATAGCCTAAAAACTCGGATGGGGATTGAATTTTTTGAGCAAAGACGTTAGCAAAAAAGCAGAGAGAAAATATGATGGTCAGCAGTTTCTTCATGTAGAATTTGATATGATAGGCTAAGCTAAAAAA
>Ga0116227_10005076_pt1 | contig 28138 bp, 9 predicted proteins | sample S1TSphgellanicum_FD_89693 | JGI IMG/M metagenome (GOLD analysis project Ga0116227, IMG submission 89693) | Host-associated microbial communities from peat moss isolated from Minnesota, USA - S1T2_Fb - Sphagnum magellanicum MG | ecosystem: Host-associated > Plants > Peat moss > Unclassified...
ATTTTTGAAAGATGATATTTTGGCTTGTGTTGAAACTTGAGATTAGTTATAGAGTTATGATATCTTGAAGGATTTTGGTTTCTTTTAGAGGATTTTTTTGAAGACTATATTTTTGCATGGTGAAATACTTGAGTTTCCATAATTCTTCTTTTGCCTTAAGATACTTTTTATAAGGCAAATGGCAAGGCCACGGTGTGACACACCCCTTCATAAAAAACACATGTTGTGCATTGTCCTGGTGAAGATGCTCTAAGAGAGGCTTCACTCAAGGTGAAGCTATGAGTGTAGTTGCTTGTTCACCCTGGCTTCACACACTAGGTAGTAGTGGTCCCTGTATCCAAAAAATGATAATACTTTATTGTTACTTTTGCTTTCACTGGGGCTTGAATGTGGACACTCAACCTGTGGTAAACATGTAGGCTATGTGGTGGGCAAGATTTCAAGCAATCCATAGAACCTACTTTTGTACCATGGTTAAATACCACGAGGTGCATGTTTTGGGTGACTTATTGAGTTCCTTTTTGACTTACACTTCCCCTTGTTGCAATGCTACTTGTATGTACAACTTACACTTTTTTATTAAAAAATCAATCATTTTTGCAATGATCCCTTGAGTTTTATGTGGTTAAATTAATTTCTCTTCCTCTTGCATGGTTGATTTGTGTGCTTGTATTTTGTTGTTAAACTCTTCAATTAGGGTCAGTTCGGTTTCATCTTTTGATCATGTTAGGATCTTGTTTTGGTAGTGGGTACACTAAATTTAGAAATAAGAGACCCATGTACATGGATGTGGGTATATGTATAAGGTTTAAATGCATGGATAATTATAGGTCAAGTTTGTGTTAGAGATATTGGCCTCTTTGTGAAAGTCAAATTGTTAATATTTGAAAGTAGCTAGAATTTTCAAATAAATGCTAATTGATTGACAATTCCAACATGCAAATTATGTTAAAGAACCTTATTTTCAGTGGTTTTTTTTAAAAAAATGTGTGAGGCAAGCGAGTTGGCAATCACCCATGTGTGTGAGGACTTAACCAAATTTGGCTACATGTTAGAGAGGAACAGTAGAAAAGTTTAGGAATCATGCTATATTTTGGCAACATACTAGAGCCTACCCTGTAAATCTTTCAATTTCAAAAACTTCCCCTCATAACGTGACGACTTTTGGGCCATTCGCCTCCCCCCTCTCCCCCCTCCCAATGACTTTATATGTTACTCACAAGTTAGATTTGGCATACACTAATTAAAATTGAATATGCCTAAAATCCTGAAATTTTTTAAACAAATGCTGAATTTTTGAAGATTAAAAAAAACTACTTTGGCTAAATAGTTAATAAATTTGTAAAGTTAAATTTGTCTACAGGATTGGACTTCATAACACATGGTATACAAGTGCAACAAATACTCTTCACTTCCATAAACAAGTAAAAAAAAGATTATATATGTTTAAAAAGAGATTGAATAAAAAAACATGCAAGAGAGTTCCAAGAGAGTTCCATTGTTCAAAAATTTCACCTAAATATGAAAAGTTGGAGAAAAGATCGAATAGGTGGGAACCAAGACCGGTAGCACAAAGTTTGATGTGTGAGTAGATTTAGATATGGAAAATCGGAGAAAATTTTGATTGAACAAGTAACAATGTGAGTAGCATACACATTGACATGTGGGTAAAGCATAATGTGTGGGCAAAGCTTGACCAAACCAAAAACTTAGTGTTAAAAAATCAAAGAGGCTATCTACCAAAACATTTGGAAATCAAAAATGGGATGTTGAAATCAATTTCACCTTTAAAAATAATTATTAAAGACATTAAACAATTGATCTATCTCAATAGGAACCATAAGCATGTTTTATTTTGTATTTTGTGAGAAAATGAATGTTCTAAGATGCTAAAAAATGAAAGGTGAATATGCCTTCAACTAATATATATTGTATAATTGGTGATAAATTTTAATTTAACAAAATTTTGAATGTCATGTGATAATATAAACCTATAAGGAATGTAAGACTCCAAGACATTTTCAAATACCAATTCCTCATTTGGAGTGCCAAAATATTATTAAAAATATCAAAATAAATAAATTTATAGACATCTTTTATATTTTCTTCCAAACCTTTGGGTTTATATATATGACTATGGATGAACCCATCCTTGGGTGGTACCACTAAGAACTAACTCAGTAATGGTTAAAGAACCAAAAACAATCAAAACATTTTTTTGAGCCTTTTTCATTAAGTATTTTTATAATTATAAATGATTAAAAACATCAAAACACACAACATTTTTAATATTATTGAGATTTTAAAATCTATGAAACATAATAAATGTATTAAAAAAATTTATGAAAATGTTCATTTAAATGTTTCTTATGATTTTTCAAAGTTCGATGGGTCCAGGAAAATCAAGGTGTGATGTTCCTAATGGTACCCCCCAAGGACAGGATTGCCCCTATCTTTATTAATGTATCCATTTTAATGAAAATTTTCATATTTTATTTTATGTATGATTAAAATGTGAAACAATTTGAACAAATATTGTTATTTTTGTTGGATTTTTTTTTGGTAAGACGCATAGTCAAACATAGTTGTTGAGTTGTGTTTTTAGACATTTAAATAAAAATTCGAATTAAAAAAAATATGACTTTTAAACCTTATTGATCTTAATGTATATTTTTATTTAATGAAATTATTTATAGATCACACTAGTCGTAATAATCAATTCAAGTTGAGATGATGTGATTTAATTGCAATTGACCATTCCTATTGTGTATCCCAATTGTGAATGCACCCTATTTTAACACTTGATTGCCAATTTGACCCATGGGTACAATATCTATCACATTGAAAAAACATTTGTCACTAAGATGCAAAAAATTTCCATGATTTCTAATAGCCTATTTCTTTTATGGGTTAATATCCTATGTGGTAGGATTTTGTTTTCCTTTATTTTCACAAATGATAAATGAAACCTTAGGCAAAATTTATGTTAATTTTGCAAACAAACCATGACCAAATGTGTATTCACCCTTAAGGCAAAAACTATTTATTTTTCTTCAGAAATGGACACACATTGACTTTCAACCAAGATAATATGGTTGTTTTTCCACCTTTCAAGGAATTGAAAAAACTTAGAGATCTCAAAATTGGATTATTGATTTACAAGCTTCATTTCCATCTTGGACAAAGGATTTGACAAGGCTTAAAGTTCTCAAAACTTTGAATGATTAGTTTACATCGTGGCTATATTGAAGTTGGGTTTAATTCAAGTTATACAAATTAACTAACCTAATGGTGAATTGAAGCCCACAACCACAAAGTGGTGAATATGAATCCTAGCATTGGTTTGACATTTGAAACCTTCTCCATCAAAAAATTCTTTGTGATGTATAGAGGTGACATACAAATTTGGCACCTTTTGTATTCCTAAAAAGTGTTTCACCCCTTCCTCCCCTCCCTTCCCAAGGCCAATTTTCCCAAAGAAAAAAACAAATGTAAAGGTCAAGTTCTATAAGGCCTCCATGACACATAATATGTTTTTAAAATTTCACATTAAATTCCACTCTTTATGGTACTTGGATGGACTCTTGGGGCCCAAGATTGTTGAACGGATAATTTTTTTTATATCATTTACATTTTCACCCTCATATTGCTTGATTGAAGCCTTTCATATTACTTGGACTTAAAACAAAAAAATTCTCAGGATAGGACTAGTATATATATTTTTTCTTACACCCAACCAAGAATGGATGAAGATGAAGCAAAACTAAATGTGAACTAAGCAAAATTAGATTAGAATGTGAATAAAACAAATAAAACAAGATCACAATCAAAATCAATGAGGATGAAGCAAATTTGGATGGGATTGGAATCCATGATTAGTTTGGCAAAATTCCTGGAAAATATTATACTATATGCCAAAATGAATTTTGGTAAATAGATTAATTACTCGGCAATAACAAGTGAAATCACATTTAGGGGTATTATTTGGATTGTCACAATCATTTTTCTTTTGGATAATAGATGAACGTAAAATGTAAACTTACATTCAACATTAATGTTGTCAATTTTCTAATGGTCCATCTTGTAATAGAATTAAGAAAACCATATTGAAAAATACAAATGAGTTTTTCTTAAAAGTGGACTCAAAATGAACATGTGAAATGATGACAATATATATGTTACACATATAGTATAAAAATATGGACTCAAAAAGTATGTCTTAATAACATAATACCTTTTCATGTTCGATGATAATAAAATTATTTTTGGAAATGCCAATTTTATATTAAAAAATCTACTTGAAATGTCAAAATCTAAGCAAATTACAAAGAAGGGGAAAATTCAAATTTTTGTCTCATTATGTTATAGGTTTAGACCTAGGGAACCTACCAAAGAAGCTATTTATATTTATTTTCAAATTTTAATAACTTATATAAAACAAACTACCAAAGTGGATTTTGAAAAATGAAATAATTATTTGGTACCCAAGTGATGAATACTACAATAGTGTCAAAATAAAAATTTTAAAGTAGGCCACCATCAAATGAGAAATTTACAAATAAAATACATTGAAACTTTTTGAAGACAAGATTTTTTTTTTTTCATGATTTAAATTTTTTTTGATAGTTTATAGTCCATTTCATATTGAAATCTCCAAGTTTTCACAAATGTTTTTGACCAATTGGATCCAAACAAGTTCAAAACAAGCTAAAAACCATGTCAAATCATAATGACAATCATCACATTTTATATATATTTAATGCATGATGCAAAAACCCTAAACCTTAAAATGGTTAACATATTTTGCTATGACTTGGGATTTTGATCATTTCATAGACTCTAATAAAATTTGCACTTTTAAAATTCATGTTTATTCAAAAATAATTAACACAAAAATGTGATATATTAGAGGAACTATAATATCTTAAATAACAAGTTGCAAAAGTACTTTTTATAAGAAAGCTATTTCTTTTATAAAATGGCCATGATCTTTAAAATAAATAATCATGTTGATTCATTTGTCTCATTTGGATCCAATCATATGTTTAATGATATTTATAGAATGGATTGCCAATATTTAAAATCAATAAAACTAAAAAATAATTATATTTTTTATAGTTTGATAATTATCATAATTACAAAAAATTTAACTAGTGTAAGATGTGAACTTTTCAAAATGCCAAAAGCAAACCACATAACCATCCATTAACCTTAAAACAACAATTTCATTAAGGTACCAACTTTGTTTGTATGTGTATATTTAAACTTTATGATGATTCAAGTAACATGCCTCATTGGACTAGGTCTTAATCTTCACTTACATTAAACGTAAGTATAGCTTTAAGTTACTTTCCCTAAGGAAAATATAGCTAGCAAGCATGCTCACAATTAACTCATTTTTGTTTCTTTCCCAATGAGCTTTATATGTAAGGTGAAGCCCCAAGGTGGGGTTTTGCCAAAATAATGGGCCTAACATCAAGCAATAGCCAAGGCTAGCCTCAAGAACATCCCTTACTCATAGGCTTTACACATCCTAAAACACAATGTCAAAGTTATCATGAATCTAAACATATGTAAATCACAAGGCATATAAGGGGATGGCTACCTACTTTGGTGGGTAAGAATCTTGAATCGTAGTTCCTCTTAGTAAGAACCCAATTGGAAATGGGTCTAATTTTTGGAACCAGAACAAAGAATTTTATTTCATTTTCTTAAAGAATCACACCCCAAACTGAGTTCAAGGTTCTATTTAGGTGTGTAACCAAAAAAAAAAGAATGAACCAATATTTTTGAAAAAAAAAAGAAAAAAAAGACTAGAATCAAGGGTTACTTGTTGGTCGTCAAGTTTGTGAAGTTCCTTGGAATCCATCTCAAATCACTTTTGGTCTTCTCCTTTTACAAATGGCATTCTTCCTTTGTTGATTTGCTTTTAATCCAAATCAAACTAGCACCATATAGCCTTTGGGTCTGCAAGGACATTCTTTAGAACAATTCATAGTCCTTTATTGTGCAACCCTTTAGTCCTAATGAGAGGGTTATTCTCTAGCAAATTTAGGGTGACTTTAGATGAGGGTCCAAGGTCTAGGGATCAATGAATTCAAGCAATCTTATTGGTTGAAAGCTTTAAATTGATCCCAAGGCCTTTTAGATGAAGAATGTCCAAAACCAAAAAGTGGGAAATTGAGGCTAAACCTACATGGCGCATGTTTTGGAGGGAAAATCAATTGGTTCAGACCCAAAAAGAGTGCTAAAAGGAGAGCATATGTGCTTCAAATATGTGTCAAGTAAAGGGCTTCTTGTTCATTCATCTGAAACATGGGGTGTGTCGCACCGCGGCCTTGCCCTTTACATTAAAAAATATCTTAAGGCAAAAGAAGAAGCATGGAAATTCAAATATTTGACCATGCAGAAATATCATCTTCAAAAAAATCCTCTAAATAAAGAAACCAAAATCCTTCAAGATATTATTATAACTCTATAACTAATCTCAAGTTTCAACACAAGCCAAAATATCATCTTTCAAAAATCCTCATATAAAAATGGATCTACTACTATGTAGGGGCCAAAATTCCTTAAGCTACTATACTCTATAATGAATCTAAACAAGATATCTTTGCCTTGGTAGACAAGGCCGATAAAGGAAGGAAAAGCTTGAATTAGCTTTAGATAAGTCATGAGAATATAGCCATGAATTATGAGAGTATATAAAGCAATTGCCTGGCCTTGTTAAGAACCTACCAGAGAGGAAATGAGTAGTGAAGCTCAACTAAAAAGCATATGGCATGGATGATGGAGGGTGAAGTACAAAACAAAAGTGTTAAATACTTCCCAAGTGGACAAACATATGTGAAATAGCACTCACCAATGCACCATGCAGGATGGATGATATGCGGACAGGAAACACTTTTTCATTGTATCCTTGTCCTACAACTAACCACAGTGGTTAGCTACATACTAACCATTCACATGAATATACCTACCTTGTAGTCACCAAAGTGCATTACCTACTTACATAATAACCACTTATGTTTTCTACCCGTGGACCAATGAATGCTTACTCAATTCCACATATACTTAGTCACCTAGGTAGGGAAGGGTTAATTAGGAAGGTTTCCTAGATAGGTTACCATTGGAGTTGTGATTCATCCACAACTAAGTCATACAAGGTTTCCAATGGATGCAGGTGTGCTAGTGGGTGTTGGGTCACATATTCCACATGTAAAGGATATTCAGGTTGCCAAATATAAAGGACCTTCACGTTGTTGCAATTGAACTCTGCCAGTTCCGTGCTTGATGATTGTCGACTTTCATTGTTGTTGAGTGTAGTCCTAACTTACACTCAAACCATGGTTAATATCCACCAAAAAAGTTGGGTTACTCCTAAACCTTATAAATATTTTTTGCTTTATAGTATATAGATTAAAGGTGGTCTCCAACTTTCCAAGTCCAAGAATAGACGTGGAAAGAAAATTAGAATCAAATAAAAGCTCGTCCTGGTTATTTGAAAACCTCAAAGAACTAGCAGTTTTTATGAAAGAACTGGCAAAGAACTGGCAATTTTGTAGGTGATTATTTGGAATTTGGCATTTCAAATTTTTAGAATCATGGTTACATATGATAACCATGATATATTATTATCATGGTTATATCATATATCATAACCATGATATATGATTATCATGGTTATATCATATATCATAACCAGCTTTTTTTTTTGGTATAAATTAATTTAAATGAGAACCATAGTGATGAATCCCACCCAACACTCTCATGACCAAGCACAGCAAAGTGCTCTATGTGTCATGTTCTTTCCCAACAGTATATGTAACCCTCATTCCCATGCCTTGAAAAACTTAACCCCCATTGTACCTTTGGTTTCCCATTGCATACTACATTTTGTCTGATGCTCAAGAACAATGGGTACCCAATGTAATATGAAACTAGCCATGTCTGTAACCAAAGTTTGCTCAGCAAAATTGCCAAGCTGAGTTGCAAGTTTTGCCAAGTCCACTTTGCCAAATTGCCAAGTTCACATCCACTTCAATAGGCGGCCAAGTACAAGTTTGCTCAGTTGTCAAGTCCACATCACCAAATTGTTAATCCCACATTGCCAAGTTGCCATTGCTACATTGCCAACTCACCAAATCCACTGGACTGCCCGAAATGCTCTTCAATCTGCCCAAAAATTGGAATTTGACATGCTGGCCAATGCCTGAAAATGTATCCCTTTTCAGCCCAATTTTTTGCCCCCAAAAAAATGGACCACCCTATTTTCACATGATGCCAAATTTTAGGAAAAGGTTTAGGGTGTATTTTTTTTCCCTCTTTTTTTTTTTTTTTTTGTGGGAGGGGTGGATTTGATAGCTTTTTTAAATACACATTCACACTTGCAGATATACTTGCTGGTCACAAATAACTACCTCTATTCACACTATTGCATCACTTTGCAATTAGTATCATCCTAGGTGGAACACCCTATCTCTGCTCCTCTTGCTAGTGAACTAATAAAATTCTTCAAACTTGTAGATTCCTACTCCTCTTGCCTCCTATTAGTAAGAGTAACTTGTCACCCGGAAACTACAATGAATAACTTACCAATTTCGTCACCATGCCCCCTAATCACACATTGACCCTCTAGATCAACTACTCTAGCATTCCATTGCTCTTGCACTTGCACATTGTACTATTACACATCATTGTGATGGGAAAAAAACAATGACACCTTGAAAGACTCGAAACTCTTGCAATACATAACAATTTAGAAACAAATTCAGGTTGAGGAGGAAAGAATTCAAGTCTAGAAGATGCAAAAATAATGATGGTAATGTTAAGTGAGAGTTAATATACAGATTTTGAAGCTAATTAATATCGATTTTATTGTGTTGCTCCCATGTTTTGCATGTTTTTTGCATGTTTCGCCACACTATCCATTGTGTTCCAACAATGGGGTACGTGCCATTAACATCAAGGAGTGGGGAGTGGGTAAGGTTTGATTAATTCTTCCCGTTAGTTCATCAAAGCTTGCCCTGAGTAGTAAGTTCTAATTAAGCGCCATTGCCACAGAAATTGGGAACACAATGAGGTTATGGCCCTTATCAAATGTAGGCATCTCAAGCACATTGCTAAAGAATAATTGGTGGATCCTCAAGCTCACATTGTCCCTTCAACAACATAGTGTGAAAAAAAACCAAATGAGCTTGAAAAGATTGTGAATAGTAAGGTGCTTCACAACAACAAAATGTATTAAAAAAAAGTGGAACTTAGATTCACATTACAAGAACTCGTCAAATAATTACAAGGGGACTGGCCATCACACCTCATATAAGGAGTTTACAATTGATGAATGTGACAAATTTACCATTTATTTTGGCAATTCAACAAGGAATATTACGAGGCATTTGAGGGTGAGTTATTTCATTCACGTCCTTGCACGTTAAAGATATATGCTTCAAAGGGGATGGTAATCTTATTCCAAATGTGTAGAAAGCTAACAATGCAAAAGAGGAACTTGATTTAGTCCAATGAGTTTCATCAATGGAACCTTTTGGGGCATGTTACCATATTTAAAAACTAAGTGATAGAAACACCTCCACTAGTTTGAACTAGATTTGTAAGAAAGGGTGCATGGTTAATTTAGATGATATTTTGAAACAAAACTTGCATATTCCAAGCCCTTAAATGTCATCAAATGTCAAACAATTAGAGCCAACAAACTAACTAGGTTTGAATTCCTACATGACAATGTCCAACCATGCCCAAAAGCATTAGAATAAAGCACAAATGTTTCAACGTTTTGTCACCTATAATTGAAGTTGCTAATAAGAATAGTAGGATTCTTCTTGAAGCCATGGATAGGTTGAATATAATGTAGTTAAAGATTTAAAATAAAAAAAAACAAGGTACATGAAAAAATGACCAAAGATCAATTGTACATTACTAAAATTCCAAGGTTTTCAAACTATGCACATTGACTGAATAACATGTATGTTTTGACTAGAAATCAAAGTACTAAATGACATGGGTATGATTTGATTAATCAATTTGACTATGATGATTGAATTAATAATATGTCAAATACATACCTAGTCAAATTTGACCCCAAAAAATTCACCTTAGCCAAAAGGACTATGCTTTAATCAATAGGGCTAATTACAAAAGGGTCAAATAAACAAGTTTAGTCAAAATAACTATTGGCTTAGTAAAAAACACCAACCCACCTACCTATCAACCTATACCTTTTCACCTACCCAACTATCCACATGGTTACCTACCTACATTTTAAATTACTTTCCTATAATTCATTTAGCCATAAAGTTTACTTGTTAGGTTTGACCAATTTTAATCAATCATTTTAGCCAAATTTAACCATTATATTCTAATATTAAAATTTTCCATTAGATTTTATTAGTTAAATTTAGCCATTAAATATATATTTTAAGTTTAACCATTAAATTCAACTTAGGTTTAGCCGTTAGGTTCAACTTAAATTTAATCATTATGTTTAGCCATTATACTTAGTCATTAAATAATTTTAGCCATTTACTTTTTATTAACTAGCAGATCATTTAATCATCACATATGTTTAATCATTTGGCATTGAGTTTAACCATCTTTATATAAAAATCTCATATAATAATATAATGCAACATTTTTTGGGTCCAAAAAATAAAACATTTTTTTGAAGACTTGTAAATCATGATTCTAAAAATATTCTCCCAAATTGACCAATTGTATTATGGGGTAGTTGCAAACTAGCATGTTCATAAAATCATGTAACATGCCAATTTTTCTACACCTCTATGGGTTCAAATGTATGGTGCATGTATTTGTTATAATTATTATTTTAAAGGGACCCAATTTAATGATTCTAACTACATTTACTTATGAAAGAATAAAGAAACAAATCAAAACAATATAAACATTTCAAACAAAGGACTTTTAAAATTTTGACCCCCAAAAATATAACAAGGTGCAAATTTTTTAAGGTGTACCAAAATCTTGTCACCCTTTTCTATCTTTTTTACTTAGTTCTTTTTTACCATGTAAAAACACATTTATGAATGATTATGATGGAATTTAAAATTGTAGTAATTTAAAATATAGTCATTTTGAAATTTTTGAAACTTTTGATTCATTATTTTTTATGGGGATTAAGATATAGGGTAAAAAAGGACTGCAATAAGGACTAGGCCCTTTTCGTCTTGTGTGGTACACCTTAAGGGATTTTCACCTAACATTACACAAAAGATGTGCATATGGATTCACAATTTTCAATTTTTGCATTGATTAAATCATTTATTAGTCTTTGCACCTCATAAATGTCATGGGAAATTCAAAATAAAAGTTTCCAAACCATTTTCAAGATGACATGGAAGTATAAGGACATTATAGAAAAAAATTATGAAATAGTTTTATGAAGTTTTTTTGGATGTGATTTTTGTGGATTTTATTTTTTTTCACAAACCTTAAATTTTAGGATGTTTAAAAGGTGCCCATGTATTACTTTTAGGATAAAATGAATATAAGATGGTGTCACATTTTGGTCACAATCAAATATATTAAAAAAATGTATTATTAAGGAGTTCACATGTGCCCTTTTTGGTCCACCCTAGAGTGCGTTTACCCTATGTCACATCAACTTGATTGTTTCATTCACTCCTTATATGGATTTTTTCTTGTGACTCTTAATAAAAAAAATTCACCCCTTTATTTTTCAAGGCTTGTCATTCAAACTATTACCCTCATGCCCAAGTAACTCAAAACAAGGAAGGGCCATAATATATATGTAGATACATACTACATACAAACTATGACTAGAGAGGCATGGTATTAGTCATGAGATAAAATTATTGACAAAGACAAAGAAACAATTATTTAGTATCCTTTTCCAACTTATGATATGTGCAAATGTGTATGTAGGATTGTACCAACTTTTGTTGTTGACATTGTAAGATTACCATCTATTGGTATCACAATCAGGATGACAAAATCATGTCTGTAGCCAAGATGCAATATCATTCATGTGGGGGTTTTCTTTATAATAATGGTGAATTGAAGTTCACAAATTCAAAACCATGTGGAGATTTCAAGCCCATTGTGCTCAATTAGAGGATTATACCAACTTTTCAACTTAGGCTTTGTGAAAATCCATTATTACCCTTGGTGCTAAGATATGGAAACATCAAGAAATGTCATGCATGTCAAAGTCAAAAGCTTGTTTCCATAGAAAGCACTTTCACATATGTCATCATTATTTTCAAACTATGGGTTAGAGTAGAAGAATGTGTAGTGTAAAGCCTGAGGTTATGGGTATATTGAAATAAAAGCACATGTGAGGTAAAGTTGAACATGGGCTTACTTTCGATAAAACCCATGGCCTCAAACTTTCATGAGCGTAAAGACTTGCACCAACTTTCTTTCATGTGATACCCAACAAGTATCTACTAGGTAACAAGTATTGTGAAAAAAATTGCAGTTCATTTTTAAAAACAAAACATTTGCTAAAATGGGCATTCTATTTGTCGAAATGCCCTAGGAACAACCCCACAAAAATGTTTTATAAAGTGTTTCTTAATTACAATATTAGACAAATCCACTAGGTCTATGTCCTCCCTAATAACTAGGAGGAAAACAAGGTTGATGGATTATGGGGTCTTACTTCCCAAATTTGTGAGTTGAAGTTCATAGGTTGAGAACCATTTGAAAACTTTACCCCATTATGTTTTTATTGGAGATAAACAAGCTACTCAACCTTGGCTTTGTGAATCCACTTGTACCATTGGTGTTGAAATATATATAGAAATGCCAAAAACATCATGTGTGCAAAGTTAAAACATTATTTCCATAGGGTACATTCACAGTAAAAGGAGCCAAGGAAGTTGTTGATAGTGCTTAAAACTACATTTATATTACTTTGACACCATTAATTGTATTTCATGAATTATGTATCCATAATTTGTACTTGTGTTTTGGTGCTCATGAAATTGGACTCCTATGAATTTGGAGTCATTTCACTATGTTATTAGAATCCTTTGTCATAAACAAAGCATTTGTTGACAAGGTCTTTTTAAGGACTTTAAAACTTAAACATGTTTTTTGTTACTCAAACCTTCATCAAATGTTCCCAAATTTATTATGGGCTCTAATATACTTCATAAGAATGGCCACATGTGTTTATATTTTTAAATGCCCATGTATTGAATCCTTTTAACGAATGTTGTTGCTTTTGATTTTAAACGTCATTAATGGTCAAAAAAGTTCAAAATTTGTCATCATGGTTCAAAACAAAATTATACATTTGACTATAATCTAGGTCCTCATGCAAAAATATATAGTTTTTATTATAATATGAGTCATGTTTGGTCTCAATATTAATATCTAATCTCAGAAATTAAATTTAAAATACAATTTTGATATTTAATAAACTAATACATGTCAAACGTGTGTAAAATGCAGTCCTTAGTAAGGACTGCAACCTTGGTTGCCATGGTTCCTTTTACTATGTTTTTACCCCATAGTAAACATTTTCACATATAACACTTGCAATTGGCGATTGGTAGTTTTCTGTCGAATTATTTATTTGTTTGAAAAAAGAAATCCAACAATCCCAAATTGAATATTTCAAAATTTCAACAATCAAAAGTAAGTACATAAAATGTACTTTACATTTTGAAAAAACAATAAATAGTGACCTAGGACAATGAATTATCCCATAAGTTACAAGTTCAATTTTCAAAAATTAAAACAAATATTTTTGTTTTGGGTAGGCCTTCTAAGAAATTTTTAATATAAACATTAGGTACAATATGTTGTCATTTTCACTATAGGCTAGATCAAAAGAATGTCTTCCACAAGAGGAGAATAGGGTCCATGGATTCTACTAACAAAATCAACCTAGTTTAATTCATATAAAGGTGTTTTTCTTTGTAAAAAGATGCCCCAACATTATTTTTAAAAGTAATATCCCATTGTAGCCTAATTTGACACCTTATATTGTTTTATATTCTAACTTTTGTTATCCATAAAAATGACCCAATTGGGGATGAAATCTCCAAACTAAAGATGAATTGGGAATTAGTTTTAATTTTAAATGATAAAAATGAACTAAATGCTATTTTAATTGGGTTTAAGGATTATGGGCATTTATGAATTATATGGTTATAATATTGTGAAATTTAAAATATGGAGTTTAAAATTTCGTGTTTGAAGGGTTTTGGTTTTAAAATATTTTTCAATTGTTATTTTCAAGGGTCCAAACTTGGGATTGAATTAAAAATTAATTAAAACTTTAAGTGGTTAAAGCTTCTTTTTTTAGGGTTTGAATTTTAAAGGTTTATTTTTTAAGGTTTGGGTTTTAGTGATTTTTTTTGGATGTTATTTATTAGGGATTTGGATTTTTAAGAATTTTTTTTAGTTTTTATTATTGAGGCTTAAAGTTTACATTTTTTGCTTAGAATTCTAAATTTAAAATTCAAGGTTCTCATTTTTAGAGCTTAATTTGAAATATTTTATTAATAAAATTTGGTTTTTAAGGGTTATTTTTAAATTGTTAGTATTTTGGGTTTTGGTTTAGGGTTTACGTGTCTAGCTAAGGTTTTGAGTTTAAAATGTAGGTTTCTCATTAAATAGGGTTTTGTTTTAAATAGTTTATTTCTAGGGTTTGGGTTTTAAAGGTTATTTTTTATTTTTTGGAGTTTTGGTTTTAGATGTTAATTTATATTTTTTATTTTTTGAGGTTTGGGTTTAAGGTTTACATTTTATGATTAAGGTTTGGTTTTGTTTAGCTAAAAGGTTTATAATCACTATTAAGTTTGGGTATTATGTCCAAATTAGTTAGGTCTTAAATTTTTGGCTTTAGGATTTGGGATTAGATTTATTGTTCATATCTCATGTTTAAGGCTTAAGTATAAGAAATTTTATTAGGATTTTTTTTAAGGTTTTATGTTTAGGTTTATGTTTAATTTTTATATTTCATGTTTTTTATTAACATTATGGTATTAAGTGTAAAATTTTAAGCAAGAAAATTATCTATTGGTAATTTTTTCACATGGAAAATCTATAAATCTTACGTAAGAAAATCACCTTTTGGTGTCTTTTTGCTTGTGGCCTCAAGTCTACAAAAAGAATCTCCACTTCTAAAATCTTTTTTTTTTTCATTATCACAAATGAATGAACTTCTAAACTCCACTTTTACAAGTGAAAATTTTAGCTCATGCTCAACTAATGATGAAAAGTTCTTTGATGAAATGGTGAAGGAAGACCAGATGGTTTTTTAATTTACACTAACTACTACCAAGTCTTTCTTGAATTGTTCAATGCAACAAATATCAAAGAGGATGTTATAGCTAGGAGATTCTTATTCCGATGTTCATGACATATCAATGCAAACAACACCAACATTATTTAAGGCCTTGACAAACTTTACATGGGTTGAGTTTGAAGAGTTGTCATTGCTCATGGTCCCCACAATCACAAGAATCATGAAATCTATAGGTGAGGTGCACATTCCAATTGGTCATCCATCAAAGTTGAACCTTAAACAATGTATTCTCAAATTCATTTTCCACATGAGACATGTGACATTGTGACCATGTTTGACGTATTCGTGTGGAACTAGGCAAAGAAAACATCATGTGACAATGTCATCTTTATTACATTTTGCATTAATCATGTATTGGCCAATGAAATTTTTTGGATCACAAATGAAAATAAGGGGATTTTACTTAACCTAAATTATGAGTTTTTGAATTGCATTAAGCAAATTGATGACACATTGATCAAAGTCCATAAGCCCTATAACAACAAATCACATAAACATGGTTCAATGGCAAAGAATAAAATTTATTCCTTGAACAACATTGTGGTTGTTGACCACCATGACATGTTCATCTATTTGCATATTAATTACTCAAGATCTTTTCATGATGTTACCATAAGTTACACTAGTCTAAGTTTTATAAATGTTGGTGTTAATACTTTATTCACACAAATGACTAGTTCAAGTACCTTTTAGATGAGCCACCATATCTTGGAAAAATGATCATTGTGCATAAGATTGGTAAGAGTGAGCTAGCTCTTAATGTTGACCAACCTAGTTATGATGAAAACATACAACAAGATGCATGTAGGGTATAGAGTCAAAATGGAACGGGGAATAAGAGGTATCAAGCAAAAATGGAGGCGTTTGATGAATTGATTTGACTCAATAAAGCTCAAGTACATTGTTTTTGTTTACAGTTATAATTTTTTTGATTAACTTTTTACAAGACACATGGACTTCACATTTGAAGTTATTGAAAAACTAGAGTGAACCCATAGGACCAGTGTCACCAAAAAGGAGAGGGACCAACAACAACCAGACCCCTCAAGTTGATCTCACTCTGACAGAGCAAGAATCAGGCAATCAGACCTCAAAGAAGCATCATAGCAACATCCAGGCAGCTAGATCCACACAAGAGATTCATTACTGGAAAAAGAAAAATCTCTCCGGAGCCTTTGCAGATGCGGCTCCCACACAGATTCTCAAGAACCAAAACATATAGTTCGGATCTCACATAGATCCTTGGCCACACAAGCTTCCTCTAGTTACAGAAAGTTCATCTGTCGTCTAACATCTGCTCAGACACAATCGACCTAACTCTCACCAGATTCAGGAGCTAACCATCCCCTAGTCACTAATGCAGCGGAAGAAATCAGCAACTAGCCATCCTCTGAGCTCTTCAGCATCTTCAAAAAAAAAAAAAAAAAACTTTTACCTCACCTCAGTTCACCTCCTTTCTCCAAGACAGATCCTCTCCTCTACTATGCCCTCTCTGAATTGCCTAGCTCGATCTGCCTTCTTCCCAACTAGAACTCCGCGCTCTATTGCAGCTCTCCTCCTCATTGAAAATTGTCAGCTCCGGCGCCGTCATGCATTCTAACCGCCTCGAATCATAAAAGCCAACACCTCTTTTGCCATAATTCTATGCCGTCCTCCGCAAGTGTGATGGGCATCCACAATCACACCAAAGCAGCCGCCATGCATAGTTGCAGTAATGAGACATAATGTGCAGCCAACCAAGTGACGGTGCAAAAATCAGGATCAGAATCAGCGTAGCTCCATTGTTCGGTCACCCCATGTCCAGTTACACCAGGACTAAGATGGGAATTTTTAACAATAGGTATAGGATTGTTTTCTTAATTTATATTCTCTTTGAACTTTACATTAATTATCAAACCTAAATGTTTAACTACCTTAAGGTTGTTAATTTCTACCTTGTTTTTCTTCTCAAAACTCATGTCATGCACAACTAACAAGTTTTTGTATTAATGCATATGTCTATTTAAAATCTATAAATGTTTATCATTTTTCACAATTACCTTTCATTTGTATTGCCATGGTTAGGATGTTCCTAGACTATTATTGTACCATTTATATTTTTGTCACAGCCTTTGGTTCACTTTTTGTGTCATATTGAACTTTCAACATAATATACTATATTCAAATGCCACAAACATATGTTAAAATCATGATTGTGGCCAAAAAAATTATAGATTCAGATTATTAACTTAAATAAGAATATGTGTATAATGATAAAAATTAAGAAATACAAACCAAACATATAATAATGAACTTATGAAGTGGAATCATGGATTATGGTTTTAAATTTACATGAAGATTCAAAAATCTACACTTAACATTGGTTTCTAAGGTTTTTTCCCATTTTAATGTTAAAATATGGACTTTTGGGAGTGTTGCATTTACTAAAAATGAGCTACCTTATCTTGCAACTACTTATACAAATAAAGCCCAAGTTGCACTTTGTAAAATAATTAAGAACTACACTATGAGCATTTATGAATGTCAAAGCTATGAAATGATACTAATGATGGAATCCAACCATTCATCATACTTTGTGCCTTTTCAATACATTATGCAAGGCATGCCCATATGTGGCTTCAAGATGTTCTAAGACTTTTTTGTGAATGTTGCAAGATTTCCTTTTCATTATATCCTTAGTTGAAACACTTATTTTCAAATCTTTCAAGGGTGAAAATCCTTTAAGGTGTACAACATAGGATGTAAAAGGCCTAGTCCTTACTGTAATGTTTTTTTTTACCTTATATTATGATCCCCATAAAAAAGAATGAGTCAAAAGTTGTCAAATTTTTCAAAAGGACTATTTTAAATCATTAAAAATTTAGATTCCATCATAATCATCCATAAATGTGTCTTTACATGGTAAAATTTTTGAGTCAATGTTGTTATTGTAACAATGATTGCATTTTTCTTTTATTAGTGTTCCAATTTTGGAATTTTGGAACATTGTCCATATTATGGTTTTGTCATTATAGGTGGTTGATGTTTTAAATATGCCAACATCTCCATTCACAAGACCATCAAATGTTGCATAATTACCAACACAAAATTCAACTAACATATATATTTTTCATATGGATCATAAAATGCAAAATTACAACTTTTCTTAGATTGTTTGAAAGTTTATAAGATAACAACCATGATGGGTGGTTAATGTCCATAGGTTTGAAAACAAATGGGGGATTTGATGTGTTAGCGAACATATTTTCATTGTGTTTTTTCACAAGTTTATTTGTATAAAACAAATATGGAATAGTGATATTGTGGGGTAATTGTTGACAATAAAATGAATTTATAAATTAAATAACTTCTATATTTTACGTTGTTGTACAAAAATTGTTCAAGATTTATATGAAAACCATATCAAATTTTTGCATAACTTTATTTAGTTCATAACATTAAATGTATGTTTGCCAAAAATTTGGTGTTAGTGCACTAACATTATTTTCAATGTTTTGAAATATCCAATTATGTTTCACATGGGGCACTTGATAGAAATCACATGTCATGATGATATTAAGATCACCCAAAAAAAAATTTGAATATGTTTTATGGACCTAAACATGTTATTTATAACATTGAACATTCTAGCACAACAAATGATATTTCATCTATCACAACAAGTTTCAATTATTCATATTAACATGTAAGTCTATTTAATGTGTTCAATGATAAGTTTAGTAAACTTGATAATGATTGTTGGACAATTATGTTCGATGTTAAATGTATTATTAAACCATCAATATTGAATGCAATTTTATTGATAGACATTGTGAGTAAAGCCTTGGTTTTTGTTAAGTCTAAAACATGTCTTTATTGTACAATTGTAATATTCCTTGAATTATAAATTTCAATGTAAAAAATTTACCAACTTTAACACCTAGGTTGTTAAAAATAAACAAATCATTGAATTGGGAAACTTTTTTTTTAATGCATAATGTTATCAAGTATTAGTTTGTGTTCTTCATTTAATTGTCCAACTAAATTTTAATATTTATATTCTATCATCATTATGCAATATGATGATTTTGTGAAATTTTTGTTTTTTCATTTTTGTGATTTTTGTTCTAATCCATTATATGATTAAATCACAAAGTCAAATCATAAATCACATTGTTCAATATTGATTATGTTTGTTATGGGAATCACCTTATGTGAATCATTTATTTCATAATTTGTGTTGTCATTCTAAATATTAGTTGGATGCAATGTTTTTAATTTTGAATCGATTCAATCATTTAACTCTTCTATATTTGGATCCGACATTTTGTTGTAATTAAAAATATATTTAATCTTAAAATTTCCATAATGTAATTGACAATATGCATCATGCCAAATGCCATTAATTCCATGTTGTAAATTTTCTTAAGTTTCTAAATGGTGAATATAATAGAAGTTGTTTTTTTGACCAATTGTCAATTTTTTTAATAATCTAAAAACTTAATAATTTGGGGTTTGTGACATTTTGAAATTCTATTTTGCTTTATCTTATAAAAGGAAACAAATTCTAATAATGGCAATGATTCAAATTGAAATTTCTTGTTCATTTGTGTAGGCATTGTTTTGAAAATGAATAATCCTCATTCATTTTTAAAGGTTTTAAGATTTTTGTTTCATGGATGAGAGGCACTAGATAAAAATTATGAACATAACTTTTTTCTAACATTTATGCATGTGTTGATATTGTTGGATGTTTTGTAATGGATTTGTTAACAATGATACACAACAAATATACATATTTATAAACACAATAAAACATTATGAATTTTTTTATTGGTTAAAGAAATTAAACGACTATTGTCCTTTTCGACTACAATTGTAACTACTTAGTCATAAAAATCATTATGTAGTTACAAAGGCCATTGAGATGTCATGTGATGTCATGGTTTTGTGATTATAATTATTATGATGACTAGTGGGCTTTTTTGGATAGATATATTATTATTCTTGAAATTGTAATAATATGTTTTAAATAAAATAAAATAAGTTAATAAGAAATACTTTGACTTTTACGACTAAAATAATGACTTTTAATTTCACAACATGATGATGTGTCATTCCATCTGCAATTACAATGTCTAAACATGTTTTTTACAACTTATCCTATTTGACTACAATGGGAGAAACGACTAAAAAATGGCATAAATGACTAAAAAACTAATTAGAAAAATGATTATAGTTGAATAAGACCAGTTGTAAAATATATTTGATTATTAGTCAACATGACGACTCATACACTCCTTTGGATAAAATGAGACATTTATTAGTTGGTCACTATGTTAGAGATGATGTCCAATCCCTCAATGTAGTTATTTGCATCAACATGCAAGTTCAAAAACTTTACCCTCATTACAACAAATCCTATCCTTTGAACCGGACATAAAAGTGACTATTGTTTTTTAACTACATGTATAAATACTTAGTATAACAATCACAAAATAATGGCAAAATACATCAACATGCCACATGACATCATGGTTTTGCAATTATAGTTAATATGATAATTTGTTGGGTCTTTTTGGTAAATTATCATTTTGTTTGCAATTTTGTTCAATAATTACTTAGTTACAAGAACCATTCACCTTTACAACTAATAATGACTCAATCTCCCATGATGATGACATGGCATGCTATATGTCAACAAGATGATGTGGTCATATTTGTCAACATCATGATTAATGTCATTGATTTGATAAATTAATCTCATTTATTAACTAGTTGAAAATATTGTTGTCCTTTGTGATTAATAACAACTAATTTTCATGTGATGATGACATGGCATGTCATTTGGCAATGAGGTGTCACAAATTTTCATGGGCAATCCATGATTTTTTGTGACATTATAAGTTTTTGTGTGTTTTGAATTTATGGTTCCAATATTTGTCATGACATGCCATAATTTTTTGTGTGCCATGAAGGTTTTTGAAGTTATGAATTCACATGCATATGTATACGTATTAAATAATGTATTGTTAATTTGTAATTATGACTACTATATTAATAGTTGTTTTGAAAAAGGTGACACATAACTCTTTGGCATTTTAACTACTACACACAGTAACTTATGTTAACATACCTCTTAGGTTAACCTATGTACGTAGGCTATTTCATAAAAACATATTTCGTAATATAGGCTACCTTGTAAGTTATTAACTAAACATAAGAAAATTATTACATATAATATGTTTAAATATACCTAGAATAGGTTACCTTACTAATAAGTTAATCTAGGTAGGTTTGCTTAGGTTCCTAGCAAGTTAGGTTTTTTGCCAAGTCAACTTAGGTAGCCTCATACAAAATATTTTATCAAGTTTGTAACCACCTCAAGTTTGTGTGACTAGATGCAACTATGATGTGATTATATTCAACATAATTGTCCTAGGTTAATTTGTTTTTTAGCTTAAAAATGCCCAAGTTAACCTAGGCTAGGTTAGTAAGTAGTATAGGTTGACAAACTAGTTCATCTTAAGTCCACTTAAGGAGGTTTAGGTTTAAGTTAGGTTGATAGGTAGTAGGTAGGTTGACCTAAATCAATTTAGGGTGGCCAAGGTTGATTCAAAATTAATTTTTTTGAGTTTTATAACTTTGTGTTAAATATAATTGGTATAAAAAAATGTAGTAATGTAATGGATGAGGACTTGAACCCCAAAGTGAAGGTGAAAGGTTCAATTCCTCATTCTTGCAACATATGATACCTAGGTCATTTGGCTTAAATAAGTAGCCTAATCTAAGTTTCTTGGTCTAGGAATCTGACATTTGTTTTTAATTTAGGCCACTTAGCCTAAGTTAGATAACCTAGGTTGTTTAACCTAGTTAAATTAAACTAGGTTGATTTTTGGATAAGCGAGCTAAACTAGGTTGTTTAATTTAGCTAGGTTAGATTAAGTTGACTTTTGGCTATCCTAGTTACATGGGTTAAACTAGGTTGATTTTTAATCATGTGCAATGATTCATAACATGTTTATAAATTTTTGATACATGTCGTACATCCATCAAATTGTCTTTTGTAATATTTAATTAATTAAAATGACTAAGTTAAAATGGCATGCACTTTACATGTCATACCAAGGTTAATGTTGACATTGAATTTCATTATTATAAAAAAAATCAAAATCATAGTCATTAAAATGACTAGGTTTTGCAATTGAAAATCCCTTACAGCTAAATGGGTGAAACGACATGGGTTTAACAATTCATTAGTCACTAGTCGCATATGTCCTTTTGAACTAGTATGTAATTGTAAAGGTTAGTTACAAAACCAAAAATGTGTTGTTGTGGATCCATTCAAATTATTTTTTTGTGTTCACTTGATACACGAATGTGTTTTCAATCCATAAAAATCCATGGTCATGTTCATTACCACAATTTAAGATTTTGTAACAAAGAAAAAAATCATAAATGAACTTAAAAGATATTTCATCATAAGTTTGCAAAATGAGGATGTTTTATGATCATAATATCTTGCACATGTTATAAGGTTAATTTGTATGTGTTTTGTTATGTGAATGGATTAAAAAACTTCTATTTTATTTTGGAAATTTAATCTTGTAACATATAAAGTTTGTAGAATGTTAACGAAAAGATCCCATAATCTTTTCATAGATGTGAAAGTTGCAAAGAATGTTGTCTAGAGGACCAAGTTGTTGAATCATTCCAAATAAACTTTTCCATATAACCTTTCAAAATAAAGTAAATTGTGCAAGCTTTCCAAATCACGATAACCTAAATATGATTTGAAAATATTATCCAAGTTTGGTTTGTTTTGTACTTGGGAAGATTTTGAGGTTTTACCACAAAATTTTCCTTTCAAATTTTCACCCAACTTGAACTAATGGTTTTAAAGAAAAGGTTTGAAATATTTGTTGAAAAATGCCCATATTTATTAAATAATTCCCATTGAATTATTTGTCGATATGAAAAATTCAAAAAAAATTCAAGTTTGTCTAAAAAAATGTTGAAAATTTTAATTCCTATAAATTTTTATTTTAAATAAACAAAAAATATGGAATTTCTCACTTCGGGCAATAAAACATGTAGCATTTTCATACTCCATTATGTTTGGAACATCCAAAAAATATGTATCATTGAGTTTGTTGGTGTATAATGTATTTCTTCATTTTCAAAGTTATTACCCCCTTGGCCAAGGGTTTTCTACATCAATGAAAGAAAAAAATCTTGAAAAAAATGGTCTTTTCACCACAAAACATACATGTCATCATCATTGGCATTGAATAGTTGCCTTAAACCTTAGATGATGAATTATCATAATTACAAGTTTGGGATTCTAGATTTATATTTAAAGTAAACAAACTTGCAGATTGATGCCAATGAATAGTGACATTCAAATATTTGTACAATGATATTTCAATTAAATCCTTCAACATATGTTCAAATGTAGTGATTTATTGACATATAATGTAATTTATATTTAAGATTTTGTTTAAGAAACAAGCCTATTGTTACTTCCTTGTGTGGTAGTACCCATGCATTGATTGAGTTTGATCCACATTTGTAGGGACATCAATAATACTACCATTCATTCTATATTTTCCATAGCTATAAATTTGTAAGTTTGAGCAAATGCAAGACATAATGAAATAAAATGTTATTCTAATTGTGTTAATCTTTGGATTAATGGAATGGTTTCTTTTTTATAAAATTTATTCATCACTTGATATATAAATGCAGTTTATTTCAATTGATGTTACATAAACAACTTATACATATGTATGTGATTGAACTAGGTTTTATTGGAATTTGAAGATTTGCATAAAGTTGTTTTGATAATTTATTTGAAAAATGTTTAAGTTGGTTTACAAAACATAACATGTCATAACAAAAAAATGGAATTATCGAAATATCTTAGATTTTTTCATTAAATGTCTATGTATGTTGAATTATATGAATGTTCATTCATTTCAACATGATGTTTCGCTTGAATTGGTTGTTTGATCTTTTGTGAAATGCATTCAATATATAATGACTGAATTTTTTCATTTATAAAAAAATTCATTTTTTTGAGTAGATATATGTCTCATATGATTGATAATTTGTGATCTTGTTATTTCAATATTTGAAAACATGTTATTGAATTTAGATATTTTTGTAGAATAAATTAAAGTTGGATAAAATTTTAATAAGTCAAAGATATTACTATCATAAAGTGCCCACTAAAAATGGCTTTTTTTGGTGTGTGACATTAGGTGGATGAAAATGTTCCATTTGGGTATTAAGATTTTGTTCAACTTTTGTAATGGGCATTGCAATGGATGGAGATGAAATCTCCTTGATAGGAACCTTTGTAATGTTTTTCAAAAAAATTAATACATATTGAACATGATTTTGAATCTTGTTTTTTGGGTAATATTTGTATTACAAGAAGTGTTGAATAATGAGATAATATAATTTAATTATGAATTTGAATTGTCTTTCAAAATGTCTATTAACATATAATCAAAAAAATTCATTCCAATATAAACGCAATTTGGTTACAAGAATTGAATAGGAAGTTGTTGCATCATTGATTTAGAAATTAATAAAAAATTGGTCCAAATTGATGGTCATTTTGGGATTGTTAGTTTTTAAAGCATACAAAAACCCAAGTACACCATTATCATATTTAATTGGTTCAAAATGTTGAAAGATGCAAGTTATATGTAAAAGGATGAGTTGGAAAATCCACTCTATATTGAGACATTGTGTGCTTTGATATTTTATTCCAAATGTAAATTGACCTTTGTAAATATTGTACTATCCAAAAAGTTGTAATGAAATTTCCTTCGCATTGTAGCACTTTGAACCATTTTTGTCATATACTAATGTTCATCTGTCATTATTCCTTAATGTAAATAAAATAGAAAGCTTGGATTTCATTTTCAAATGCAACATTGTTAGGCTTTATAATCAAAAATATGTTCAAAGGAGCCAAAGACTAGGTTGGATAATGATGAAAATTATACACTTTTCTTACATATTTTGATGTTTGAAAGTTATGTTAATCTTTTCAAATTGTGTTAAATGATTGATATTAGTGTTGGGGAATTCAAATTCCAAATTTGGTTTGGGGTTTAATATAAGACCTTTGAACTTGAACATTTATTGTGTTTGAAACAATCAATTCAAATTTGCAAAGAACAAGGATAAATGGCTCTTTTAATAATAAAAAAATGATAGTTCTAAAAAAATGATAGTGACTTATTACTCACACTAAAAAAATGACTCACAATTTAAAAGTTATCAAATTTGAAATTTTTAGACATTCAAAGTATGTTTCAAAACCTAAAAAATTAAAGAGTCATTTACCACATGTAAAGGGGGTATAATGTACATAACATTTTTTTATAAAAAATTATGATAAAAGAAAGAAAAACCTAAAGTAATGAACATATTTTTGTATGATACAAAAATATAATAATTTCAAAACCAAACACAAAATCTAGCAAAATCTACACGCTTAGAGAAATTCATGTTTATTCCAAAATGACTAACATAAAACATGTGATATATTGGGGCAACTATATGTAATTTTTAATAACAAATTACAAAAGATTTCATTCAAAAATTTTGTCATATGAAAAAATGAAAGACTATATAAAATTCACATTCCTTTTATAAAGCAATCTTGTTGATTCTTTTGAACATATTTTTTCCCTCCCTTATAATTAATTATAAAAATTGATTTGAATGTGCCATAATATTTTGCTTCACTTAAAAAGATAATTATTGATTAATCAACAAATAAATTTAGAATAAACAAGACAATTACTTCATGTTCAAAAGTTGAAACTATATGAAAGTCATATAATTGCAATACATGCTCCAACAATGAATCAACAAGATTTAATGTTAATGTTTCCATATGCTATGAATTAAACTTCAATGGAATATACATATAAACTTGAAGTGCATTGTAAATTGCTTCCATTAAAAAATTGCATGTATAAAAAATTACTTACATTGAGAAAACTTCTTTGAACAAGAATAACAATAAATCCATTTACATCATAAAACTATTTTGCATATAAAACCACTTACATTGAAAGAAAGTTTTACATATAAAATTATTTTTCACACAAATTTGATGATGAAGAAGTTTTCCTTAACTTTGAAAAAAAAATAAAAAATTGATTACATATAAAAGTTGTTCAATCAAAATTGTGGTAAAGAAAATGTTCACATATATGGATTATTTTGATACTAAAAACAACTACAGAAAGGTCACACTAAAAATTATTAATAATACTAAGTGTTCAAAAGGTTTTTTTGTTTGAAAATCAATTTTTAACTCATCAAAGTCAAGCTTGCGTTTCACATTATGTTACACATCATCACCATAAAAAATTTGTATCAAAAGCTGTAACCAAATCCACATTGCACAAACTATCTTATGATTTCAAGAGTCATTAAAACATGTTCATTAAAACAAACCAAAAAAATTGCAAAAAAATGAAGAATATTTTGACACCAATCAAAATACTTGAGTCAAATATAAAAACCAATGGGACTTGCACAAAGACATGTGTAAGGCATACTTGAAAACAACTAAATTTATCCTAGAATTTTAAAAATGTAAAAAATAAAATCTAATGGAAACAACAAATGGATCCTACATTAATGAAAAAAACACACAATATCATTTGAATTACATTTAAGTGGGTAGACAAGTGAATAAGTTCAACATTTCATGTCAAGGTTTCAAAACACAAACACACAGATCAAGTTTTTATATCTCAACCAATCAAGTTAAAATTATCTACGATTTAACATTTCATTTTATAGGGTTCAAGTTTAAAGGAAATAAACTATTTTCACCCCATTAAAATTTTCCCACCCATTAACATACTATTCTATGGGTGGCAAAATGTTCAAGTTTATAGGAAATACTCATTTCACATCCCAATTTTAAGGCCGATAACCAAGTTGCAAAAATGGCAATGATGTTAGTTCTCAAAGGAACCCTACTTATTGCCTTCACAAATGTTTTCTCAAGGGCCTTTTAGAAGGATGGCCATTCTTTGGAACATGGGTTAAATGCTATTATTGTGGCCTTTGGGCAAATAAATTTTTTGATAAGTTCAAGCATGTGAAATATTTCAGTCCTAACCAAATGAAAACATTGTAAAGAGAATGTTTTTGCAACTAATTAAATATGCTATTATTAATTATTATAAATAGTTAACACACAAGTTTATTATAATACCTAGTTACATCATTTTGGTTATAAATTATAACTAATCAATGACCTTTGGAGTACAAAATTTGGATTATAAATTGTGACATTTGTAATACAATCTAGGAAACCTAACATGAATACTAATCCTTGTATTAAACAATGTATTATTTGTAGTACAATCTAGGAAACTTAACATGCATACTACTCCTTATATTAAACAACGTATTATTTATAATACAATCTAGGAAACCTAACATGAATATGAATCCTTGTGTTGTATTTTAAGACATTCTAACCATTTGATTCATGTCAAAAAAATTCATAGTGACCAACTTGCCCCAATTCATAGGGATGTAGACCTTCTACCATCTCATCCATCTCACAATAAGGGACTTGTCCCAATTCATAAGGATGTCATCACAATTGTTGATCTCAACAACCCAAGTGTGTGAATGGATGGATGGATGGATGGATGCTTGTCTTTGTTGTCTTTGCCTACTTTCTTCCATTTCCACATGATGATACTTTGTTCCATCCAACAACATCCAACCCCCCCCCCCCCCTTCCTCCTACTCTCTCCTCCCCCAAACACATAAACTCCCTACCAC
>Ga0116227_10005077_pt1 | contig 28138 bp, 21 predicted proteins | sample S1TSphgellanicum_FD_89693 | JGI IMG/M metagenome (GOLD analysis project Ga0116227, IMG submission 89693) | Host-associated microbial communities from peat moss isolated from Minnesota, USA - S1T2_Fb - Sphagnum magellanicum MG | ecosystem: Host-associated > Plants > Peat moss > Unclassified...
ATAACAATAAGGTGAAAATTTTTAAAAATCTTAAAAAGGTTTATAAAAGTGTAAAGGCCAAAAAAATAAAAAAAAGGGGATTCTTTAAATAAAGGGGAAAAAAAAACGAAAACCACCCCCCCCCCCCCCAAAAAAAAACACCTATATATCTATCAAGTAAAGTCAAAATTAAATCATGGGGAAAATGTCTCATAAATATTATTTACCATGTAACCATATGTTTTTAGGGGAAATCACCCAAAAAAATCTAAATTTTGAAAAAAAATTTACCACGTTTTTACTTAGATTTTAGAGAAAGGGCATTTAAAAAACTTTTTGGACATGTTGTAGAAAGTTGTTGCTAGGTAATATTAAATCCCTCTTTGGATGCTAGCCATTGACACAACATCAAATTAAAAAAATATACATCACTTCTATTGTGGAGTGTGCAAATAAATAAATTATTAACAAATAGTGACCATAGACTTTTGGGATTAATTTATTGAGAATTTGTCATCATTTGGATTCTTCATTGAATCCAAAATTTGCAACTTAAATAGGATGGTAAAATTTGCCCACCAACTTTACAAGTTGAACCTAAGAGGCTAATTAGATCTATGGCATTGATTCATCACCTCCTCACCTTCAAACCAACACACAATCAAACAAATTAGTAAATGTGCTATGTAATTTGACAAAACAAACACTAACACAAACTGCAACATCATTGCAAGGTGGACAATATTAGATTCACATTTTCTTGTGACATATCACACCAAGCAAGCCTTTAAGATTGATCACTTCATTGCACATTATCATTGCCTAGGGTCAATTTCCACATTGACAAAACGAATAATTATTTATTTATTTATTTACAAAAAGTGAATTTCTTTTTTAAATTTTGAAAATTATATATTTTTCCATCATCTATTATAATGTTTGCGATATGAGTAGTGAAATTATTCAGAGTGTGTGGCCTATGATAATAATTATGATGATTTTCAACATTTCTGGTAGGTCTTTACTATTTGGGCTGCATAATTCCAAATCCCCAGCTTTCATAGCTTTCATAAGACAATAATAATATATCAAAGGATGAATGTAGTCCACAAATCCATCCTCTTCATCATCTTCTTCGTTCGTTCGTTCGTTCGTTCGTTCGTTCGTTGTCCATTGAGTTCAAAAGCCCTTTTCGTGAGCGCCTCCTGAGTTCAAACCCCAACAGTAATTTTGCTTGTGAAAAGCTCAGAACATGATTTGGCAGCGCCCGCTCCTCAACTTCCAGCCTGCTGCTGCTGCTGCTGAGACTTTTCACTCAACTTCTCTGTGTTGCTTGCTCTCTCTCTCTCTCGCTCTCTCTCAATTGGTCTGTGTGTGTGGTGGTGGCTGTTTGGACGAATGATCCACATCACCAGCTGCAATTTCCCTTCGTTCTTCAACCCTAAACCTTGGCGTGTAAACCCTAATACGCGAACATGGATCCAACCAACGTTCTTGGACATCTCCGTGTTCCGAGATTGTCTTTCTTGCTTGCTTTCCTCCTCGTCCTTAACAAAAATAAAATGTTGTACTAGTTTTGTGTTTTATTGATTCTTGGTCCCTATGTTTGTTGTAGATTGAGTTCCTATGTTATGTTGTGTTGTGCTTTGTTTGTTTGACGACGGCTAATCACTTACAGCAGGGGGGTTTGAAGGCAGACACACATGCGGGGAATGAAAACAAGAGTGTAAATGAGGGGTAGTGGTATGGGGCCTGCTGCTGCAATCGCATGGCCGGAGTCTCCTCAAGTCTCTTCGCAGTCTCATCATCATCATCGTCATCAGCAAATCATCAATGGAGTGCGAGAGAGTGACAAGGCCTTAGAGATTATTGACGAGGAGCAACAAGTGGCGGAAAGGAGGAAGCTGCTGTCAGCAGGTGGCGGTGATGGTAACTTTGATGGTGATGGTGGTGACCTAGTTCATGCCGAAAGAGATGATGATGACGATACTAGTGTGCCATTAGGTTGCAGCACTGCCGCTTCTCTCCCCGATGATGATGACGATGATGCACCACCTCCTCCTCCTCCTCCTCCTGCAGGTAGACAACAACGACAACAACACGACGAGAATAATCATAAAAGAGCACTTGCATATGCGGACATGTTGAGGACGCGCAATAGGTTTGCAGAAGCGCTGCTGCTTTACGATAGTGTTTTGAAGCTAGAGCCACGAAATGTGGATGCACTTGTTGGCAAGGGGATTTGCTTGCAAATGCAGAGCCTATTTCGAGAAGCGTTTGACAGCTTTACGGATGCTTTGCGGCTCGACGCGCAACACGCTTGTGCTCTCACACACTGTGGAATCTTGTACAAGGAGCAGGGTCACCTTCTTGAAGCAGCACAGGTATATGTCTCTGAATTTCCTTATTGTGAAGAAGACTTTGCACCTTTGAGTTTGAGCTTCCTTGGCTCCCTTTTTCCCACAAGCACCATCCCACAAGGATGTCATGACTTTTGTGGCCTGAAGATCACTAGCTTCAGGATGCCCTACCGGCAGAGTTTCAGATTCTTCACAATGTAGTTACCTTGTTCAAACTCCATTCCTGGTGTGTTGGGGAAGCTCAGGCGCAGAGGTCGGAAGTAAACCTTTTTTCCATGTGTGTGTAAGCCTGCAGAACAGGGATTCATAACAGAGCTGATCATGAGAAGAAGATGAGATATTGTGTTCCAAGGAATGGATTTATGGTGCCAGGAGATAATTAGTGCATTTTTGGATTTTGGTTGTGTTTGTACTGTCATTGTGTTTGCCCATGCTGAAGGTGCTCTTGCAGGAGGAATTGAAAACTAGAGTGTTTTGGTTGTCACTTGCTCACTACAGATTGCAAGCATATGGATGTGACTCAGATTTCATTATTCTCTTTGAAGCAGCATCACCCTTTTGGCATGCTGTCAGTTTTGACCTCAATTCTATGGTTCCATGCTTATGACAAAGGAGTGATGCCTGATGCTACAGCTCCATATTCCTCATTCCATTTGGGTTGTGTAGGCATATCAGAAAGCGCTGCTGGCAGATCCGAACTACAAACCAGCATCAGAGAACTTGGCAGTGGTCTTGACAGATTTGGGAACAAGTCTTAAGCTCACTGGAAATGTTCAAGATGGCTTGGCTAAGTACTACGAAGCATTGAAAGCAGACAGCCAATACGCTGTAAGATTCACCTGGGTGTCCTTCTAAGAGTCATGATCTTGTTTGATGTTCTGTTGGTTTAGTTGCATTGGCACCTCTCATCTTGCAACTCCTTATGCTGGCTTCTATTCTGCTGTTCTAGTTGGTGTTTCTTTTTCATGTGGTTTGCCGTTAAGATTTTTTGTTTTTTGGTCTGGAAGGCTCATTAAGATTGCAGGAGGTCACCTTACAATCCCTTTTCAGATTGGCTCAGATTGTAGATGTGCAGAGTTTTCGATACTTTTTAGCATATATTCTGTCTTATTGTCTAGGCAGTGGTTTGTGTCCAAGAGAGGGAAGTTGAGGAAGTTGCACTGTAGACGAGGAGGGTACTAGATAAGGTACTAAAGGGAAAGTGGCATCTTGCTGTTCTTCATTTCAATTAATCCTGCCATGCTATGAGCCAGAACATGAGGCATGTCAGTGCGCACTGGATGGTTTGGGCAGACTTAATGTTTTTCCAAGAGGATTTGATGTTGATCTGTGCAGAACTGGCATGATCTGCAGTGTCAATGTCAAAGAAACAAACACCTTTCTGCACTAAGAACAAGTAGAAACAAACAGAGGATCTCCATCAGAGTGAGGAGGTAAAAAGAGATTAGAGAAGAAGGGGAGAACTTAGACAAATGATAATAATGATTTGAAAGGCAAGTGATGGAGTTCATGGTGCATGGCAGCCTGCATATTACAATTTGGGAGTTGTTTACTCTGAAATGATGGAGTATGATATGGCACTCAGCTTCTATGAGAAGGCAGCAATGTACAGACCCATGTATGCAGAGGCCTTTTGCAATATGGGAGTCATCTACAAAAATCGAGCTGATCTTGATTCAGCTATTGCCTGCTATGAGAGGTAGGCTCGTTGTAATTGAGCTCTGTGTAGATATTGACTTGGCTATGTGTTTGTAGTGACTGCTAACTAAACTTCAGAAGCCTTATCTTTGTCCAGTTACTGTTGTCACTTTCGAGGCGGCCAGGTCAGTTGGTGAGAAGAAGGTTCTGGCATGGCAGGTGTCTTGCAGTGTCGCCAAATTTTGAGATTGCAAAGAACAACATGGCAATTGCTCTGACAGACTTGGGTACCAAGGTATGAAGATATACCTGAAAGAATATGGCAGTCCATTTACATGGTAAATACTTAGGTGCCACAGTGAATCTGAGAGTTACTGCAAGAGCTGTCCAAGCAACTGGAGGTTGAGTTAGTGCTGCATTGGGTTTCACTTAAGTAGTCTTTCTGTCTATTCTTCATGTTAGTTGAGCGCAAAGTAATGTCCAGTGCCATTATCCTAAATAGTTCTCAGTTTTGGAAGATTTCATTTGCACAAAAGTCAGCAGCTGAATAGCAGAGTGAGACAGTTGGGGCCGATGAAGGAGTTGATGGACAAGGATACCAGCTGCTCTTTTTGTTCCCTGTGCACCTTAACTTGTGTTTTGTTAAAGTTGCAGTCAGCATCTGTAATATTGTAGGGTGGTGACAGGAGATGACATTCTGAAGTGGGTGGCAGGTGAAGCTAGAAGGAGACATCCATCAAGGTGTGGCTTATTACAAGAGGGCACTCGTCTATAATTGGCATTATGCAGATGCTATGTACAACCTTGGTGTTGCCTATGGTGAAATGCTGAAATTTGACATGGTATTGTTTATTCCAGCATATTTGCTTTGTACATGCAATCAACTAGATGGTGATAGATCATTTGTCTGAGTGACATTTGCTACAGGGTCCCCCAGGTGTTGTCAGTTTTTGTTATGGTGCATCTTATGAGAGTGGGTGCTCAGGGAGGTGCAATAGATGACTCCTGTTTCTTGTCCATGATGATTTATGGGTGAGGCCACTTTACTGAAAGGAGCAACTAACTAGAACAATATCTGCAAATTCTCCATAAATTTAAACAGCAGTCATTAAATCCAGGTTCATTCTCTACTTCATGCTTAGGAGGATGGTGTGTTAATGGATGTAAGAAGGTGCATAATAGCAGTCAGTGTCTGCTCCAATGCTCTCTGTTCACAAGAACCTGCTAGTAAGGAAGCTATAATGGTCCAATAAGTGTTGAGGCTTGTTGGGAACTGGGGAAACTGCTGAGTTGAAATAGTGAATGGCTGTGGACATTGTACGTCAAGCATGGCCAAAGTATCCACTGTGAATATGAGGGTAATATTCACTAGGGATCCACTTTGCTGAGTGCTTCATGTCATTTGGATCCTGAAGAACACTCTGTTTGTAACTACTAGCTGATTTTTGCTGAGAGTCTTGTATGCAGGCTGTGGTAATGTATGAGCTGGCTCTGCATTTTAATCCTCACTGCCCAGAAGCTTGCAACAATTTGGGAGTTATCTACAAGGACCGTGATAATCTTGATAGAGCAGTGGAATGTTATCAGGTGGGTTTTACAGGAATTTTCCTTGAATGCTGTTATCTGTCTTGACCACTCACCCAAGTTGCAAGAATTGGAATTTTTAGGGAAAATAGTGAAACTGAGACAAGAGTACATTTTGCAGTGGTGTGGGATGGATCATGACCCTATGGCAGGATTATCATTGGATGCACCACAATTGGTGGAGTGTGTGTAGTTGTCCTGTTAGCAGTAGTTGTGCAGGTGACTTGTGGAACTGAAGGGACTATTGCCAAGTGGAAACAGATGGCGCTGGCAATAAAGCCCAATTTCTCTCAGTCTCTGAACAATCTGGGGGTGGTCTACACTATTCAGGTCTGTTAGTTCATTATCTAACTCAGTGCAAGATAGTCTTTGTAGTTATGCTCAGTCGTCCCACTGGAATCAAACATTAACTATAGCAACTTTCAAATTGGGGTCTGACTTGCATACTGCTTCTTGTTTAGTCTCGCATGTGCTTGTTTGAGTTTTTCTAACCTGCTGCCTTCCAAGAAGCCTGGACCAGGCCATGTTGTTAAAGTAAAGGTTGCAGCAATGAACTTTTAATTGGAGCTCTATTGTGAGAAGTGTTCCTCTCTTTGAGAAACAATATATAAGGAGATATGTCTTCTGAAACAAGAGAAGTCACTTCCAATTGGTGATTGGTGAAGCTGAACTCTTTTCATTGACAGGGCAAGATGGATTCTGCTGCAAGTATGATTGAGAAGGCCATCCTTGCAAACCCAACATATGCTGAGGCCTACAACAATTTAGGTGCGCTCTGACATCTCTCCTTCCATCTGAATAATACAAGGCTTTCTCTTCTTTCTATCCTCTGGTCAATGTTTTAACCTTGTGGTGCACTAAAAGGTTCCTATCAATGGAAATTCATGGTTGGCTCAAGATAGGTGAAACTGAACACCCAGTCATACTCTATGAGGTCTTTTGTGTGGATAGGGAACCTTCCTCCTGTGACAGAATGGTTTCATTTTTAAGGAGGTACTTGGCTGTGTGGAGTCTAGTGAAGAGCTTGATGACCCCTTGAGTGATTGTCGAGGCAGACAAGGAGATTTGTACTTGCTGCAGTTGGACAAGAGAACTATGTACTGCTCCCCCAACCTGTCATCTGTGTTAGCATATTCAGAATTCATCAATAGCAGGGATACTTAGAGGTGTGGGAGACCCCACAAAGACTTTCCACATCAAAACTAAAACTAAAGGACATTCTCATGACAGAAAAGCCAGTGTCCACTCGACTTTTGGGGCTGGAAGTGTACCCTCTAAGAACTAATATTAGGTTTCAAGGACCTCCTGGTTTCAATTCTGGGATTTGATGATGAGGTTGGTCGGATTTTGTTTCTAGCATCAGGTATCCTTCAGTTATTACTTTAGAGATGGCACAACCTGTTGCCACATGGAGTGATTCAGGATCTAAATACTAATAAGGACCTATTTATTTGTTTGATGAAGAGTAACTGATAGCTAAAGTATCACAGAAGCTAAATAATGTCTGTACAATCTCACTCATATGTACACTTTGCACACATAGCTTTGATAGAGGAATGTGTTCAAGTTCTGATGCAGAGTCTGGGAATACACCCATTAGAGGGATGCCTTCTTGGCAAGGAGTAAGAACAGGGTCCCTTCATCTGTCTATGCAACTGTAATAGTTTGAGGCCCAAAGCTATAGCCTTTTGCAGGCATGTGAATTGGAGGAATTTGGAAGCCTTGAACAGAGTTTGTCAATGTTTGTCCCAGTACTGGAAAAAGCCTATCATAGAAGGATTTCTCCCCATTCTATGTTGTCCTCTCCCCAACATTGTTCTTCCTCAAACTCTCTTGCAGTGATGAGACCAAGTAGAATTTTTACTGCCTGAAGGCTATGGCAAGCAAAGGAAGTTTAATTCCCCTTCATTGTGGGACCAGATGCACCCACCAAAGTTTGGACTCACTATGGAGGATATTCTGGATGAAGTTGGCCCTTCACTTTTGCGTCAACCATTTGGTGAGATGCTTGATGGATCAGATCATATCAGATGCTCAATCAGTTGATGAAAGATGGTTTGGCAGGTGTACTACACAGGGATGCAGGAAACATCTCTCTTGCTGTAGATGCATATGAACACTGCTTGCAGATTGATCCTGATTCTCGAAATGCTGGCCAGGTGCAATCATCACCAGATTCTTGTCATTGACACTATCATATTTTCATCACTATGTTTCCTCTTCTTTGTATCAGAGGTGGTGGGTCTCTTACAGTTTCAACCCATTTGAGTTTGCAGAACCGGCTGCTGGCTATAAATTACATCAATGATGGTGGAGATGATGAACTATATATAGCTCACAGGTATGAGTTGTACCCTTCTAAGTTGAGTTTGTGAGCCATCACCAAGTATTTTTCATCTAGCCCCTGCTGCTCTTGCCTTCTGGTCATAAGCCTTTCAGCTGCATTTATGCAGAGTTGGTGATTGGCTCAGTGAGGTGGCAGTGAAAAGAGTTGTCTGGATATTAAGTGGCATGGAGTGCAAGCCATTTGTTCATCCTGTGCACAAGTAGATGAACCAAGTCATTCCAGACATTTCATGAGAGGTCCATGGCTGTATGGACTTCAACCCATTAGATTTGATTCAGTGTATTCTCAAGCTTAATCACTATATAAGCTTGTCTTCAAGGTTGTCTGGTGGATGTGCAGGCTCTGGGGAAAGCGGTTCAATTGTCTTTTCCCCAAGTTTATGTCTTGGGAAAACTCAAAGAAGATGGATCGGCCCCTGGTTATAGGATATATTTCACCTGACTTCTTCACTCACTCAGTGTCATATTTCATAGAAGCCCCCCTTGTGCACCATGACTACACCAACTACCAGATTGTTGTCTACTCTGCAGTTGTGAAGGTGTGTTACATTCTTCATGTTGGTCCATTCATGCCATGTACATATGAGCTGCAAGGAGAGTGCTATCATGGTTAGCTTGCACCAAGTTTTCTGTCACCAGCTGCACAAATGTTGCTTTTTGGAATGCAAAATTCCTTCTGTACAAATCTAATGTCTTTTGGCAGGCGGATGCCAAGACCCATCGATTTAAAGAGACTGTGCTGAGGAGAGGTGGTGTGTGGAGAGACGTTTACGGCATTGCAGAAAAAAGGGTTGCAGACTTAGTCAGAGAGGACAAGGTGGATATATTAGTTGAACTTACAGGGCACACAGCCAATAACCGACTTGGTGTGATGGCATGCCGACCTGCACCTGTGCAGGTGCCTCCAAAGACTCATCTTAATGGTTTTCAAGTGAAATTGTCTTCTCAATGAACCTTGGAGTATGCAGTATCCAGGGAAGGAAATTTTAGGAGCAAGAGCAGTGGTTGCCTTCAGCTCTTTTGGTTTTCTTTCCCTGTGTCTGTCAAGTACAGAAGTGCCACTTAAATATGGCATCATTGATTGCAGGTAACCTGGATTGGCTACCCCAACACAACAGGCCTGCCAACCATTGACTACCGATTTACAGATGCTTTGGCAGACCCACCTACCACCAAGCAAAAGTGGGGCATTTTTCATCACTTATCCCAACCCAAATAAGAGGTGTTCTATCATTTCTGTTGTGGATCAGAACTGCCAGTTAAATGTGTTTCTGTGTTCTTTGTTGCTAAAAGTAGTACCTTAGCTTGCTTGAATTTCACTGACTATCTGTCTCTGGTGCAGGCATGTGGAGGAACTTGTCAGGTTATCTGGTTGCTTCCTTTGCTATACCCCATCTCCAGAAGCAGGCCCTGTGGTCCAGACACCTGCTCTCACCAATGGATTTGTAACTTTTGGGAGCTTCAACAATCTTGCCAAGGTAAATCCTGCCAGACTGTCTTTTACACCAGGAGATTTTGGCCATGTCTCAAATCACTTGGACATTTGGTCAACTGCTTTATTGTAGTTTGCTTTAATCCAATCCATGTGTTGGCAATGTTCCATATTCAGGATGTATGTAAAGCAGGGGAGGGCTAGCACCTGGCAAAGTACAATCTGGGTTATGGGTAATGACACTATGGTGCTTTCCGCCACTTGCTACAAACTTACACATGCACAGCCTCTTATTAGGTTACTATTGCTATCAGGTTCATGCACTTGATATTCTTACCTTGAGAGTCCAATGTGCAGATTACACCACGTGTGCTACAAGTGTGGGCCAGGATACTGTGTGCTATTCCAACTTCAAGGCTTGTGGTGAAGTGCAAGCCATTCTGCTGCGACAGCGTGCGGGAGGGTTTTTTGGCAAAGCTTCAAAAGCTTGGAGTGGAGTCACTGCGCATTGACCTCTTACCATTGATCCTTCTAAACCATGACCATATGCAGGCATATTCGCTCATGGATATCAGGTGTGTCCTCTCTTGATCCAACATGGTACTCTTCATTCTTTTCTGCTTCTTTTGCTAGCTAGTGCTGACTGACAATTGTTGACCTTTCCAAATATTTCACATTTGTGTTAAGGGAGGGTCAAACTGATGCATTTTGCACAGGTTGTGTGGTAGCCAACGTAGTCACTGTTGTACAGTACAAATTTGCACAAAGCTTGTTGTTTATGGTGCTATATTTGGTTGTGTGTGTGCAGTCTGGATACATTCCCATATGCGGGTACTACAACCACTTGTGAGTCACTCTACATGGGTGTGCCATGCGTCACCATGGCTGGCCTCGTACATGCTCATAATGTTGGTGTCACTCTCTTGCACCAAGTTGGTACGTTTTAAAATCTTGAGAAATTTGATTGGCCTATGTTGTAGAGTTAGCAGGGATTGAATATTCTGAAGTTCTGTTTACTCTGTGCACAGATAGTCTGAGCAGGTCAAATATCCAGATATCAGAATGCAGGTGGATACATTAAAAGAACACATTATGACCATCCATGTATGTGATTGCAGAGCTGGACAAGCTAGTGGCAAGAACAGATGATGAGTATGTAAGAAAAGCAATTGAGCTAGCCAATGATGTTTCAGCCCTGGCAAGCCTTCGATCTGCTCTTCGTAATCGGATGCTGAAATCTTTGCTCTGCAATGGACAAACCTTCATGAGGGGACTTGAGGAAAAGTATCGCAGTCTATGGCACCGCTACTGCAATGGGTATATGCCATCTGCACTACACGAGAAGGAAAATGTTGTATCTGCCAGTGGACTCCATTAAAAGCACCACAGGATGTCGAGGACACAACAATTCAAGAGGCATCGTGGAGTACTACCCAAGTCCAGTGATGACAGTTTTATGCTGCCACTACCTCATAACTTTGATAACTTAGGGTATGAACTTGGGTGGCATAGCGTCAAGTATTCGCAGCTTACCAAGTTTAAAGCAGATCAGGTGCCCTTTCTTGTTCATGCACATTATGTATGACAGTTCACCACTGAGTCACAAATGCAGCATAAGAATCGCTCTGCGTGGCCTTATTTTCCATCTTTGACATAATTCATTTGAAAAATCTTTTTCCATATCTGTGGACACTGGCATTCTTAGTCTCAGTGCCAGGTGGTGCACTTACGACCTGGGAGTACTAAATGGTATCAAAAGCTCCCACATATCTGGTGGTGTGAGGAGGTGCCTGCAAGGGAAGTACCTTATTCCATGCCAAAATTCAGCTGTTGCTTTATGCCAGGGAATGTCGTTAGTCTTGGACGTTTCCCCTGTACTGTTTTTCTCCAATGAGAAGTGCTAAAACCTTGACCACGACATATGAGCGCATTCAAAATGCTTGGTGAGTGCCCCCATTTTTTCATGACGTTATATGATTGTTGCATTGTCCTAGTTTTTGCCAAATGCAAAGTATGAACTTCAATCTCACATAAATGATTCCTAAATGTCCATGGGACAGCCTTTGGATGTGTTTTGAGGGATCTCAACATTTCCATGCTCATGGGCCCTCACCATAGTGTAAAGGGGGCATTAACATATTTATATGTCGAAACTCTATTTCATGGGCCTAATTTCAATAAAACCCACAATTGAAAGATTTTACTAACCATGGCCTTTACCAATTGTAAGACATGCTCTAGGTTTTTTCCCTTTTTTTCTTGTGGTACCTAGCAAGTATAAAAAATAAAAATAAAAAAATAAAAAATAAAAAATGCAAGGCATTTCAAAAAATGGAATGTCTACTATATAAGGAAGGTTGGTGGGAATTCCATTTTTTGAAATGTCACTCAAACAACAAAAGAAAAAATACAAATGGTACAGTGCCCTTTGATTACATTAAAAAAGTTAGAAAAAGTTTTTTCTGTGTAATGTAAAGTTGAAGGGTGGATGCATTTTCAAATTAAAGGGCTTAAGACAAGATGATGGATGGTTGAGGGTAGCCCTTGCATTCTTTAGAAGGTCCCCACCCATGGGCTTCTTACCCACGATAAGGCACATGACAAAAAATGTCATGAACCTAAACACAATACAATACATTTGATGTTTTTTCACAATACGATACATTGATGTTTTTTCTTTCACTTAGTCAAGGTCTAGAAAACTAGCTACAAATAGACCCATTTGGAGGCATAATTGGCAAGGCGAGCATTTCAATGGTGTGTGACAATGGTTACCATTTTTCTTGAAAGTAAATTGCAGTTGCTAATCACTTAAGCATTTGAATTAGGTAGCAAGGTAAATACATGTTATAAGATATGTTGGTGAAATCATGCTCTTCATTGGTAATTTAAGTGGCAATGAGTTAGGGGTTTACATAGAAACTAAAATGATTAACTTAAGGGTGAAATGGAAATGTGGTGATCATGTTGATGCTTAAATGGAATGAGGTGGAGATCCAAACCTTTATTCCATTACTTATATTTATGCCTAGGAGGCTTGCAAATAAATCACATACATCAAGTACCAAACTAAATTGCATTATAAATTTGCAAATTAGGTGCTATAGAAGCTACAAGTGCAAAAGAAACAATTAAAAAACTACACACAAAAGTTTAATGGCAATACAATAAAAAAAATCTAAGATTTGGTTGCATATTTCACCTTATTGTTAGTCCAATTTTTGATGGCATCCCCAAAAGAAAAATATCCAAACTATATTGTTCATGTATAAACATCCTCTCGACCAAATCCAAATGGGTAGTACATTTTTTTAAAACTATTGTTGACATTGGTTTCAAAAGCTAAATTGATATAATTATGTTTTTTCAATGTATTTACAAGTACTTGAAGTAGACTTTTATTTTTTGGCAGTTTGAAAAGTAGATTCCAAGTACTTGAAAGTATATGAATTTTTTTTGTAAATTATTTTTTTTCCCCCCAACCTTTAATATTGATGTGATGAACATTTATATTTGTAAATGGAATTTTTTTTTCATAACTAAATTCATCCCCAACCTTTAAAAACTAAGTTAATTTTTTGGTATACTTTTGGGGTACTTTTCCAACTCCAAATGACATGGTGCAATTTTTTTTTGAGAAACTAAAAGGAAGCTAGAATTGCCAATAAAAAAATTTAGAGCTTTTATTTGATTTGAGATGCTAAAGGAAAGTTAGAAGTTTTGAAAAAAAAAAATCTACTTTACAAGTAAAAAAAAAGGTAATAAGTTGGATTGAAATATCTTGCTTACACCCCCATAACTTCATTTTTGCTTTAGATTCCAAACTTTTCTAGCTCCAAATTTTCTAAAACTAAATTAATATAGGGTATTGAAATTGGATGCTAGAAAAAAATTATAAGCAAATAAGGTGGCTAAAATATGTGCATATTAAAAAATTAAAACAATAATAGGGTGGGGGAAAATATAAATCCAAAACCTAATACCCCCCTCCAAAATAGTTGTTTGATGCACATATGTCATAAAAATAACATTAAGTGTCCCCTCAGGGTAAGGTTGCACACCAATGTCAATTTCAAAAGATTTGCATAGTTGTTCTACATAGTGATCTTAAAGAGGAATGTTCAAAGATAAAGTTTGTTTAATAGAAAAATTCAAGATCTTCACCCAATTGGAACATAAGCCAATGACCTTCTCAAACAAAGGTGAACCTTTAATAATGCTTAAGTGATTGCAAAAAGTTTCATTAACAAAAAGGATTTAGCTAATACTAAAGATGTATGATGCCTATTGCATTCATCGATTCCTAACTTAAGAATTGGTGTTTAAATTTTGAAATCAAACAATGAGGTTTTCTACTACTAGGTTGATGTAATGAGCCATTCAATGCACTCCCATTAAAATGGTGTTAATTTAGACCTCAATTGTGTAACATCACTAGTTTGTATGTTTGTGAACACCACAACCTCATCAAAATCCAAAACATGTAAACTTGCTAGCAAACTATTTAGTTGTTAAATCTTCATACTCCATCAATGATATTAGTATTAGTTGGGTGAAGTTATCAACATGCCTTCACCAACCACCTTTATAGGATTTGGCAACATTGAGATGTTCCTAGAGTAATCAACAATGTATATATGCACACTACACCAAGATTGATTGTCAATTGTGGTTACTTCATCATAATTGATAACAAGGTACTTGGCCTTTTGAATAACAACTTTGATAGATTGAATGATAATGCAATGCATTGTTTTCACCATCTCACAATTCATGAAGTCACTCCAACGCTTGCAAGGTGTGTTCTTCACCTTCAAGAAATTTAACAATGTCTTCATGTTTTTGAAATTAGGCATAGGTTGATTAAATTTCAAAAGTCAAAAATTGCAACAAATTGCAAGAACCTTCACTTCCTTTCACTAACCAAACCTTTAACACATTAGATTTGCAAATTTTTTTTGACCTTTGCTAACAAATAAACTTTTGTTCTTTGTATGTTTTTTTTTGGTGGTTTTTCATATGTTTGTGGCCCACAATGCACCCACGGTGGAAACTTTGCATTTTCACCTCCTTGCATGTTTATGCAAACTATCAAACCTTAGCATCAACAATTTTTCCCTTCCATTGATTTCGTAACAAATTTTGTATCAGACCATGCTTAATTCGTCATCACACCATGGGAACTTCATAGCCCAAACCTCTTAGAACAAGCAATTCAACTCTCATTCTTTTTTTTCATTGTTTTTTTTTTCTAAATCGACAATTGTAGAAGATTGACATTTTTATTGATAATATTAAGTGATGACACCATCGTCAAATTTTTAAAAAAAAACATGGAATCAACAAAGACATAGGTAAGTTGCGACTACACAATGTGATGTTCACAATAACAAGCACACCCATGTTTAAAACAAACTTGTATACAAGGACCCACATACTTATAGGTATAAGATCCCTCCCACTTAAGGGACCCACATACTTGTAGGTGTAAGATCCCACCCACTCTTAAGGGACCCACATACTTGTAGGTGTAAGATCCGACCCACTCTTAAGGAATGGGTATAAGAACCCTTCTCGAGGGATATTCCTGCATGTAAGGTACCCTCCAAATCAACAATTTTCTCCAAGCGCTTTGCAAATCACACACACACGCAGAGTAAATGAGCATAGGACTGGGTGCCGAGAATCATCCGTTTCCAAAAGCAGACTACTGCACGGATCGTCGCTGCAATTGTGGAGATGAATTAGTTAGCGTTGAGCTGGAGCTTGGATCATCTTGGATCTCGAGTTTGAAGGGCACTTACAAGAACCCATCTTTGCTTGTTTTCACAAAACACTGAGCTCCTCTTCAGCTTTGACATGAAAGTTGCAAAACGTGGGGGGATTCTATTTTCTTTTTCTTTTTTTTTGATTTGTTTTTTAGGTTTTCTTGCTCATTAGAAATCCATTTTTCACTGTGGTAGTTGAAGTTGCGAGAGTTGTGTGTTTTTTCTTATGTGGGTTTTTGTATATTTTTTTTCCCCCCTCCATTTTTTCCTCTTGTAGATGTTTGTTGCAGAAGCAAGAAGCTCAGCTGCTAACCACCATGGTGATGGTGGTGGTGGTGGAGCACAAGGAAACACCATGGTGATGATGATGACTTTTGTGCTCCTTTTATCTTACGGCTGCAGAGGTGTAAGGTCGGCGTGAAACCGAGAATCAGCAGTAGCTTGCTGGGTGGGTGTCTCTCTGGTACTATCTCGTCTTCAAATCTTTGGCCTCTTGTGAATGGGAAGAGTTCTTTGACGTGTTGTTGACTAGAAGGCATCTATCTTCCTGTGAGTTTTTTTATATCATTCACAAAAGCTAGGTGGTGCAATGTGTCGAGAAATTATCGAAGGCTGTAACCGAGTGCAACAATCTCTCGAGTCCCTTGATGAGCTTTGAATACTAAATTCGCCTATCATTCTCCACGGTTAAGCAAAGTGAGGTTGGAAGATGAACTTGTACGACCTTCTCAGAGTACTCATTGTATGTCTGGTTGGGAATTAGGGTTTGAGCATTTGGCATCCAGGGATCCAGTCATGGTGCAGAAGGCTGATGATTGCAATTTGCAACAGAAACCATTTGTTTAAGAATATGGAAATGACAAAATCGAGGTCCTTGTGAAGCTGATGCTACGAGGATATATTTTAGGGTTAGAAGTGGTGCAATTCCAATTGAGCCATTTTCCCTGGATGGTCTCCCACTGTGATGCTGTGCTGATTTCTTTGCTCTGCACTCATAGCTCTTGCAACATTCTCGCTATAAATTGACCATGTGGATTCAGAAACTGATGTGGTAGTGAGCGTTCAAAGTGGTTTTTTTTTCTTTTTTTTTTCCCCTACTGCTACTTGAAATGCCAGATTTGATCTGAGGTGAAACCTTTCTCTAATCATCATCTTAGAAGATGAATTGGCTTAGAACTGTGCAAAGACCATAGTACATTTTTGTGGTATTAACAAAAATAGAGCTGTTGTGTGAGAATGAGTCTTGTTTGGTTGTTTTGTGAACAAGATCTTTGTATTTTGGCAGGGTTTTAAGGATTTTTAAGGATGTCTCGCCCTATGGTTCTTGGGTTGGTGTTGCTGGTGCTCATCCTCACAAGCCAATCTGATTGGAAAAAAGAGCCTAAGGTTGATCTGGAAGCAGCCAGCATCGCCATAAGCAAGCAACAGAAGCTGCAAAGCAATCATGAGAAAGTGAACAAAGAAGTGAGTATTCTGCCACAATTTGTGTACTAATAATGAGACCAACAAGAAAGAGAAATTACTGTTCATGAGGAAAAATGCAGGAAACTGTGTGGCATGCACTGAAAAGAGAGCTTGGCTTTAGTAGAAACAGCAAGAAAGTGGGATCGGAGTCCTACATTTTTAATGATTCATACCATGACTGATTTGGTCTGCATCTAATGAATTTTCCTTTTAGGAAATGCAAACTTTCTAACACCTTTTTTGCTTGCAGATCCTTGTTATGCAGGAGAAGGAGATATATGTTTTGAAATTGCATATCAAAAGCTTGGAAGAGCGATTAGCAAGATGCGAGTGTGGTGGAAATGTGGAAGACAATGTGGAGCACACACCACAAATTGAAGCTGGCACGAAACAAGCTAACAATCAGAGGGATGATGATACGGTGGAGTCCCGCTCTGCAGTCACAACAAAGTTGCGAGGAGGAACATGGAGTTTTTCTGCTACAGAAGACCACCAAGAGCAACCAGCAAAGGGAAGTGCAACACTACCTCTGTCTGGTGACTCTTTTGGAATTGCTGAAGAGGAGGAAGAGAAGATTGAAGGGAAGTAAATCTTTTCTGCTACTGTGAAACCAACATATCAATCCTTTTCCCAAGTATTGATCATGTACACCAGTTTCCATTTAGATGTTTGGCATTGGATTCACAGTTCTACAAGTTTTTGTCTTTTTCTGGAGAGGCTTAAGTCATCTCACTTGTGGAACTGCAACTGCTTCTACAAAGGGGTGACTGGAGAAATTTCTGATTGGGTAAACAAGGTCCTTGTTTGCATGTCATTTGGCTGCTGTGACTCTCATCTCTCAATCATGGCACTAGGTTTTTTTTTAATCAGAGTCTTAGGTGGTTCATTTGTAATGTAGCAAGTCTAAAAAGCAGGTGATCTATTTGTTGTTGTGTATCAAACCTCCAAAGAAATAGTTGACAGGCAATGCAAAGGTTGCAATGTATTTTCTCTATGTTTGGTGCAGAACATGAACCACCAGTGCAACTGCACAGAACTGTGCAGAGCATTACACAGGAGTTCCTTTGGTGGTGTGTAACAGCCTCCACAGCTACCAGCTCACTATGAGAAATGGATGGTGAGTGGAGAGGAAACACTTTTCCATTGGGTTCCAGTTCCCTACTTTGCTGTGGTTACTACCTACCTACTAACAACTACCCAGTACCCCTCACCTTTGTACTGACCGTCCCTACCTACTAACTAACACAGTAGTGCTTACAGAGATACTATCTATCTACATTCATCTACTTACCTAGTAGCCACTTATCATCCTACCTACTTACCTACCTACTTGACATATGTTTTACAGGGTAGGTTACCAAAGAGGCCTGGACTAAGAGTTGAATTACTACAAGGGAGTTTTCAACAGCTTTCAATTCCAGGTGTGTGAATTGTGTCACCTGCAAAACAACCACAAAAAAATGATCATTGGAGTATATGTTGCTTGACTTGGAAACCAATTTTGTGATAAGTGTCTTATAAGCATTTGTATTCTTGTGCTTCACAAGAATCAAAAGATATTTGTCACTTCATTTCCACGTTCTCCTCCTTGCAGACAATCCCAAACCTCTTGTTACAAAGTTGTGAGATGCTCAATCCTTGGGCACTTAATGAGTGACAATATACCCACTGCAACTTACTAAGTATCTTTTGATTTTCAAATCTGCATCAGTCACTAGCTGCCATTTGACATGCACACCAAATCATTTGTCAAAAAAGCATACAACCTTTGTGCGAACTTAATCTGACTACATATACAAGTTGAGGGAGATTCTAGGATTGAAACCCACACACCAACCTTCAAAATCCAAAGAACGTTCTCATCCAACACCCATATCTTTAACTCAGCAAATCTTTTGATTCCCAAAATATGTACTGTGCTTTCATGAACAAAAATTGTCTAGTCATCAACTAACCTCAGAGTGCAAAATTCTCAAGAAAGCCAAGTTCTAACATCCCAAATTCCAGATATGATACCTGATGCAGACTACAGTGAAGTCTCAGCCGTATCACATCCCTCAAAAGAAAGCACTTGCTTGATGATTACTTGGTTAGGAAAACCCTTCAATGTATGGTGTTGTCACAACTCCAGGATTATCTCCTGATTGCAGCAGTGCCTGAATGGAGAAAGTCCTTGAGCAGAGAACATGGCACTAAAAACTATCACTCTAAAATCTGGCACCAGGTTGAGCTGCTACTAAAGAATATAGATAGCTTTGGCTATTCAGAAACTTTGCACCAACTGCCAAACTCAAGCAAAAATTGTTTGTCAATTGGCTTACACAGATGAATGTGTGGTCTTCAATGCATCCAAGGAAGCAGAAGAAAATCTTCACTTGTCTCACTAAGTACAGGACTGAATGTATACATGATTTACGTCTTTAGTGCTGAGTTTTCTCTGACATGTGGGGCACTTTTTTTGGCCTCAATTGCACAGAGAATACAAGATTGACAGAAAATGTGCCTGCAAACAGTGGATGTCCCTTGCTTCATGATATCCATGCAAATTGCACAACTAAGCCTCATGATGTTGGCTGGCACTCAATCCATATATCTACTAAAGAAGTCAAGTATCCTCATTCAAGCCACTGCAGCAAGTTTGCGAGTGTAATGTCATTGCATCTTAGCTTGTCCCAGTACAAGCAATCATCTAAGCCCGAGGCATAGAGAGACAGCAAACAAAAGTATACAATATCAAGTGATCACTTGAGGAATCAATGTTAGCATACCTGGGGATTGTCTGGAAGAAGTACAAAATCTTCACTAGGAGTTGTGAGATCAAACACTGGCTTCAATGTGTAAATGTGATGCTCATTACAAGGTTGAGCTTCACTAAGTGTACATATTCTCAATGGACCTGATCAAGAACCTGCACAAAGAATACAAATCCTGTATTAGCACACCACACCACACCATTTCAAAACTCTGATCCCATGAGTCATTCAACTGCAAGAGTTGACCTAAAAGAAAGCTGAGTGACTGTGAGTTGCTGCGAGTGGCTCAACAACACACCAAACACTAATAACTGTTGGCTCAGGGATGAAAGGCTATGGTGATGGAGAATTACCTGAGAAAGAATTGTGTGAAGGCCAATGATATGGTGTCAGCTAACTTCACAGCAATGGTCATCACACAAGACTTTCTACAAAGAAAAAGAATTGAAAATAGACCCATTTAAGAACTGAGATCTTGTTCATCTCCAGCGTGATGCACACTAAGTTGTGCTGCCAGAGGGGTTGTGCCTGAATTTTTGATTGCAGACACAAAAACAGGAGATCAAAAACCTTGAGGAAGGAATTCTTGATTCATTTCTCATAATCTTAGTCATTAGTGAGGAAGGGAAAGCAGACCTGATTTTGAACTAGGAATACAGAGAGGGTGGGTTGGTGATTGACACACCATAGCAGGTACCATAACCATGACCACCGGGGATACTGCAATGGGAGTGCAATTGAAACTATGCTACCACCAATCAGTACATACAAACAACCTGTGAAACACCAGAACACAATCCAAACTACTCATCACCCACCCAGCCCAATGCGGAGCTCCAAAGGATCTGCTGCATGCAGCACAGATTGGTGTGTGATTCACCAAGGTGCTTCTTAAGTTAGTGTCCATTTGACTTAGCAATCCATCTTGATTTTCACAAGGGATGGTTATGTCAGATGGTTATGCCAGGTTCGGGGCCTTGTACTTGCCTAACCCTGGTTTGAACTAGTGTTGGCTGGGGACCTACTTTGGCTGGTAACCAATTGGGCTGGTTTGGGTTCTGGTTAATAAGAAGTGGATATGAACCAAAAATGGATTCTCAAAACCACTAGGTATTTGGGAATTTGTGTTGTTTAGAGTGTGGACCTGGAACTAGATTCCCAATTTTTATTTTAATCTCCAACCCAAATCAAAATCACAATGCTTTTTTTTTTTAATAAGGAAAGGACTAGAACTGGAAATTACCAAACAATTTTCCAGTAGTTCTAGTTTTCAGTAATGAGAACTTGATTTGAATTGAGATTGAATTTCAGAATTAGAATCAAAACCAAAAGCAAAATTTATGCTTTTAATTTATTTTTTTGAAGGACTAGACCCAAAACCAAATTCTCAATTTTTGTGTGTGGAACCTGAACCAAGACAATTCCAAATTATTTATCAAAACCAAAATTGAAGGTTCTTCATAAAAATAAAGAAGTACCTAATAATATTGGTTTGAACTAGTCATAATTTGAGAATTGGAGGGGATAAATGGACCTCATCGGGTCCAAACTAGGAGTAATGGAGTTGGTGTGTAGATGGACTTCATAAGTAAGAAGAACGTGCTCATGGAGGAACACAATATACTAGTTAGAATTTTGTTAAAGAATGGAATAGTTCATGTGAGGATGTGCATGAATTCTCAAATGTGGGCGAGATGACAATTGACCTAGCACGAGGCCAAACTTGAGAAAAGGAATGCATGAAGGCTGTCAAATGTTGTGCACAAAGAGATTACCAGATGAAGCTAAACTTGACCAAAGTGTCAATCTTGTGGGGCCTTCTAAATGTGCAAAGTGGAAGGTGTGTGATTGTCAGGCACCATACACCTTTCATCAGATGTCTCCGAAGAGACACCATACACCTTTCATGCAATACATATACATTATTGAATCTGAGTTGATTGCACCATTTCAAGCTCATATAAAGAATTTCATTCATGTGATTTCACAAAAAACATATGGATTAAATTTTTCATTAAAACAATGGATAAATGGGTGGAAAAAAAAAAATGTTGAAAATTTATTCTTATTTTGAAAGGTAACAAGAATTGTTTTAGAGGTTTCATGTTCAAGATTCATTTTATGTGTTTATCAAAACACTTGATAAAATGGTAAAAAACATTATTCCAAAAAATATATTAAATGTATTAAAATAAAAATACATTTGTTTGCCCAAGTTGGACACCTTAGTGCAATTTCACCCAAGAATATCATGGGACTCAACACACATTCCAAAAAATGTGAGAATGTGCAAAAGAGTGAATCTTAATTAATGTTGGGCAATTTTTAAATTTTAAAAAAAAATTGTTGATTCTAGTTCTTACAAAAGTTCAGAAGAACTAGTCCAATTCTTAATTTATTTTTTTTTCAAAATTTCATACTCACTCCAATTTTCAAAATGTCCCTAAAAAAAGAATTGCTAGTTTTCTTGAAAAATGAAAATTCAAACTTATTGAAATTAAAACGCAAAATTTTATAGACAAAGATTAATGTTTTAATCTCAAGGGATGATAATAGTGATTATTTTTATTTAAGTTGAAGCCCATGTGATACCATGCCAATTTTCAAAAAGGTAGTTATCACTTCAAATGAAAACCTTTAATTTTCAATGTGAGAATTAGCTTAAGAATTAGCTAGAAAATTGGCCCCCTTGGTGAAATTTGCCTAACATTGGTCCTATCAATCTCAAATAGATTTCCACATTGGGATTAAAAGTCTCAATGTACTCAAAAAATTTGAAGCAAAATTTATGAAACTAAACCTAATCCAAATTGGCCCTTCTCTCAAATATTGAAATTTTTTTGAAAATTAAATTTAAAAAATGAGACTGCATTCCCAATTTGAAGATATGAAACACAAGTTAAATGGCCATGCGAAATGTCATTAATCAAACTATCAAAATGTCCCAACCATTCAAAATTCAATAAAAAGGTCAAATCAACTGTAAATTGGGAGCTTAATACATTATTAGAAATTTATTTTAAATAAAATCTCCAAGTAAAGTTGAAACAAAGAAATTATGAACCCCTAAAATGATGAAATTCATAATTTGATAGTTTTGAAAATCTTTTGGGAAAATAACATTTAAATTTAATCCCCATGGGGAGCTATAGAATATACTCTAAGGATTAGGGTGGTAACTAATGTTGGATGGTTATTGTTTTTTATTTGGTTATCAACCTAGTTATTGGTAACCTATTTAGATGACCTAATCATTAGTTATTGAATTATTGAAATTTGATAACCTATTTAGATGTTTTTTATTTTCATCTATGTATATTATTAATCTTTAAACCTTACATTTTTAATAACCTATTTATTTTTAGAACCAAACAAGTTATCAATTATTAAACCCTAAACTTGTTCTTTATGTATCAATTCATTGAAACCAAAAAAATGGAATCGTTAATTGTTTTTTTAAATTTGTGAATGTTTAGGTTTGGGTTTGACAAATTTGAAGTGATTGTAAATGTCATGTGACCACGGGTTTGTTTGACGTTGTGAATACAAGAGAAGATGTAATGTCAACACAATATAAGCACTTTTGTTTTGATATAATTTGTTGGATAAGGTCATAACATATGTCAAGTATGAAATAAAAAAATTGTCCACCCCTTGCAAGGACATTTTCTTTTGTCATGAAATGTGCACCTTCAAGGCGCTTGCTACTTCTTATCAAGGTAATTACTTTGGGTGAACTTTTAACAAGGCTTGTTAATATGCGTGCAATGATACAAAAGTTGTTAATGTCCAAGAGGTCAATCTCAAGAGTATAAAAGCTACCTTGTAAACAACAAAACTTGGACCAAAAATTTTGATTAGGGGTGCATTGAGTGGAAGAAGGCAACTATGGATGCGATATTTTGTCATCAAAAGCTCAAAACTTTGGTGAAAACTAGATTTGCAAGCAAAGTAATCCTACTTTAGAGGACCTTAGAATATTGGGATGTCATGTCAATTCATGTTATAAGAGACAAGAATCTAGGAATCATAATTTCATTTGCTAGATGCATACATGGGCAATTTACAAAATGGTTTTATTTTTCATACAATGCCTCATGTGGTGAAGTGATGTATCTTGAATCAAACCCATGGACATCTATTGTTTTCAATTTCCTTCCATGTTGACTTTTCTATAAATGTAATCTTGTAATATGAAATCTAAAGGTTTGAGGCCAACCCCATCATTTTGATAACATGAAACTTTGAATTAAAATTGTAAGCCTTGTGAATACATATGATAGGAGAGGTGAATGTTGTTTTGGTTCCATTTTTATTCTTTGCTACTATTTACAACCTTCAAAGGGTTAGTTCAACATGTTTTGCATGATGTTAGAGCCCAATTAAGAGTTTTGATGTGTTAACCATTATGGTTGGAAGGGTGCATGTGATTGAAATGGTTGGAAAATATGATAGCAAGGTGTTTATGCCTCTTATTGTGACAAATTGCATTATGGTTATTAAATTCAAGAAGGGTGCACGACCCCATTGAGGAGCCAAACCTTAGTTTAAAATTCTCCATATTTGGGATTATGGCCTAAAGTGAAGATAATTGCATGATTCATGAAATGTCCTTGTTCCATCACCTCCATGTGACAATTGAAGGATGCAAGTTGCCCTTTATTTGGTGGAAAAGCCATCAAAGGAGGTTTTCAAACATATGTTTTGTTGCACAACAAATCCTTGGTATTCTTAGTTCACAAATTGAATTTGAATGCATCTTCAACATTGTGGAATTCTAACAAGCTTATAAATATGTACATTGGGGTTGAGAATTTAAATAAATTGGTTAGGGTCCATCCATGTTAATAGAAGGCAACAATAATGCCCAGGGTTAAGTGATTCCTTTCAATAATAAATTTTATTAAAATCCTTAAAAACATTTAAACTATTTTTTGTACTATTATGCTAAGGTTTATATTAAAAAATTTGCCCAAAACAACTAGCTTTGAATCCTTGTACATGGAAAACACATTGTTTATAATGATTTTAAAAATGGTTTCAGATGAATGCAAGCTAACTAATTTACTTTATGTCCCATTGTAGTTTTTTGCAAGGGCTGGTGACTTGAAATGCCATTAACATGCCATAAAATCATGTACATATCAAATTTGCAATTGGTTCAAATTCTCAACTTCAATAAAAAGATATTTATATAAAATTTTCATAATAAATGTGCACCTATTATGTAATAATGGACTTTTGAAATGGAAATATATGGATTATCCCCATGTTTTACAATTGCATGCACATGCAATTTTCAATATGATTTTTATTCAAAATATTTTATCAGGACTCATTAGTTGATATATGGGAAAAAAAAAACATTTGAAAAAAATTCTACCAAAACTTTAACCAAAAAATAATTATGAACTTTTGAATGACTAGATTTAAACTTTATTTTCAAAAGTCTCTACATGAATCATTTTTTGTTGAACTAATATATTTTTTCCTTTTAACCTATATGTCAAAAAGATGTCCAATTTTTGTCCATATACACTCTATTAATTCATTAATGATTTCATAATGGCCATTCAAACCAATTTGACATAAAAAAATGAACTTTTAAACATTGTTTTATCTATAAAAAATAAGCCACTATAACTTGCATTCACCCTTTTGGGTATTTTTTATTCATTTAAATTTTTTTATATGTTCCCGTAATATGTCATGAATGCAACTATATAAGTAAATCCCAAAATTTCAGCATTAATTTAAGTTGTCATTTGAAAACATAAAATATTATTAGTGGTTATGATTGTTGTTTGCTCTTATTATCATCATTACACTTGTCCTAGTTTTGAAGAATTGACCTCATGATTCCCAATTGGATTATACAAAAGAAGGATTCCATTGAATCCTTTGTGACCAAATAAACTTCTTTAATTGATGAAAAAGTTCATGTATTAGATAAGCTTGGTTTTTTTCCAATGAGTTTTTGGAATAATAGTTTTCTCATGGGGTCCCGTGAGTTCCAAAAATCTATTCTCTAACTTTCTTTGAAATATATTAAGGCTTTTGTTTCAAGATAGACATTTTGTTTTGAAAGGTTTTAGATTTCACATTCAAATGTGAGACATATAATATTTTCATTTGATTTATTCTATCCATCTCCATTTAACAATTTTGAATGTTCATGTGCTTATTGGTTTATTATGTTGCTTTGTTGACGTTGCTCTTTTCAAGTTTTTCTTTGGGCAAACCTAAGAATGCCTTTAGATGTGTAAGGGTTGCAATAATTTTTTTTTTCCAAGACTAGTCTTCAATTTGAAATTTGGCCTTCAAATAACTTGAATTTCTTACTTTTCATATAACATTTTTGCAAACACAATAGTCATTTCCAAAAGACTTAAGTCATTTTTGAAAAGGCTTGAGCCTTTCATTTTGAATAGTGGTGGTCCAAGCGATGCTTTTATTTAGCCCAAGTTATGGGCAAATTCCAATGTCTAAAATATGAAGCTTCCATTGGGAGTGATTATGAATTGAAGGTCTTGTTTCTTGTGGCTTGTAGGTATGGACGAATATATTTACAAATTTTCACCCATTATGCTTCTATGGACACATTCCATGTGAGATAAGTAATGCACATCATCAATTGGGGGATTTGACTTGGGTTTCAAGGGTGGATTTGGCGCATGGCAATGTACGATGTCAAGAAGCAATGCACTAGTGCTACTTTGTGACCTTATTGAAGAATTGTATAGGAAGAATGAACCTTAAAATGCATCCTTTATCCCAACTCTTGAATGCAATTGCGAATTGAGCACATTTTCTCTTAGCACAACCTCAACATGTTAAAAGCACATTATTGTCATTGGAGGAACATCGGGGCCAATGAAAGAGTAAATAAACTTTGCCCTTGCTTTAGGCGACCAAGTTAAAAGGACATGCCTTTTTCATCAAAGAGACGATGACGTCCAACTATTTTACTACAATGAAGTCACCCCCTACTAGATTGCAATCCATGTTCCAAAATGTAGGCATTGCTAACGAGTAACTAGCTTAGTACATTTTGTCATAACTTATTTAAGCTTAACTAATGAAACTCGTTGAAGCTAATTAAAAACTTATTATGGCTATAATAGTTTTAGGGAACGTTGAGGATGAGTGATATTTTATCACAATGTCCTTCATGTGAAGAGTAGATTACATGTTTACAACCCATTAATTAAGATCTAGTGGTGCAAATGTATGCATAGAATTTCCATACTTTAGAAACATTTTTGTTTCCTACATTGAAATCAAATTGTGGATGCAAAAGAAGCTAATTTGGAAGGCCTTAAAAATAGTAACAAAAAATGAGCATAAAGAAAGCCATACAAACTAAAAGTGACTTATTTTCTACAACAAACCTCCATTATGAAAGCTCTTAACCCATAGTCATTTTTTTTGGGTAAATTGTTCATTAAAATAGAGTTTGTGAATTAGATTAGACCTAATAATGTCTTTGCACTTGTTAGTGTGTTACTACTAATTATATTCTTGATTGGGTGTAGGCACATCTCCCACTACAATGGGTAAAGGGTCCCAACTTGGACTAAGGTTTGATTCTCTTATAGCCACTTTTTAGTTTTCTATTAGGCTACCTAGTAAGCCTATAATGTTGTGTTTGTGAGTGCCTCATTTATTTATTTATTTATTCATTTCTCTGTTGGTTTTGCTTTCTCATTGCCAATTTTTTTTTAATTTTTTTTTTGGGCCCTTGTGCTTTATAAATGTGGGAGTCTATAAAGTTGACCTGTGGTTAGAATCTTGTAGTTAAACATTAACTCTCGATCACAATATCCATACACGAGTCAAACTTTTAACCCCCCCCCCCCAAAAAGGGTATGAAATCACTTTTACAATAGACTCCTATTATATTTGAGTTAGCTCCCACTTGTTGACAAGACCTACCCCACATTGGCTACTTTGCAAAAGGTTTTAAACAAAAGACCGAATCACCAAGTAAACCTAATCCAACATCAAATGAGTGATTGGATTTTGATGTGATCTATATGTAAATCCATTAATGGCTCTTTGCCTATATTGTAGAGTAGAATCATTGGCAAAAAAAAAAAAATTAAGCTCAAGGTAGATTGAAGTATTTGAATTTTGCCTTAGGAAAAAAATGTAGATTTTAAAATAAAATAAAATGGCAATTCCTTACCATTTATCTATGTGTCTTAGATCGATTCTCCACTCCTACCCTCCACATCCCAAAGTACTTATTAGGAGCCCTACATCTTCACATAATTTTTTTAATTTTGGGGAGCTTTCCAAAGTTTCAGTTAGTTTTTTTTTTAATTTTAAAAATTGGCTTTTTTGGGGTGGTGGGCCAATCAAAATGGTTTATTAAAAAAAATGAAAAAAAGAACTTGGGAACTGAGGAAGCACCCTTCATCTATTTAATAGAAGTAACAAAAGGTACCCACAATCATATAAGGAATATGATAATGGATGTCAATACAGGAAGTTATTCATGTACATGAACAGTGTTTTCTTGGGGGGCCAAATTTCTGCACCATGGCTACAAAAATAAGAACACATTGCCATTTTGTTCAAAAGGTTTTTTTTGAAAGTTTTGGCAAAACTCGACATTTTGGCAAAAATAGTTAGAAGTCACCACATTTAAATGGTGAGGTCGTAAAGGTCGTCAGAACAAAGTGGCTATTTATTCGGTCACGAAAATAAGGTTGTGGCATTTTGGGGGGGGGGGGGGGGGAAAAAGAAGAGAAAGTTTTATTGTAACACTAAATAAATACTAACTAAAAAAAAAAAAAAAAAAAAGAGAAA
>Ga0116227_10005078_pt1 | contig 28124 bp, 29 predicted proteins | sample S1TSphgellanicum_FD_89693 | JGI IMG/M metagenome (GOLD analysis project Ga0116227, IMG submission 89693) | Host-associated microbial communities from peat moss isolated from Minnesota, USA - S1T2_Fb - Sphagnum magellanicum MG | ecosystem: Host-associated > Plants > Peat moss > Unclassified...
AACGGGAACCGCTGCGGATTGTGCTTCGGCGATCATGCGCGCACCCGCGTGACGATGAGGCGCCGCTCGATCGCGCCGATCGCGAGCAGCAGGCCGAACGATGCGAGCAGGAGCACCGTGGCGATCGCCGCGGCTCCGCGGTCGTCGAATTCCTGGAGCCGGGTCATGATGAGCAGCGGCACGATCTCGGTGCGCATCGGCATGTTGCCGGAAATGAACACGACGGATCCGTATTCGCCGAGCGCCCGTGCGAGCGCGAGCGCGAAGCCCGCGAGCATGGCGGGCGCGAGCATCGGCAGCGTGATGCGGGCGATGCGCGCGAGCCGGCCCGCCCCGAGCGAGGCGGCCGCCTCGTCGAGTTCGCGCGGAAGCGCGGCGAGCACCGGACCGACCGTCCGTACCGCGAACGGAAAGCCGACGAACGCGAGGGCGAGCCCAATGCCGAGGGGCGTGTAGGCGACGTGGATGCCGTGCGCGAGCAAGATCGCGCCGAGCGGCCCGTTCGGCCCGTACAACGTTGCAAAGGCGATGCCGGTCACCGCCGTCGGCAACGCGAGCGGGATGTCCACGACGGCGTCGAGCAACGTCCGCCCCGCGAAGCGGAACGACACGAGGATCCAGGCGACCCACGTGCCGGCCACGACGTCGACCGCAGCCGCTGCAAGCGACGCGCCGAAGGTCAGCCGAAACGCGGCGAGCGCCCGCGGAGAGAGGAGCGCGCGCGCGAGGTCGGCGCCCGACATGCCCACGGCGCTAGCAGCGACGGTCGCGAGCGGAATGAGCACGCAGAGCGTGACGAGGGTCAACGTCGTTCCGAGGGCCAGGGCTCGTCCGGGTACGGCGTCGCGCGCGAACATCTCAGTGGGCCTGATAGATCTGGTCGAAGACGCCGCCGTCGGAGAAGAAGCGCCTCTGCGCCGCCTGCCAGCCGCCGAAGGTGGCGATCGTCCGCAGGTCGATCGTCGGAAAGTGAGTCGCACACGAAGCGAGGACCGAAATCGTGCGCGGCCGGTAGCCGAACTGACATGCGAGCTTCTGCGCCGGCACCGAGTACAGGTAACGCAAGTACTCGTCGGCCACCCGCTCCGTGCCGTGCTTCTTGACGTTCACGTCGACGACGGCCACGGGCGGTTCCGCAAGGATGCTCGTCTTCGGATAGATCGTTTCGAATTGTCCGGGATGTTCTTTCTCCGAAAGAAACGCCTCGTTCTCCCACGTGATCAAGACGTCGCCGAGACCCCGGTCGACGAACGTTGTCGTCGCGCCGCGCGATCCGGTATCGAGCACGGGAACGTTCTTATAGACCGCGGCCACGTACGCGCGCGCCTTGGCATCGTCGTTGTGGCCGGAGCGTAATCCGTAATCGTACGCTGCGAGGAAATTCCAGCGCGCCCCGCCGCTGGTCTTCGGATTCGCCGTGATGACGGACACGCCGTCGCGGGCGAGATCCTTCCAACCTTCGATCTGCTTTGGATTCCCCTTGCGAACGAGAAACACGACGGTGGACGTGTACGGGCTCGAGTTGTCCGGATAGCGCTTCTGCCAATCCGGCGGCAGCAAGTGCGCCTGCTCCGCGATCACGTCGATGTCGTAGGCGAGCGCGAGGGTCACGACGTCGGCGTCGAGTCCCTGGATCACGGCCCGGGCCTGCGAACCCGATCCGCCGTGTGATTGGTTGACGACGACGGTCTGATGCGTCGTCTCGAGCCAATGTTTGACGAAGATCGCGTTGTACGCGCTGTACAACTCGCGGGTGGGATCGTACGACACGTTGAGCAGGGTCTGCGGATCCGCGCGTCCCGGCTGCGGTGCGAGGCCGAGTGCGGCGCCGAAGAGGAGCGCGAATGCGAGGATGTGCGCGCGCCGGCGGTGACCGCTCATGCCGGCGTTCCGGCGAACGCGCGGTAACGCGTCGGTTCGATGAACACGATCGTTCCCCGCGTCGCGCCGAGGCGTTCCGCGCGACGGTCGTCGCATTCGGCGACGACGACTTGACCGTCGTGCAGCGACAGATCGAATTGGGTGCGCGGCCCCGCGGCGCGGACGTCGAGAACCCGTGCCGCATTCGCTTCGCCGAACGGCCGCGTCTCGATGCGAAAGTCGGCCGGCCGGACGTAGATCGTCGAGTCGGTTCCGGAGAGCACGTTTACGTCGCCGAAGAAGCCCATCACGAACGGGTTCGCGGGCTCGCCGTACACGCGCCGCGGATGGTCCTGTTGTTGTACGACGCCGTCGCGCAACACGACGACGTGGTCGGCCACCTCGAGCGCCTCCTCCGCGTCGTGCGTCACGAGCAACGTCGTGACGTGCGCGCGTTCGTGCAGGGCGCGCAACGACCGCCGAAGGTCTTTACGGACGTTCGCGTCGAGGGCGGCAAAGGGTTCATCGAGGAGCAAGACGGCGGGGTCGGCGGCGAGGGCTCGGGCGAGTGCGACGCGTTGTCGCTGGCCGCCCGAGAGTTCGTGGGGCCTTCGGGCTTCGTACCCGGAGAGTTGCACGAGGTCGAGCAGTTCGGCGACGCGTTCGCGGATCGCAGCGCGCGAACGCTTTCGCACCGCGAGTGCGAAACCGATATTATCCGCGACCGTCTGGTGCGGGAAGAGCGCGTAGTTTTGGAAGACGAAACCGACGTCACGCTTGCCGAGCGGGAGTCCCGTGACGTCGCGTTCGCCGAGCACAACGCGTCCGGCATCCGCCGATTCGAATCCCGCGATCACGCGCAGCAGCGTCGACTTCCCGCAACCGGACGGGCCGAGCAACGCGCCCAGGGACCCGCTCGGCACCGAGATGTCCACGTCGCGCAGCGCCCGTACGCTGCCAAATGACTTAACAAGACCGCGTACGATAATGCTCATGCAGCCGAGGTGTTCGCGTGCAGGCCGCATTCTTCTTTTAAAGTTCCCGGCCATCGTCCGGCGCGCGCATCTTCGCCCGGGAGCACGGCACGCGTGCAGGGCGCGCAGCCGATGCTTGGGTAGCCCGCATCGTGCAGCGCATTATACGGAACGTCGTGATCCGTCACGTATTTCCACACGTCGGCCTCCGTCCAATCGGCCAAAGGGCTAATTTTAGCGAGGCCGCCGGAGCGTTCGTCCCAGTCCACATAGGCCGCATTCTTGCGAGCATCGGTTTGTTCTCGCCGCAAACCCGTGATCCACGCGCCGTAGTTCCGTAGGAAATCGCGTTGCGGTTCGACCTTGCGAATCGCGCAACAAAAATCCGGATCGCGTTCCCAGAGCGCGTCGCCGTGCTCGCGCGCCTGTGCCGTCAAGCTGACTTCGGTGCGAACCGGCAACGGATCGATGCCGTAGCGCTCGCGAACGCGGTCGATCAATGCGTACGTTTCCGGGAAGAGCAGGCCCGTGTCGAGATAGTAGACGGGCACGCCTGCCTTGCGCCGGGCGATCATATCGACGAGCACGAGGCCCGCCGGCCCGCCGAACGAGCACGCGAGGACGATTCGGTCGCGGTACGTCGCACACGCCCAATCGAGGATGCGCGAGGCGCGCGTCTCGGGCGAGGCGACGTTCGTTGCGTTCACGGCGATTATCTGGCCTCCACTGACAAGAAATGACTCAGCTTACATAGAGAAAAGCCCCCCGCCGGACCGGCGAGAGGCTTCACGAAACTTTTACAGTCCTCGCGCGTGCCTAACTACGCCGATTCGTTCGAACCGCCGGGACAGGTACAAGGACACGTGACAAGCGACATATGCCGGTTATATCATGGGTCCAAGCTGCGGTCAACCGGTTGTATAGAGGGCTTTCCCTCGATGCTCCGTAGCTTTATCTTTAATTCGCCGTCCGATAGGTTGTTATATCCTTGAATCTCCTGGACGATCTCGAAGCCCGTTCGATCGCTATTTTACGAGAAGCGTACTTTCGCGTTGCGCCACTTTCCATGCTGTGGTCGATGGGGAAAGATAGCACCGCGCTTCTGTGGCTCGCCCGCAAGGCGTTTTTCGGAAGCGTGCCATTCCCGGTCGTCTTGCTCGACACCGATATGGAACTTCCCGAAGTCTATCAATTCCGCGACGAACTCAAGCGCGATTGGAATCTCGACTACAAAAACGAGCCGTGCCCTCCGGAATCGTCCGTCGATCAGACGCTGCCGCCCGCGACGCGAGCCGCCGCTCGCAAGACGGCCGGCTTGCGCGAGTTGATCGCACGGGAGAAGTATCGTGGCGTCATCGTCGGCATCCGGCGCGACGAGCAAGCGACCCGCGCCAAAGAACGCGTTTTTTCACCGCGCATGCCCGACGGCGCGTGGGACGTGAAGCATCAGCCCCCCGAACTATGGGACGTCTATCATACGGACGTTCCCGACGGTCACCACATGCGCATCCATCCGCTGCTGGACTGGACCGAAGTCGATATCTGGCGTTATACGAAGCGCGAGAACATTCCGATCGTGCCGCTGTATCTCGCGCGCAACGGGATGCGCTACCGCTCGCTCGGTGAGAAGAACATCACCGTGCCGATCGTTTCGAACGCGTCCACGATCGACGAGATCATCGCCGAACTGGAAACGACGCGGCAGCCGGAACGGGCGGGACGCACGATGGACAACGAGTCCGAAGATTCATTCGAACGTCTCCGCACGGGTGGGTACATGTAATGGCGTTAGAATTCGAGATGCAACCTCAGTTGCGCGTGGTCGCCGTGGGTCACGTCGATCACGGCAAATCGACGCTGATCGGCCGCTTACTTCACGACACGGGTAACCTGCCGGAAGGCAAGGTTGCCGAACTCGTCGCCGTCAGTGAAAAGCGCGGCGCGGTTTTCGAATGGTCCTTCGTACTCGACGCCTTGCAGAGCGAGCGCGACCAGGCCGTCACGATCGATACGACGCGCATCTGGATGCGGACGCCCGAACGCGAAGTCGTTCTCATCGACGCGCCCGGCCACAAAGAATTCCTGCGCAACATGGTCACGGGAGCCTCCGACGCCGACGCGGCGCTGCTCTTGGTCGACGCGCACGACGGCGTCGGCGAACAGACCCGCCGCCACGCGCTCCTGCTCGAGCTGATCGGCGTGCCGCGCGTCGTCGTCGCGATCAACAAGATGGATCGCGTCGGCTACGCGCAGAGCCGCTACGAGGCGATCAAAGCCGAACTCGAAGAACTGCTCGGACGGATCGGCGTGACGCCCTCGGCGTTCGTGCCGACCTGCGCGCGCGACGGCGAGAACGTCACGACGCAAGCGGCCAGCATGCCTTGGTATGGCGGCCCGACCGTGCTGGCCGGCATCCTGGCCCTGCCGCCGGCCCATCGCAACGAGAGCGGCGCCCTGCGGATCGCCGTGCAAGGCGTCGTCCGCCAAGATCTCCGGCGCATCGTCGTGGGACGCGTCGAGTCCGGCACGATCTCGGTCGGCGACGAACTCTTCATCGCACCCTCGCGCCGGACGGCCCGGGTCGCATCGATTGCGACCTTCCCGCCGTCCGACAAAACCTCGGCCGGCGCCGGCGAATCGGTGGGCTTCGTCCTCGACGGTCCCCTGTTCGTCGATCGCGGCGACGTGATCGCCGACGCCGCCCACCCGCCGCCGCTCGCCAAGCGTTTCCGCGCTCGCCTGCTCTGGCTCGGGCACGGTCCGCTGGCCGTCGGCGACGCGTTCCGGATGCGCTTCGGCACGCGCGTCACGAAAGTCGTCGTCAGCGCGTTCGAGCGCGTGATCGATATGGAATCGCTCGATCGTTCGGGCGAAGCGCAGGCCCGCACGAACGACGTGGCCGAGGTGGTCTTTAGCTGCCCCGAGACCCTGTCGCTCGACCCGGTCTCGGCGCATCCCGGGCTCGCCCGGTTCATCCTCCTCGACGGCGTCGATATCGTTGCGGGCGGAACGATCCTCACGGCACTCGTGAGCGACGCGGCCGCGATTCCGGACAACGTGGTTCCGGTCGCCCATCTCCTGGGCGACAAGGCCCGCGCGCGGCTCGGCGGCCATCGCGGCGCCGTCCTCTGGCTCACCGGGCTGCCCGCCTCGGGCAAGTCAACGATCGCGATGGAGGTGGAGCGCCGTCTGGTCGAGGCCGGAGCGCACGCCTACGTTCTCGACGGCGACAACGTGCGCGCCGGGCTCTGCCGCGACCTCGGCTTCTCCGCTGAAGATCGTCGCGAGAATATCCGGCGCGTCGGCGCCGTCGCGGCCCTGTTCGCCGACGCCGGCACGATCGCGATCGTCGCGTTCATTTCGCCGTATCGTGCGGGACGCGAAGACGCGCGCGAGGCGGCGGGCGACGCGTTCCACGAGATCTACGTGAAGGCGGACGCCGCCCTCTGCGAAAATCGCGACCCCAAGGGCCATTACCGCAAAGCGCGCGCCGGCGAGATCGAAGATTTCACGGGCATCACGGGCGACTACGAAGAGCCCCTCGAGCCGGAACTCGTGCTCGACACCGCGGACAGTTCGGTCGAAGCGTGCGTCGATCAACTCCTCGCCTACGTCGAACGAACCCTCGCCTTCGACATGCGCGTCCCCGTCTAGTCAGCGCAAGCTAGTCTTCTTCGGCCAGCGCGTCGCCGCGGCTCACCTCTTCTTCGAGTTGCAAACGCTTGAAGTCGAGGTGGGTCTCGAGGTGGCGCAGCGTCGTGTTCTCGATCGCGCCTCGGTTACGCATGTGGACCAGCGCCACATGCTGATCGGCCAGGAGCGAGAGTTCCGCCCGATGGAACTCGCGGACCGCTTCCTCCGAATGCTCGTCGAGCACGTGCGACTCGTAGCGCTTTCGTAAGGCGTCCGCTTCGCGCCCATCGACGGTTCCCGCACGGGCGCGCCGCGCCAGACGGTCGAGGGAGAATCGCGTCGCGGCGGTCATCGCCTCGTCTTGCTCCTTCGTATCGGTTGCGTCCGGCTGCATGCCGAGGCGCCTCTGGACGATCGGCAAGGTCGCGCCCTGGCCCACGAGCGTCGCAAAGATCACGCCGAACGTCAGGAAAATCAGCAGCGTGCGGTGCGGGAAGGGCGCATCGTGTGCGCCCTGCAGGGGAATCGCGAGCGCCGCGGCGAGCGAGATACCGCCGCGCATCCCCGCCCACGACGTCAGCGCGTAATTGCGCCAGCGCGGCGCGTCGTCCGCGCCGCGAATCACGCGGTCGAGCGGATACGAGACGCCGAGCAACCACACCACGCGCACGGCGATCACGACCGCGCTGACCGCCGCCGCCCACCCGACGAGCGTCAGGGCCGGCGTGCCGTGCAGGTTGACCACGATCGTTCGCAGCTGCAGGCCGACGAAGATGAAGATCGTCGTGTTGAGTACGAAGACCAGCACCGGCCACATGCCGCGATTGAGCACCCGGGTGCTCGGGTCGAGCGACACCGGCACGAAACGGGCCACGAAGAACGCGCTCGTCACCGTCGCGAGCACGCCCGAGACCCCGAGATGCAGGGCGGGGATGTAGGCGAGATACGCCGCCAAGAGCGACACGAGTACGCTGAGCATCGGGTCGCGGACCGCTCGCAGAATCTGCACGACGAGGGCCCCCGCGGCGATCCCGATGCCGACGGCGGCCGCGCTCCCCCAGAGGAGCTGCCACCCCGCGCCCAGCCACGAGAACCGGCCGCTGACGACCGCCTCGATCGCGAAGGCGTAGACCACGAGCGCGGTCGCGTCGTTGAGCAGGCTCTCGCCCTGCACGATCGCCACGATGCGGCGCGGAATCGCGAGCCGTTCGGCGATCGGCGCGAACGCCACTTCGTCGGTCGGGGCGACGATCGCACCGAGCGCGACCGCGGCACCCCACGGAATGTCCGGCACGAACGCGTGCACGACCGCCGCGACCGCCGCGGTGGTCGCGAATACCAGGCCCACCGCGAGCCGTAAGATCGGGCTCGCGAAGATCCGGAACGCGCGGGTCGGCGCGTTGAACGCCGCGGAGTACAGCAGCGGCGGCAAAAAGACGACCAAGACGAGATCCGGCGGAAAGGCGATCTCCGGCACGCCGGGCAGGAAGCCGAAGGCAAGACCGCCGAGCACGAGGACGATGGGATACGCCACGCCGATCGCCCGCGCGAACGAGACGAGCGGCACTGCGACCATGAGCAACACGATGACGAGCTCGAAGTGGGACACGTGACGTCGTACCCACCCGGGCCGCGAGGCCTCGAAGTCACGGGCTTCTTCGGGAGCGGCGGTTTTCAGACGACGCTGGACTTTCTCCGGGAGCAGGCCCGCCGCCACGGCCCGATCGTGTCGTTCCGGCTGCTGGGACGGCGGATGTACGTGCTCGACGATCCGGCGCTCGTGCGCGAGGTGCTCGTGATGCAGCAGCACCGTTTCGCGCGGGCGACGGGCGCGGCGCTCCTGCGCGAGATCGTCGGCACGAGCTTGATCACGGCGGAAGAGCCCCTCCACCGCACGCGCCGCCGGATGCTGCAGCCCGCGTTTCACCGCGCCCGGATCCGGGCGTACGCAGGCGTCATGGCGGAAGAAGCGCGCGCGGCCGCAGACGCCGTCGTCGCCGGCGCCGCGTTCGATGCCGGCGCGGCGATGACGCGTCTCACGCTCGCCGTGACGGGCCGAACGCTCTTCGGGGAGGACGTGGGCGAAAGCGCCGCCGCGATGAGCGCGTCGCTCGCGCGCGCCATGCGCACGATCTCGCGACTCGGCCCGCTGGTCGAGGTGTTGCCGCCGTGGCTCGGCGAACTGCGCCGGCGCCTCCCGCTGCCGTCCAATCGGGAGTTTGCGCGGGCACGGCGCGAACTGCACGCGATCGTCGCCGCCGCGGTCCTGCGGCGCGCCGTCGCCGGCACCGCGAGCCGGGGCGACCTGCTCGGCCTGGTGCTCGACGCGCGCGCGCACGACGGCACCGGCTTCGACGACGCCGCCGTGGCGGACGAACTGGCGACGCTGCTGCTCGCGGGGCACGAGACGACGGCGACGGCGCTCACCTGGGCGTGGTACGCGCTCGCACGCGCGCCTCGAGCGGAAGCCGCGCTGCACGCGGAACTCGACGCCGTTCTCGGCGGGCGCGATCCCGAGTTCGAGGACGTCGCACGGCTGCCGTACGCGGACGCGGTCTTCTCGGAAACGTTGCGGCTCTATCCGCCGGCATCCGCGTTCGGCCGGCGCGTCCTCGAAGCGTGCGAACTCGGCGGCTATGCGATCGCTGCGGGTGCGGGGGTCGTGATTAGTCCGTACGTCATCCATCGCAATCCGCGCTATTTTCCCGAGCCCGACCGGTTCGAGCCGGAGCGTTTCCTCGGAGACGGACCGCCGGAGTTCGCCTATCTCCCGTTCGGCGGCGGCGCGCGTCGCTGCATCGGCGACGCGTTCGCGCGTATGGAGGGCGTGCTCGCGCTCGCGACGCTCGCGCGACGTTTCCGTTTCGAGCGCGAGGATCCGGCGCCCATCGGCATCGCGTCCGCGACGCTGCGTCCGGAGCGCCCGATCGTCGTGCGAGCGCGCGTACGCGCCCCCAGCTTCGTTTCTCGGCGGACGGGGTAGCACGGAGCAATGCAGCAGCGTGAACTCGGAACAAGCGGCCTCTTCGTTTCGGCTATCGGACTCGGGTGCATGGGCATGTCCGAATTCTACGGTTCTTCGGACGAAGCGGAGTCGGTCGCCACGATCCGGCGCGCGCTCGAACTCGGCGTAAATTTCCTCGATACCGCCGACATGTACGGCGTCGGAACCAACGAAGAGCTGGTCGGCCGCGCGATCGCGGGGCGTCGTGACGGCATCGTACTCGCGACGAAATTCGGCAACGTGCGCGGCCCCAAGGGCGAGTTTCTCGGCGTCAACGGTTCCCCCGCGTACGTGCGCGACGCGTGCGAGGCGAGCTTGCGACGTCTGGGCGTCGAGACGATCGATCTCTACTATCAGCATCGCGTCGATCCGAAGGTTCCGATCGAAGAGACGGTCGGCGCGATGAGCGATCTGGTCACGGCCGGAAAAGTCCGCCATCTCGGACTCTCCGAAGCGAGCGCCGCGACGATCCGGCGCGCGAACGACGTGCACCCGATCGCGGCCTTGCAAACCGAGTACTCGCTTTGGACGCGCGACGTGGAAAGCGAGATCTTGCCGACGGTCCGCGAGCTCGGCATCGGCTTCGTCGCGTACAGTCCGCTCGGACGCGGGTTTCTTACGGGCGGTTTCAAGACGCCCGACGACATTCCGGTAGACGATTACCGGCGGAACAGCCCGCGCTTCCAAGGCGAGAATTTCGCGAAGAACATCGCGCTCGTGGACGTCGTGAGCGAGATCGCGCGCGCGAACGGTGCGACGCCCTCGCAGATCGCGCTCGCGTGGTTGATCTCGCGCGGCAACGACATCGTGCCGATTCCCGGTACGAAGCGCGTACGCTACCTGGAAGAAAACGCGCGTGCGGTCGACATCGTGCTGGATGCGACGGCGCTCGATTCGATCGAGAGCACGTTTCCCTTCGGCGTGACGGCGGGCACGCGCTATCCCGAAGCCGGCATGGCGGCGGTCAATAGGTAGCGGCCGTCTGCGCGCGTCCGTCCTGGGCGCGACGGCCCTCGCGTTGCTCGGCGCGAGCGTTCCGCCCAACGTCTATCCGTCCGTGACCGACCGCGCCATCTCGTTCGTGCACGACGGTACGGTCCTCTCGACCGCCGTCGTATGCCCGGGTTACGCCTTCGATCAATTCGGCAGCACCGGGCCGAGGTTCTCGCCGGATAAGCATTGGGTCCTCATCGACGTGCGCGGCCCGTTCACGCCGGGCGACGTGCCGCGCACCGAAGCGATCGTGCAAGTGACGACCGGCGCAATCGTCTTCGCGCCGAATTTTCCAACGTACCTCGGGGTTCCGGCAACGGTCCAGCCGATCGCCTGGGCGAGCGGCGAACGGGCGACGCTCGCCTATCCCGGCGGCCGTTCCGCAACGCTCCACGATCCGCCGCCGCGCCCGATCCCGGCGTTACGCTGCGTCCCCGGAAGCGTCGCTCCGGCCCCGCTCGCCACCCCGCAACCCGCGCCGACGGCGACCCCCTATTCGTTTTAGCCACCATTGTCACCCTGAGCCTCTCGCAGGGCGGGCGCACGCAGAAGAAGCCCCGTGGCTAAGGGCGCTTTGGTTTATTGCGAGAAGTTTTGGGCGTTCGGCCGATTAAGGGCGGCAGCAGGCGCAGCGCGGCCGACGCGCCGTCCTCGGCGCGGTCGGACGCAAAGCACGAGCCCGTCGTGCATAGCCACGGCGGCCAACGAACCAAAGTCGAACGTGACGCCGGCGCGACCGAGCGCTCAGTGCCGGTTCGAGCAACAACATGAACGGATGCTCCTTATGGGGATAACATTCGGCGGGAACCGCTATAAACTTACCGACTGAAGCAAATCTTTGCAATGCAGTCGAACCGAAAGCCGATGCGCATCGGAATCGACCTCGGCGGCACGAAGATCGAGATCGTCGCACTCGATTCCGCGGGCCGCGCGATCGTGCGTCGCCGGATCGCGAGCCCGTCGTCCGCGTACGGCGACGTCGTGGAGGCGATCGCGACGTTGGTCGAACGCGTCGAGGAGGAAACGAGCGAGCCCGGAACCGTCGGCGTCGGCGCGCCCGGTGCGCCGTCGCCCGCGAACGGTTTGACGCGCAACGCGAACAGCACGGTCTTGAACGGAAAACCGTTCGCGTCGGATCTCTCCCGTCGCCTGGGGCGTGAGGTTCGCGTCGCGAACGATGCGAATTGTTTTGCGCTCTCGGAGGCCAGCGACGGTGCGGCGACGGGCGTTCCGTGCGTTTTCGGCGTCATTCTCGGAACGGGCGTCGGCGGCGGCATCGTCGTGCGCGGCACGTTATTGGACGGTGCGAACGCGGTGGCGGGTGAGTGGGGTCACAACCCGCTGCCGTGGAGCACGGCCGCCGAACGTCCGGGTCCGCGCTGCTACTGTGGAAAATTCGGGTGCATCGAGACGTTTCTCTCGGGCCCGGGGCTCGCGCGCGACCACGCCGCGCACGGCGGCGACGCGGGCGAGGCGCGCGCGATCGTCGCGGCGGCGCGAGACGGCGACCCACGCGCCGCGGCGACGCTCGAGCGCTATCTCGACCGGCTCGCGCGCGCGCTCGCGTCGGTCGTCAACGTGCTCGACCCCGACGTCATCGTGCTCGGCGGCGGACTCTCCAACGTACGCCTGCTCTACGACGAGCTGCCCCGGCGACTCGCGCCGCATGTCTTTTCCGATACGGTCCGCACGCGAATCGTGCCGGCCGCGCACGGCGACTCGAGCGGCGTTCGCGGCGCCGCATGGCTGTGGCCCGCGACGTAGAACTCGCTCGGCATGCGAAACGTCGTCGAAATCTTGCGCCTCCCGTCGCCCGCGCCGCGGCCTCAATCGCTCGCGTTCGACGGAACGCTCCTGTGGGCGGGCTCGCGCGCCACGCGCCGCGTCTACGCGCTCGACCCCAACACGTGGGACGTGCGTGAAGAAGCCCAAGCACCGGGCACGCCGTGGGGCATGACCGTCGTCGGCGACGAGTTGCGCGTGCTTTGCGGCGAAACGGACGACGACAACCGCATCATCCGCCGCTTCGTCCCGGCGCACGGCTTCAAATCGGAGGGCGCGATCCCGTGCCCGGACGATACCGGTTCGCAGCTTGCGTTCGACGGCGATCGGCTCTACGTAAGCCAATGGTACAAGAAACGTATTCTCTCGCTCGACGACGCGGGAAACGTCGGCACGACGATCGACGTGCGCCACGAGATTTGCGGTCAAGTCGTCGTGAAAGGCCGGTTCTTTGCCGTTACGACCGACGCCGAGGATTCCGACGAATACTTTTTGACGCGGATCGACGCGCGCGGTCCCAAGCCCCTCGTTGAAAAGCTGGCGCGTATCGGTTTTCCCGCGCGGGCGCTTGCGTACGACGGCGAGCGCTTTTGGACGAACCATCGCGAAGCCGACAAGATCGTCGCCTTCAGAGCGGACGGGGCGGTCCCGGCCGGCGCCTGATTTAGCCAGGATATTCGAGCGGCTCGCTCTTGAAGACGCGAAAGAGCAGCCAGAGCGACGGAATCAGGAGCACGGATCCGCCGGCGGCCAGCACGAGAAACGCGCGCAACGTTTCGGGCGGCGCCGCCGCCTGCGCGTAGGTGAGTTCGCCCGGAATCAGATACGGCGCTTGCGATGCATACCAGCCCACGAGAATCGCGATCGCTTCCGCGGCGACCGCGAACCGCGCGAAATTGTAGCGCCGGAACCACAGGCAGCCGAGCACGACGAACCCCAGCACCATTGCCGTTCCGATGCCGGGTAGCGAACGCGCTTGCGTCAGCGCTGCGAAGGCCGCGGGCACCGTCGTCTTCGCGACGGCGAGCGCCACCGCGCCGAGAAACGCGAGCACGACCGTGACGATCATCCCCCGCGTGCGAAAATCCTGGCGGACGGGACCGCGCACTTCGCAGGTCAAGAACACGGCCGCGAGCTGCGCGCAGAGCGCCACGGCGAGTAGCCCGACCGCAAGCGCGAACGGCGACGTCCAGGCGAAACGGCCGACCGTCAAGCCGCCCACGCACGTCCCGAAGAAGAACGGCGCGACGATGCTTGCGATGCCGAAGACGTGCCCGCACGCCTGTCCGAGTGCCGATTGACGATTCGCTTGCGAGCGAAAGGCGTAGGCCGCGCCGCGCAGGATGATGCCGACGAGCACGAAGGTCAGCGGAACGTAGAGACCGATCGAGAGCGCCGAAAAGGCCGGCGGGAAGCACGTGAAGAGCAACACGATCATGAAGATCAGCCACACGTGATTGGTCTCCCATACGGGACCGATCGCGTGGCCGATGATCTCTTGCTGTTGGGGGCGGCGCGGCCCGCTCGCAAGCACGTCCCACACGCCGCCGCCGAAATCGGCGCCGCCGAAAATCGCGTAGAGTGCGATCGCAACGACCGCCACGACGGCGACCAGCGCCTCCGCGGGGTAGCCGAACATCAGTGCGACGGCACGGCCGCGCCGGCCGGCGGCGACAAACTCTCGTCGGTCCGGATTCGCAGCAGCAACCACGCGAGCGTCGTCGCGAGAAAGAGATAGAGCAGCGTGAATCCGTAAAACGCGACGTCGAGCGCGGGCGCCGTCGTGACGGCGTCCTGCGTGCGCAGGAAGCCCACCGCGATCCACGGCTGCCGGCCTTCCTCGGTTACCATCCAGCCCGCTTCCATCGCGACGAACGCGAGGCCGCCGCCCGCAACGAGCGCGCGCGCGAGCAGGCCCGTGGGCGCGCGTTTGCCGGCGCGCGTCGCGAACGCCCACCAGCCGCCGAGCAATAGCAACGCCGAGCCGGCACCGACCATCGTGTCGAAGCACAGGTGGACGGGCAGCGGATTCGGTTCGTCGGCCGCGGGAAACGCGTCGAGCCCACGCACGGGTGCGTTCGGGTTCTCGAACGCCAGGATGCTTAACAGGTATGGGATTCGTATGGCGTATTTCGTCTCGCGCGTTCGCGCGTCCGGAATTCCACCCACCGTCAGCGCGGCCGGCGCTTCGGTTTTGAATTGCCCCTCCATGGCCGCGAGTTTGATCGGTTCTTCGTGTGCGTCGAAGCGCGCGGACACGTCGCCCACGATCAATTGCAGCGGAATGGCGACGGCGCCGACCAGCATCGCGACGCGCAGCCCCGCCGCCGCGTTGCGGTTTGCGGGTTCGCGCAGCAGCGTCAGCGCGTAGACCGTCGCCGTGGCGAACCCGGCGAAGACATAGGCGGAAAGGGTCGTGTGGATCACTTCGGTCGGCATCGCCTTGTTGAAGATCGCCGCGAGCGGATCGATGTCGACGGCCTTGCCGTGCACGTCACGAAATCCGGCCGGCGTGTTCATCCACGCGTTTACCGCGGTCACGAACGCCGCCGAGAGCGCACCCGAGAGCGCGAGCGGAAACGAGCAGAGCCAATGCGCGCGCGGCGAGAGTCGATCCCAGCCGTAGAGATAGATGCCGACGAAAACCGCTTCGATGAAGAATGCAAACCCTTCGGCCGAAAACGGAACGCCGATCACCGCCCCCGCGCGGCGCATGAACTCGGGCCAGAGCAGTCCGAGCTCGAACGAGAGCGTCGTGCCGGAGACGGCGCCGATCGCGAAGAGCAGCAACAGCACGCGCGACCACGTCCGCGCCAAGCGATAATAGTTCGGATCCTTGGTGCGCAACCACAGCCCTTCGACGATGACGAGCAGCATCGGAAACCCGACCCCGATCGCAGCGAAGATGTAGTGAAAGGCAAGCGACGTCCCCATTTGAGCGCGCGCGGCCGAGAGATGATCCACGCGCCGATCTTACCCCGCCGCAGCCCAGAGTTCAAAGCGCGTTCGTCGCAACGTCACCCTGAGCTCGTCGCAGGGCCCGTGTGACGACGACATCCCCCTTGTCACCCTGACAAAAGCCTCGATACGCGCTTCCCGCTCGTTACGCGCCACGGAATCTGCGCTCGTCGAGGCTGCTAGTCACCCCGTAAGAGCGCGGGGCGCCCCGCGAGCGCCCGATCGAGCGCAGCCAAGGCCGTTTCGACGGCTCCCACGGCCTCCTCGTCGAGCGTGCCGGTCCAAACCGGCGCCGGCGAGAAACCTGGGCGACGGCAACGGTATCGTTCCGCGCGTTGCCCGCACCGTACGGTCGCGCCGGCACGCGCCGAAAAGCGCCCGCAAAGACGTTCCGAGCGACTCCGATGACCACCAACCCGACGACAACGAGGAAGAACGAAGCCGGACTCATCGCGCGCGAGACGCGCCGCGACGGTCAGTCGCGATAGCTCGTGTCCTTCCGGTCGAGCATGCGCAAGAGCGGCTTCCACGCGAGATCGTCGAGAATGCTGCGCCCGTAACTCGCCTGATGCTGGACGAGTGCCTGGACTTCCGCGCTCGGCCAGTGGATCTCTTGATTTCCGGCCAGCGTCGCGACCTGCGTCGCGCACGCCCGTTCGAGAAAATACATGGAGAGGAACGCGGAACGGACCGTTTCCCCGACCGCGAGCGTGCCGTGATTGCGCAAGAGCATGACGGTCTTGTCGCCCAGGTCCGCGACCAGCCGCGGCCGCTCCGCGTGATTGAGTGCGACGCCCTCGTATTCGTGATAGGCGATCTCGCCCAGCAGCAACATCGCCGTCTGATTGAGCGGCAGCAGGCCGCGCTCGTGCGCGGACACCGCGACGCCCGCCGTCGTGTGTAAATGGATCACGCAGTGCGCGTTCTCGCGCGCTTCGTGCACCGCGCTATGGATCGTGAACCCGGCCGGATTGACGAAGTACTCCGAGGGTTCGACGAGCTTCCCTTCGAGATCGATCTTGACGAGACTCGTCGCGGTGATTTCCTCGAAGAGCATGCCGTACGGATTGATCAAGAAATGATGTTCGGGCCCCGGCACGCGCGCGGAGAGATGCGTGAAGATCAGATCGTCCCAGCCGAAGTGCGCCACGAGGCGATAGGCGGCGGCGAGATCGACGCGCGTCTCCCATTCTTCCTGCGACACGCGCTCGCGAAGCGGCGCGAGGGACGGGGCCGGGGCTTCGATATCGACGGTTGCGCTCATGCGAGCGTTGTTTTGACGCCGGGTCGGCGAGGCCCCCCGAAAACGGCCCCGGACGTGCTCGGGCCGGCCCGCCGTCGCGGTCGCGCTATTTCAGCCGGGCCAGCCGCCGGCGCGAGCGTGGGCGATCATTTCGCGCATTCGGGGATGGTCGCCGCGGATCGTGGTTTCCCACGTTTCGAACGCGGGCACGGCGCCGCCCAAACGGAACACGACGTAATAGGCCGACAGTTCGCCGATGAAGGCGAAGCGGCCGCGCAGGTCGTGCTCGAGGGCGGCGTAGCTCTCGAACGCGCGCAGATAAGGCGAGATGCCGCCGAACTCGCGCTCGATCGCAAGGAGCGCCCGCGCGTTCTCGATCGTGGCGGCGATCTTCTTGCGCGTGCGCACGACGCCGCCGTCGGCCATGATCCGCTCGACGTCGCCCTCGCCGTACGCCGCCACGAGCACGGGATCGAATCCGTCGAAGAGTCGCAGATACGCGTCCCACTTCATCTCGATCGCCTTCCACGACAACCCCGCTTGAAACACCGCGCGCGAAATAACGCCGAGCGCATCGGCGGCCGTCGGATTGTCAAGACGTTCGGGAATCGTCACGTCGTTACGGGCTCGCCGCTCCGGCGCCGCTCATGCCGAAAGCGCGCGCACGCGCGCTTCCAATTCGCTCATGAGAGCGGCGCGGTTTTGGCCCGGGCTGCGGTAGAGCGGCGGGCCGGCACGCATCACGACGTCGAAGCGGCGTTCGTCGAGCGCCCGGTAACGGAAGCCGACCGGAACGATCGGAACGCGCGTGCCGCCCGCCGTCTCGGCTTGCGCGACGATCGCGACGATGCCGGGGGCGAAGGGCAGGAAGTCGTCCTCGGTTTTGCGCGAGCCCGCGGGGTCGATCGTCGGGTAACCCTCCGGAAAGATGGCGAGCAGTTCGCCGCGCCGCAGCAGCGCTGCAGCCGACGCGATCGACGTGCGCACGTAGCGCCGGACTTCGCGCTCCGCGAACGCGCTCGCCGCGCGACCGCCGCGCGCGAGATTGTCGCCGCGCAAAGCCACGGGCCACTGCGCGAGCCGGCAGGCGGTCTCCATCACGCGCCGCTCCCACGGAGAACTCGTCCAGTCGAGCGCGACGAAGAGGTGCGGTTGCCGCGCGAAGCCCATCACGAGCGCGGCCCCGTCGAAAAGATGATGGTAGTGCCGCGCCGCGAGCACCGCGGCGCCGACGCGCGGCACGTGTTCGGCGCCCTCCACGTGCAGGCGCATGAAGCGCGTCAGATTGTAGGCCGCGATCGCGCGGACCCCGAGCGCGAACGGCGTCACCTCAAGCGGGCAGCGGTACACCGCTCCGCGGCCGCCGCAGGGCGAGCGCGGCCGGCAGCAGACTGAGCGCAATGGCCGCGAGCGCCGTCGGCCACAGCCCGACCGTCAGACTCAGCGCCATCGCCCAGATCACGTTGACCGCGTAGACGCAGAACGGCAGCCACGCAGCCATCGGCCGCGCGTCGAACGGTGTGTTCCAGCTGAACCGGCCGACGCCGATGAACGTGAGCCCCGTGCCGAGCCAGCCCGCGAGATTGCGCAGCGGCATACCGAAATAGACGCCGTGTTCCTTCCACACCCAAAAGTGCATGACGGTCATCTTGTCGCTTGCCATCGCCGGATCGAGCACCAGATCCCACGCCATGAGCAACCACGCGCCCAGCAGAATCGACCAAGGCGCCTCGTTCTTCACGCGCGTTTGCTGGACGATCTTGCTCGCGAGTAAGAACGACGCGAAGCCCATGTAGAACCACGAGAGCGGAACCGTGTACGGCACGCGGCCGGCCAGTTTGAGCCCGAGGAAACCCGTGTACTCGTAACCCCCGAACGGCCAGCCCGTCTTCGTGCCCGTCAATTCCGCCGTCGCCGAGATCAGGGTCGCTGCGAGGAAGAAGAGCAGCGTACGGCGCGTGCCCAGGGTCGCGACGCCGAACGCGAGCATCGCGAGGGCGCCGGTCCAGATGTCGACCGTACCCGTGTTGACGATGGCCCAGCCGTAGAAGGCCATCGCGTACGGATTTCCTGCAAACTGCGCGCTATTCGGAACGGCGGAGACGAGGCCGAACATGCCGAGCGCGAGCGCGAGCACGTGCAAGCAGAGAAAAACGACGGCGACCTTCATAAAGGCGCCCTTCATGCGGCCATCCGCGGCGCGACCAGCGTGCGCCCGCGCCAGACCGCATCCTTCGCGAATGCCGCACCGATCAGCCGGACGGTCGCGGGTCCGTCGGCCAACACCGAGAACCAGTACGCGGCGCCCGGATTCGCGTATGCGCGCCGCGTGCCGGCGAGCACGCCGAGCCGCGCCGCGGCGAGCGCCGCGTTCACGCGAAAGAGCGGTGAAGCCGTGTCGCCGCCGCGCGCGAGGATCGTCAGCACGACGGCGAGCGGCAGCGCTTGCACGAGTGCGACCTCCGCAAACTGCAGCGCGAGCACGGCAAGCGACGTCGACTCGTCGCGCATCGGCAGCGAGCGCGGCCAATTCGCCCAGCACTCCGCGACGTTCGCGTACATGCGCACCGATGCGAGTGCGGACCCCTCGAAGAATCCGACCTGGAGGCCGCGCGCGACGAGATGTCGCGCGATCGTCACGTCGTCGCAGCGCGACGCGCGCGCCGCCGCAAACGCGCCGGATTCCACGAGCGCGGCGCGCTTTGCGACGAAGACCTGTCCGTTCGCCTGGACGCCGCGCACGTCGCGCGCGACGTTCCCGGGAAGTCCGTAGCGATAGACGAGCGTCGCGAGGAACGCCGGGTGAATCGCGGCCTCGGCGCCGGAGGACAACTCCAGCAGCGGCGCGGCGCTGAACGCGTCGAGATACGAACCGGCCGCATGCGCGAGCAACGACGCGGCAAACGACGCGTTCGGACGAACGTCTGCGTCGACCGTGACGACCCAGCGCGCTTCGGGATCGGTCGCGGCGAGACCGCAGGAGAGGTTCCAGGCCTTGCCGTTCCAGGTGCTCGGCGCGGGACCCGCTTCGACCAGACGGACGCGCGCGTCGCGCGCGGCGTACGAGCGAACGATCTCCCGCGTGCGGTCGCGCGAGCCGCCGTCGACGACGACGATCGAAACCAAGGCCGGCGGCTGCGCGATCAGGCCCGCGAGGCACGGACCGATGCGCGCGGCTTCGTCGAGCGCCGGCACGATTGCGACCAGGGTCCCCGCCTCCGGCGGAATCTCCGTGGCGACCGGAACCGGATCGCCCGCGGCGCTCGCCAGCATCCGCGCGAACACGCGCGCGCCAAGCAATCCCTGAACGGCGGCGAAGGCGGAACTAGTGGATATCACGGGGCCCTCCGGTTTCGTTTCGTACGATTCGATCCTCTCGACGCACGACGCGCCGGCGCGGCGCGTCTTCCTGTTGCTTCACGGCCTGACCGCGAGCCCGCTGCAATTCGCAGCGTTCGGCACCTTGCTCTTCGACCGCGGCGCGAACGTCTTCATTCCACGCCTGCCGCACCACGGCTACGGGGACCGGCTGACCCCGGCCCTCGAAGCCCTGACCGCCGACGAACTGCGCTCCTTCGCGCGCGAGAGCTACGCGCGCGCGGCCGAGCTCGGCGACGAGGTGGTCGTGGTCGGCTTCTCGGTCGGCGGGCTGCTCGCCGCGTGGATCGGCCAGCACTATCCGGTCGCGCGCGCGACCGCGATCGCGCCGTTCCTCGGCCTCGCCTGGTTGCCGCCCGCGTGGACGAACGCGTTCGCGGGCGCGACCCTGCGCGTTCCGAACCGCTTCCTCTGGTGGGATCCGATCCGGCGCGGCGATCTGCTGCCCGTGCATGGGTATCCGCGTTTCCCCACGCACGCGGTGGCGCAGGCCGCACGACTCGGTCAGGAACTCTTGGGAGACGCGAGCCGCCTGCGGCCGGCATCCCGCGACGTTCAGATCCTGATCAATGCGAGCGAGGCCGCCGTCAACAACGCGGCGGCGCGCACGCTCGCGCGCGCGTGGTCGCGCAGTCTCGGCGGGCGCGCCGTGCTGCACCGGTTGAAGGGGTTGCCCGCCTCGCACGATATCATCGAGCCCTTGCGACACCCCGCGATCGTTCGCCGCCTCTACCCCGCCCTGATCGATCTTGTCGATCGGTGACGGCGTCGTCCCGCGTCCGGCGCGCGACCCGGCCGAAGCGCTCGCGCGGTTCGCAGCGCTCGCGGCGCGCGACGGAGCGGATATCCTGCCCGAGGGCCGTTCGCGCTTGTATTCGACGGGCGCGCGCACGCCGCTCGCGGTCGTGCTCCTCCACGGACTCACGAACGTCCCCGAGCAATGGGCGCGCTTTGCGGGCGAACTGCATACCGGCGGACACTCGGTCGTCGTTCCGCGATTCCCCGGCCACGGCGCCGCCGACCGGCGCGCAGCGGCGCTCGCAACGGTGCGCGCGAACGACTTTCTGAATACGGCGAGCGAGGCGGTCGACATCGCAGCGGGCGTGGGCGAGCGTGTGATCGTTGCGGGGCTGTCCATCGGCGGTGCGATGGCGGCGTGGCTCGCGCAGCGCCGCACCGACGTCGCGCGCTGCGTCTCGATCGTCCCGTTGATCGGGATCGCGCGCTTGAACGCGGCGGCGAACGCGAAACTCGTGCGCGTGCTCCGGACGCTGCCGGACTTCATCGTGCCGTGGGATCCGCACGGGAGCGCGCACGAAACGCCGCCCTACGCGTATCCGGACTTTCCGACGCGCGCGCTCGCGGAGTGTCTGCGCGTCGGTCTCGACGTGTTGCGCACCGCGAAGGCACGCCCGCCGAGCGGGACGAGTGTTTTTCTGCTCAACGCGAACGAGCCCGCGTGCAACAACGCGCTCGCGTTCGACGTTGCCGCAGGCTTCGGGACCGCGCGCGCCGGCGCGTGCGACGCAATCGTCATGCAAGGCTTACCGGCGAACCACGACGTGATCGACCCGACCAATCCAAACGCGCGAATCGACGTCGTGTACCCCCGCATTCGCGCCCTCATCGAACCCTAGCAGACCTCGTCACCCTGAGCTTGTCGAAGGGCGCGTTTGAAGGGTTGGCGACCGCTTAGAAGTGTTCGTCCGGATCGGCTCGTTCGGAATCGCGCTTGTCGTCGGCATTGGGATCGAGCGACGAATCGCCGTACACGACCATGCCGGGTAACATTCCGGCGACGGCCGCTTCCGCGTGCGAGATCGTGGGCTCGTCGTCCGCCTCGGTGTGCAGTTCTTGCGGATCGTCCGGGTCGACCTCGGGCCGTTCCGGAGCCTGTGAATCGCTCATGCGCCCACCGGCCGGCGTTGCATCGCAGAGAGCGCCTCCGCGAGGGTATCGCACACGCGAATGCGTTCGTGCAAGTGCAGCAAGTCGAAGACGCGGCGCACGCGCGAACCTCGCGGAGCGACCACGCAGAATGCGCCGCCGCGGGTGGCCGCAAACTGGAGCAGCGGCCGGATGCCGCTGCTGTCGATGTAGGCGCACGCCTCGAGAGAGAGAACGAGCGCGGGCGCTCCGGCCGCCGCCTCCTCGACGTAGCGGCCGAGCGTCTCCGCATTCGCGACGTCGATGTCGCTCTTGACCGTGACGACGCAGGCAGCGTCGTGCGTGGCGATTTCGATCAACGTGTCGTACAACGGGCGTTCTCCAACGGGCATATGGTGCGCTTTACCCGGCCCGGGACGTGCAAAACCCTCAGACGACGCTTCGGCGACCGCCCGTGAGCGCGCGCAGGATGAAGAGCAGGATGACGGCGCCGACGAATGCGACGACGATCGACCAGATGCTCAGGCCGTCGAGACCCGTGTGACCGAAGTAATTGAAGACCCATCCGCCGATGAAGGCCCCGACGATACCGACGATCATGTCGCCGATGATTCCGCCCGGACCCTCACCGGGGACGACCATTTTTGCAAGAGCGCCGGCGACGAGTCCGACGATGATCCAGCTGAGGATGCTCATGGTGGTATTCCAATCTGCGAGCGCGGTTGTGATTTAGGACTGAAAACGTTTGCCGCAGCCCTATTTCCCGACTTCGTGTCCGCTAACACCCGACGCGGAAGATTTTTCGGATCGGCCCCGGCGGGTACGAGACGGTCATGCATACCGAGGAAACGTCAGAAACATCGTCCGACCCGCGCGAAAAGGATCCGCGCGCAGCGCAAACGATCGATCCCCAGAGTGGAGCATCCGACGATCCACGCGTGGATCCGACTCCGGAACGGCGACAGAGCGCCGCGGACGCGATGGACAACGCTTCTCCCGGCGATGGCATCATGGAAGACGATCTCACCGAAGAACGCGAGGTGACGCCGGCCGAACGCGAGGACGTCGCAGAAACGCAGAAGATGGACCCGTAGCACCGAGTCCGTACTCTCGCGGCATGAAAGCCACCGTCTACCATGCCGCGGGCGACGTCCGCGTGGAGAACGTTCCCGATCCGCGCATCCTCGAACCGACCGACGCGATCGTGCGCGTGACCCACGCGTGCATCTGCGGCTCCGATCTCTCGACGTGACGCTCGAGGGCGTCCCGGGGGGCTACGCCGCGATGGATGCGCGCGACGCGATCAAAGTCTTGGTCCGCCCATGAAGCGGCCGCGACTCCTCGCGCTCGCGTGCTGCGCGCTCCTGTTCGCGGCGGGCTGCACGAAAGCCGGCGACGGCGGCAATTCCGGCGACGGGACGCGCCACGGTCTGCTGCGCATCGTCAACCTCGCGGAACCGGATACGCTCGATCCGGTCATCGGAAACCAGCAGATCGATTCGGATCTCGCCGAACTGTGGGGCGGTATGCTCTTCGAATGGAGCGACCGCAACGCGTTCGTTCCCGATCTCGCGACCGTCGTGCCCACGCTCCGCAACGGCGGCATCTCCGCCGACGGGAAGACGATCGTCTATCATCTGCGGCCGAGGGTGACCTGGCAGGACGGCGCGCCGTTCACCGCCGACGATGTGATCTTCTCGTGGCACGCCGTCATGAACAAGAGCAACAACGTGCCGAGCACGACCGGTTACGATTTGATCTCGTCGATCGAGAAACGCGACCCGTACACGATCGCGGTGAAGCTCGTGCGTCCGTACGCGCCGTTCGTTGCGACCTTCTTCGCGCCGTCGGCCACACCGTTCCCCATTTTGCCGAAGCACCTGCTCGCACGATATCCGAACATCAATCAGATTCCGTTCAACAGCCGGCCGGTCGGAACGGGGCCGTTCTCCGTCGACCATTGGCAACGCGGCAACCGCATCGTGTTCCGCGCAAATCCGCATTATTGGCGCGGTGCGCCCAAGCTCAAAGAAATTTGGTACACGCCGATCGGCGACGACAACACGATCCTGACGCTCTTGCAGTCGCACCAGGCGGATCTCCAATATCGGGCGCCGGCAACGCAGATCGAGCAGTTCCGCGCGTTGCCGGGTTTCGTCACCAAACTCAACCCGTATACGGAATACTCCTTCGAGTCGTTCAACCTGCAGACGCCGGCGCTGCAAGACGTTCGCGTCCGGCGCGCGCTCTGGTATGCGTACGACGCAGCGGAGACGCTGCATAACGTCACGCACGACGTCAACACGCCGGCCTCGACCGATCAACCCGATTTCCTCTGGGCGTACAACCCGCACGCGACGCACTATCCCTACGATCCGGCCAAAGCGCGGGCGCTGCTCGATGCCGCGGGCTGGAAACCCGGGCCCGACGGCATCCGCGTCAAGCACGGCGCCCGGCTCAGCCTCGCACTCGCGTCGTCGACGGGAAACGCGATCGAGAGCGCCGCGCTCGTCCAGCTTCAGCGGTATTGGCACGACGTCGGAATCGAGGTACAGATCAAGACCTTTACGACGTCCATGTACTTCGCGTCGTACGGCGCGGGCGGGATTCTCATGCACGCGAAATACGATGTCGGATCGTATGCCTGGGCCAACGGCACGGATCCCGACGATTCGACGCAGTGGATGTGCGATCAATTTCCGCCCGGTGGTGAGAACCAGGGCCACTATTGCAACCCGCAATTGGACGCAGCCGAACGCGTCGCGCTTGCGAGCTACGACCCGGCCGTCCGCAAGCGCGCGTACGACACGATCCAGGCGATCTGGACGCGCGACGTGCCCGGCATCGTCACGTGGTACGCGCGGCGCGTCGTCGTCGAAAACGTCGCGCTTCGGAACTACAAACCCGCGCACGCCGTCTCGGATTTCTGGAACTCGTACGAGTGGGACATCTGATGCGGTGAACGCGCGCCGCGCCGCTCACGCGCCCGTCTGGGCGCTCGCTGCGGCCGTGATCGGCTCGAGCATGAGCTTCATCGACGGGACGGCGGTCAACGTGGCGCTGCCGATCGTGCAACGCGACCTCGGCGCATCGGCGGCGAGCGTGCAGTGGGTCGTGGAGAGCTACTCGCTCTTTCTCTCGGCGTTGATCCTGATCGGCGGTTCGCTCGGCGACCGTTTCGGCCGGCGGCGCGTTTACGCGCTCGGCATCGCGCTCTTCGCACTCGCGTCCTTCGCGTGCGGGTTCGCGCCGAACGTCGACTTTTTGATCGCCGCGCGCGCGGTCCAAGGCGTGGGCGGCGCCCTCGCGACTCCGGGCAGCCTCGCGCTGATCAGCGCGGCGTACGATGGTGAGGCGCGCGGACGCGCGATCGGCACGTGGTCGGGATTTTCGGCCGTCATGTCGGCGCTCGGCCCCGTGATCGGCGGCTGGCTCGTGCAGATCGGCTCGTGGCGAGCGGTCTTTTTCATCAACGTCCCGCTCGCCGCCGTCGTGCTCGCGATGCTCGCCCTACGCGTCGACGAGACGCGCGACCCGGCGGCTTCGAAGACGATCGACGTACCGGGGGTGCTGCTCGCGACGCTCGGCCTCGGCGCGCTCGTCTTCGGGCTGATCCGTCTGCAAAGCGGCGCGCCCGACGCGACGGGCATCGCGGCGGCGGCGTTCGGCGCGCTCGCGCTCGTGGCATTCGTCGTCGTCGAGCTACGCGTGCCGCATCCGATGATCCACCCCGAACTGTTCGCTTCCCGCGCTTTTTCGGCCGCCAACCTGTATACGTTCTTGCTGTACGCCGCGCTCGGCGGCAGCCTGTACTTCGTGCCCTTCGATTTGATCAACGTGCAGGGCTACCCGCCCGCGGCCGCGGGCGCGGCGCTCTTGCCGTTCGTCGCGGTCGTCTCGACCTTGTCGCGCTTTTCCGGCGGTCTGACCGTGCGGCTCGGCGCGCGTCTTCCGCTCGCCGCCGGCGGCGTGCTCGCGGCGGCGGGATTCGCGACGTTCGGCGCCGCGGGCGTCGGGCACCCGTACTGGAGCACGTTCTTTCCGGGTGCGGTCTTGCTCGGGCTCGGCGGCGCCGCGTTCGTGGCCCCGCTCACGACGACCGTGATGGGCGCGGTCGACGTGACGCATGCAGGCATCGCGTCGGGCATCAACAATGCGATCGCCCGCGCCGCGGGACTCGTGGCGATCGCGGCGCTCGGCATCGTGCTCGCGCACGAATCGCAAGGCTCGCTCGCCGCGAACCTCGCGCGAGCGCGAACGAGTCCGGCGGCGGTCGCGTCCGTGCGCGCCGGCGGGGCCGACGTCGTGGCGGGCCGCGTGCCGGCGAGCGTTCCCGCGAACGCCCGCGCGGCCGTGGGCACCGCTATTCGCGCCGCGTTCGCAAGCGGCTTTCGGACCGCGATGCTCGCGTCCGCGGCGCTCTCGCTCGCCGCGTCGGGCATCGCGCTCGCGGGCTTTCCGTCCCGGCGCTCGCGCCCTTTCGGAACGGCCCCTTCGTCGCGATAGAGGTTCGCGCACTACACACTGGGATGTTCGCGGGAGGGAGAACGCGCGATGTCGTTCATCAACAATTCGATGCTGAGCGGATTCGGAAACGCCGAACAAGCCGCGTATGGGCCGCCGTCCGGCGGCGCTTTCGGCGGCGGCGAACTACTGCCGGCCCAGTCCGACGGGATCGCGCTCGCGCCGCAATACGGCGGCGGGGGCGGCTACGGAGGCGGCCTCTACGGCGGGCCGTCGTCGGGAAGCACCGGGCTCGGCGGGTTCGCGGGGATCATGAACGGCTTCATGAGCATGCTCTCGAACGCGCTGAATTCGCTCGCCGGCATGCTCGGAGGCGGCACGTCGACCACGGCGCCGTCGCAACCGCAACAGCAGCAAACCTATTTTACAAATGCGTCTGCGAGTTCCGTCGGCGATCCGCACGACGCGTTCGAGGGGACCACGGGTCAGGGAACCCCGCTCGATTCCAAGTGGAACAGCATGCAGGGGCACCAGAACCTCTTGAATTCGGATTCCTTTGCGGGCGGCTATCGCGTCTCGACGACGACGACCCCGCCGGCGGCAAACGGCGTGACGTACAACGCGACCGCGACGGTCGCGACCAACTGCGGCGCGACCGACGTAACGCTGAACGCGAACGGTTCGTACGCGGTCACGGAGAACGGCCAAAACATTGCGCTGACGAAGGGCCAGGCGACGTCGCTCGGCGCGAACGAGTCCGTGACGCTGGGCGCCGACGGGTCGCTCACAATTGCCGAAACGAGCGCTCAGGGCGGCTCGATCGACACGACGCTCAAAGCGAACGGCTCGGGCGTCGACGTGCAGGCGACGGCGTCGAACGTCGACCTCGGCGGATACCTCGTCCGCCACACGGATGGCGGCGCGGCAAGCACGGCGTTCCCGCCGTACGGCAACGGATTCGTCGGCAGTCCTTTCGGCACGTTCACGAATCAGCTCGGCGCGTCGAACTCCTCGCTGACCGACGTGCAGCAACTCCTCGGCAACGACGTAGCAGCGCTCTAAGACGGCCCCGCGGCGCGGTGCGGCGAACGCGGTCGCGATGCTTCGTCCGACCACGTTTTCCATCGTCGCCGCCGACCCCGCCACGGGCGAAGTCGGGGTGGCCGTGCAATCGAAGTTCTTGAGCGTCGGCGCCGCGGTGCCGTTCGCGCGGTCCGGTGCGGGCGCGATCGCCACGCAAGCGTTCGCGAACACCACGTACGGACCGCGCGGACTCGACATGCTCGCGCGCGCCGTCGCGCCCGAAGACGTGTTGCGCACGCTGCTCGCGGAGGACGAGGGCCGTGAGGACCGGCAGGCCGGAATCGTGAGCGCCGACGGCCGCGCGGCGACGTTTACGGGTTCGCGTTGCATCGAGCACGCGAGCGGTATCGCGGGCGACGGGTTCGCCGCACAGGGCAACTGCCTCGCGGGGAAGGCCGTCGTCGACGCGCTCGCGGCGACCTACACGGCGACGCGCGGACACCTGGCCGATCGGCTCGTCGCGTCGTTGCAAGCCGCGCAGGCGTGCGGCGGCGACAAGCGTGGTCAGCAGAGCGCGGCGCTGCTGATCGAAAAACCCAAGGGCGGCTATGCCGGCTTCAACGACCGTTACGTCGACCTGCGCGTCGACGATCATCCGGCGCCGATCGACGAACTCGCGCGCATCCTCGAACTGCACAAGCTGTATTTCTTCGCGCCGGAGCCCGCCGACGTCTACGACATCGACTCCCAGCTGGGTCTAGAAATCGTGCGCGAACTACGGCGCGTCGGCGCGCTCGCTCGCGCGAACGGCACCTTCGACGATGCCGCCCGGGCGGCGCTCGTCTCGTTCATGCATGTCGAAAATTTGGAGAACCGCGTTCGCGAGGACGGGCGCATCGATCGCCAGACGCTCGACTATTTGCGG
>Ga0116227_10005079_pt1 | contig 28123 bp, 23 predicted proteins | sample S1TSphgellanicum_FD_89693 | JGI IMG/M metagenome (GOLD analysis project Ga0116227, IMG submission 89693) | Host-associated microbial communities from peat moss isolated from Minnesota, USA - S1T2_Fb - Sphagnum magellanicum MG | ecosystem: Host-associated > Plants > Peat moss > Unclassified...
GCCAGCATGCCCGGCACCGGCCAGGCGGTCGCATCCGGGTCGCCATCTGACGTGCCGATGCCGAGCGGCCCCTGCGCATTCCCGCGCGCATCCAGCACCAGGGCGCTGGCCGAAAACCCCACGCCATCGCGCACCACCCCCGGCCAGGCCCGCGCCGGCAGGCGTTTGCCGCGCGGGCGGCCGTTGATGTCGATCACGAACGCATCGACGAAGCGTGTGCCGTCGGGAAGGCTGGGCTGATCCATGCCCCTAGCCTGCCCGGCTTTGGCATTTTGGCAATACCCGCCCCGGCATGCACTTTGCTTTCTCACGAAAATAACGATCGCGCGTATCTGTGACCGTTCTGCCACTTGCGCAACGTCACGCTTTCGGTCGCAATAGCGATCGTATCAATGGTGGAGTGTGAATTTGATGGGGCGTGACTTCCGCGGATTTTTCCTGGCTGCGCTGATGACGGCCGGCATCGCCTCCCCGGCCCTGTCGCAGACCGCCCCTCCGGCGGGCAAGTCAGCCAAGATCGAGGAAATCACGGTCACGTCGCAGAAACGTTCCGAGAACGTGCGCAAGGTGCCGCTCAGCGTGACCGTGCTCAGCGGCGCGCAAATCCGCGCCGCCCACATCACCAATTTTGCGGATCTGACCCGGTCGGTGCCGAACCTGTCCTTCTCCAGCCAGGCCGGCGAAGGTTTATCCAATCTCGAAATGCGCGGCATTTCGAGCTCCGCCGGCACGGCCACTGTGGCGCTCTACCTGGATGATACGTCGCTCACCACCCGCAACCTGCCCACCGAGGGCGCGGTCGAGCCGCGCTTTTTGGATATTTCGCGCGTCGAAGTGCTACGCGGTCCGCAGAGCACGCTGTATGGCGCGAGCGCGCTCGGCGGCACGCTGCGCTACATCAGCAACCCGCCGCAAATGGATGTGTTTTCCGGCAACGTGTTCTCGGAACTGTCCGGCACATATCACGGCGGCGTGAACTGGGATGAGCAGGGCGTGCTCAACATCCCGATCATCGACAACAAGCTGGTGCTGCGCATCGCCGGCGAGACCGGCTCCGACAGCGGCTATATCGATAACGTCAATCCCGCCAATGACGCGGTGATCAAGAGCGGCATCAATTCCACCGAATTCAACGTCGCCCGCGCCACCCTGACCTGGACGCCGACGGACTGGCTGACGCTGACACCTAGCGTGTTCTTCCAGCTCTTCGACCAGCGTGATTCGGACGCGCAATATCTGGCGCTGCCAAACGACCAGACCCCGAAACTGGTGGCGGAGCCGGGGCGGGACCGGCTCACCGTGCCTTCCTTCACCGCCAACGCTGACCTCGGTTTTGCAAACCTGATTGCCGTGACAGGCAATTACGAACGCCAGTTCGTCCGGACCCTGGACAGCTCGATTTACGACAACCTCGCCATCTATCTGTGCAGCCCGAACAATGGCGATGAGGCCTGCACTGACGACAACGGCAATCCCGTGGCCAACGCCCCGAACGGGCTGTTCAACGCGCTGAACAACCGGGCCAGCGAGACTTACTACAGCAACACCGTACGCCAATGGTCGGAAGAAATCCGCCTGGTGTCCAAACCCTACGTGCCGGGCGAAAGCGTTTTGCCCTTCACCTGGATCGCAGGCCTGTATTATTCCGACGAGCACACCACTTCAACCGATACCGAATTCGTCAATGACGCCAACGCCCTGTTCTCGGCATACGGTGTCAGCCCCAGCGACCCGACCGTGCTATCGGGCGGTTTCCCAGGCGGCATCGTCAACAACGAGGTCTATCAGGGCATCACCTCCTATGATACCGCGCAATATGCGGTATTCGGCGAAGGGACCTATTATCCGCTGCCAACCGTGCGCATTACCGCAGGTGCGCGCTACCAGTACGCCCGTGACGGTGAAAGCACCTATCAGAATTACTTTTATGACTACGGCGACCCTGGCCTGGTGACCTCGGTCAGCCACTACTATACTTTTCTGCCGAAATTCGCCGTGGGTTGGGATATTACCCCGACCAATACGATATATGCCAACGCCTCCAAAGGATTCAGGCTCGGCAGCGAGAATCGCCGCATCCCTTACTTTGCCGACCAGGCAACGACGCAGGGCGTGCCGAGTTACGACCTCGCGGCGCTGGGCATCCATTCCAACACGCCGGCGAGTTTCGGTCCCGACAAATTGTGGAATTTTGAACTCGGCGACAAGGGACGGCTGTTCGGCGGTCTGGTGAATTTCTCGGCCGACGTCTTCTACATCATCTGGGACAACATCCAGACCGAAATCCCGCTCACCACCTCGGGCGACGAATTCCAGACCAATGCCGGCTCTGCCACCAGCTACGGTTTTGAGTTCGAAACCCGCAGCCGGATTACCGACACGACCACCTTCGGCCTGTCGGGCAGCATCGACAACGCCACTCTACACAATGGCGTTGTGGTGAACGGCCACATCATCATCGGCACCTTCGCCGGCGAGAAAGTGCCAGGCGTGCCGGAATTCAACTTGTCCGGCGACCTCAAACAGACGTTTAGGGTGAATGACAATATCAGCGGCTTCTTCGACCTCGCGCCGAACTGGGTCGGCGACAGCCGCGGCATCGCCGTCGATACCAACCCGGACTACAAGCGCCCTGGCTATATCACGCTCGATGCCTCCACCGGCGTCGAATTCGGCCCCTGGGTGGTCACGCTCTTCGGCCGCAACCTGACGAACAACAATAAAATCATCCAGCGCCCGGACATCCAGGGCTCGGCCTCGCCGATCTACGGTTTTACCTATGAAGGCGTTGCCGGCACCCGCAACCTGCAAGGCTTTACGCTGCGTCCGCTCACGGTGGGCATGAATGCGGCGCTGAAATTCTGATGCGATCGACGGCTTGAAGGAAGAAAGGATGTTCTTTTTTGAAAAAAAAAGAACCAAAAAACTTTTGATCATAAGGCGTACGCCGCCGGATAGGCTCAGCCAAAACATCCAAAAGTTTTTTGCTTCTTTTTTTCAAAAAAGAAGTCCTTCCTTTGCGAACCTCCAAACATAACGCCCGCGCCGCCGTCATAGGCGCCGGCCCCGCCGGGCTGATGGCCGCCGAAACCCTTGCCAAAGCCGGCGTCTGCGTCACCATCTTCGACCAAATGGCCTCGCCCGCGCGCAAATTCCTGCTCGCCGGCCGCGGCGGCCTCAACCTCACTCACAGCGAACCGCTGGAAAAATTCCTGACCCGCTACGGCACCGCTTCCAAAACGCTCGCCCCCGCCATCCGCGCCTTTCCGCCCGACGCCTTGCGCGCGTGGTGCGCCGATCTGGGCGAACCAACCTTCGTCGGCACCAGCGGCCGCATATTCCCGCAATCTTTTAAGGCCGCGCCGCTGCTGCGCGCCTGGCTGCGGCGCCTGGAAAACCTCGGCGTCACATTTCGCGCAAAGCATCAATGGCGCGGCTGGACCAACAACGACCTGCACTTCACCACGCCGCAGGGCGATGCCCACATCACCGCCCACGTCGCCATTCTCGCGCTGGGCGGCGCCTCCTGGCCCCGCATGGGCTCGGACGGCGGCTGGGTAGATATTTTGCGCGCCGAGGGCGTGCCCGTCACCCCGCTCGCACCGAGCAACTGCGGCATCGACATTGCGTGGTCACCGGTGTTCGTTGCCAAATACGAAGGTGTCCCGCTCAAGCGCATTGCCCTGCGCTTCGGCAAAACCGAGGTGAGGGGCGAAGCTTTGGTCACCGCACGCGGGCTGGAGGGGGGCGCCGTCTATGCGCTGTCGGGCGCGTTGCGTGAGGCGCTGGCACAGGGCCCGGTCGCTTTGGAGGCCGACCTGCGCCCTGACCTCGACGATAACAAATTACACGCAAGCCTGGCCAAACCGGCAGGCGGCCGCTCGCTCTCAAATTTTCTCCGCCAGGAACTTAAGCTCCCCCCCGTCGCCATTGGCCTGGTGCAGGAAGCCCGCCGCGGCGCCGGCGCCGGCCGCCCGCTCGCCGCCCTCATCCGCGCGCTGCCGATCCCGGTCGCGGGCATAGCCCCGATCGGGCGCGCCATTTCATCGGCCGGCGGCGTCCCCTTCTCCGCCCTGGACGCGAATTTTATGCTCCGCGCCCGCCCCGGCGTGTTCCTTGCCGGCGAAATGCTCGACTGGGAGGCGCCCACCGGCGGCTATCTGCTGCAAGCCTGCTTCAGCACCGCGGTCGCGGCGGCCACCTCCGCCAGCCTCATGCTCAACTGATTTTGAGCAAGTATGTTCTTTTTTTTGAAAAAAAGAACCAAAAAACTTTTATCGATTTGGCTGCGGTCTTTCCAGCAAAGGCTCGGCCCAAGATTCAAAAGTTTTTTGCTTCTTTTTTTCAAAAAAGAAGTCCTTACTTCCTGAGCACCTCCACACAAGCTCGCAAAAACCCTCTGACCCGCGCAGTCAAAACCTCATCGTAGGTCTGCGGATCCGCCTCATCCAAATACGCCGCCTGCGCGGTTTCGATCTGGATAGCATGCACGCCGGCAGCCGGATTGCCGTAGGAGCGGGTGATGGCGCCGCCCTTAAAGCGGCCGTTCAGCACCATCGTCAGCGGCGCGCTTGCCTGCGCCGCGTCGGCGATATGCGCCACCAGCGCAGGATCGGCCGACGTGCCATCGTTGGTGCCGATGTTCAAATCCGGCAGCCGCCCCTCGAACAGCCGCGGCACGCGTGAGGCAATGGAGTGAACATCGAGCAAATGCGCGCGCCCGTGCAGAGCTTTGATGCGCGCGAGTTCAGCTTGCAGCATATGATGGTAAGGCTGCCAGTAGCGGTTGGTGCGGGCGGCGATCTCGTCGGCCGTCGGCGGGTCCCCCGAATACAGTGGCTCGCCAGCAAAAGTTTCAACCGGGCACAGGCTAGTTTCAATCTTGCCCGGATACAGCAGCCCGCCGCCAGGCGCCCGGTTCAGATCTATCACTGTGCGCGAATGCGTCGCGACCAGCAGGGTCGCGCCAAGAGCCGGCGCGAAATCCACCAGCCGGTCCACGTGCCAGTCGGTATCAATGACAGCGCGCCCGACAGGGCTCAGCAGGGCGGCAATGGAATCCGGAATGAAGGTGCCGGCGTGCGGCACGCTGATGAGCAGCCGGCTGTCGCCGCGGGTCAGATGAAACAGCGGCGGCTCGCTCATAGCGCAAAATCCGGAGCAAGAGCGGCAATGCTGCCATCATGCACCAAACCGATCGCCGCATCGATGTCGGGCGCGAAAAACCGGTCCTCCGTGTAGGCCGGAATGCGCGCCCGCACGATTGCCAGCGCTTGCTGTAACGGCGACGAGGTGAGGCAGGGCGCGTGAAATTCTATGCCCTGTGCAGCTGCAAGCAGCTCGATCGCGACGACGCCGGCCGTATTATCCGCCATGTCGTGCAGCCGGCGCGCGGCAAAAGTGGCCATGGACACATGATCTTCCTGGTTTGCCGACGTCGGTAGCGAATCCACGCTGGCGGGATGCGCCAGTGATTTATTCTCCGACGCGAGCGCGGCAGCCGTGACTTGCGCGATCATGAAACCGGAATTGATCCCCGGATCGGTAACAAGGAAGGCCGGCAGACGGCTCATGTGATGGTCGGTCAGCAACGCCAGCCGCCGCTCGGATAAAGCGCCGATTTCCGCGAAAGCGAGCGCGAGCGTGTCGGCGGCGATGGCAACCGGTTCGGCATGAAAATTCCCGCCGGAGAGCACATCGCCTGAGTCCGCAAATACCAACGGATTGTCGCTGGCCGCATTGGCTTCGATGGCGAGCATGCTGGCGGCATGCCGCATAGTGTCCAGGCACGCGCCCATTACCTGGGGCTGGCAGCGCAGGCTGTACGGGTCCTGTACGCGCTCGCAATCCAGATGCGAGTCGCGTATGGCACTGTCGGCGAGCAGGCGGCGCATGGCAGCCGCAACCGCAATCTGGCCACGCTGGCCTCGCGCTTCATGAATACGCGGATCGAGCGGCGTGTCGGAGCCTTTGGCGGCATCGATGGACATGACGCCGGCGACGATGGCGGCGGCAAATATCGTCTCCGCACGAAACAACGCGCTGAGCGCGAGCGCGGTCGAAACTTGGGTGCCGTTGAGCAGCGCGAGCCCTTCCTTCGGACCAAGCGCCAGCGGTGGGAGGCCCGCGCGCTGCAAGGCGGCAGCGGCCGTCATGCGCTCGCCGCCCATGCGCACATGCCCTTCGCCGATCAGTGCCGCGGCCAGATGCGCCAGCGGTGCAAGGTCACCCGACGCGCCTACCGAGCCTTTGGCTGGAATGCACGGCATGATGCCGGCCGCCACGAAATGTTGCAGCTGCTCGATCACCACCGGCCGCACGCCGGAAAACCCTCGTGCTAGCCCTAGAATTTTGAGATTAATGATGAGTTTGACAATATTATCGTCCAGCAGCGCGCCGACGCCGACGCTGTGCGATAGCACCAGCCTGCGCTGCAATTCGGCGAGTTGCCTTGTCGGGATGGAGGTTTGCGCGAGCGCGCCAAAACCCGTGTTGATGCCATAGACGGTGCGGCCTTCGGTCAGAATATCCTGTACCGTAGATGCCGACCGCTCGATGGCTTTCATGGCTTCAGGTGCGAGTGAAAGCACCGCGCCATCATTCAAAGCGCGCAGTTGCGAAAGATCCAGCGGCGCTGAGCCGGCGCGTAAATTGCCGCTCATGAGCGCATCATCGGTAAATCGAGCCCGTGCATTCGCGCACATTCGATCGCATCGCCATAACCTGCATCGGCATGGCGCATCACGCCGGTTGCCGGATCGTTCCACAACACACGCTCGATGCGCCGTGCCGCCGCGGCCGTGCCGTCAGCGACGATCACCATGCCGGCATGCTGCGAAAACCCCATGCCTACGCCGCCGCCATGATGCAGCGACACCCAGGTCGCCCCGCTCGCCGTATTCAGCAGCGCATTGAGCAAAGGCCAGTCGGACACGGCATCCGAACCATCCGCCATCGCCTCTGTCTCGCGGTTCGGGCTGGCGACCGAGCCACTGTCCAGATGATCGCGCCCGATGACGATCGGCGCCTTCACTCGCCCAGTGCGCACAAGCTCGTTGAACGCCAGGCCTGCGCGATGCCGATCCCCCAGGCCTAGCCAGCAGATTCTCGCAGGCAGGCCCTGAAAATGAATTTTTGCCCCGGCATGCTCCAGCCACCTGTGCAGCGCTTTATCCTGTGGCATCAGTTCCGCAACCACCTCATCGGTGACACGAATATCCTCCGGATCGCCGGAAAGCGCCACCCAACGGAACGGCCCCTTGCCCAGTGCAAACAACGGCCTGATATATGCCGGCACGAAACCCGGAAAATCAAAAGCCTCACGCAAACCTTCGTCGCGCGCGACCTGTCGGATATTATTGCCGTAATCGACAGTTGGGATGCCAAGGCGATGAAACCCAAGCATCGCCTCTACCTGCTTACGCATCGAAATCTTTGCCGCCGCGGCGACGGATTTCGGGTCTGTGATCCGCCTCTGCTCCCATTCGGCAACACTCCAGCCGGACGGCAGATAGCCATTGGTCGGATCATGTGCCGAAGTCTGGTCCGTCACGGCATCGGGACGAATTCCGCGCGCCAGAATTTCAGGGAAAACATCGGCGGCATTGCCGAGCAGCCCTACCGAAATCGGTTTGCCCGACGCATGCGAGGCGTCGATTTTTGCCAGCGCCTCATCCAAATTTGTCGCGCTGTCATCGAGATATCCTGTCTGCAACCTTTTCTCGATACGGCTGGCCTGCGCCTCCACCGCCAACATGGAGGCGCCGGCGAGCGTTGCCGCCAACGGTTGCGCCCCGCCCATGCCACCCAAACCGCCTGTCAGTATCCATTTGCCGGCCAGATTCCCGCCAAAATGCTTGCGGCCCATTTCGACAAACGTCTCGTAGGTGCCTTGAACAATCCCCTGGCTGCCGATATATATCCAGGAACCCGCCGTCATCTGCCCATACATCATCAGACCCAGGCGGTCGAGTTCCGAAAAATGCTCCCAGGTCGCCCAATGCGGCACCAGATTCGAATTGGCAATCAGCACCCGCGGCGCATCCGCATGCGTTCGGAACACGCCGGCCGGCTTGCCTGATTGCACCAGCAAAGTCTGCTCCGGCCCCAGCTTCGTCAGCGACGCGACAATGGCATCATAACACGCCCAGTTCCGCGCCGCCTTGCCAATACCGCCATAGACCACAAGGTCTTCCGGGTTCTCTGCGACATCCGGATCCAGGTTGTTCATCAGCATGCGCAGCGGAGCTTCAGTCTGCCAACTCTGGGCGGTCAACTCTACACCAGTGCTAGCGCGGATGATGCGGGCGTTCATGATAGACTCCAGAAAGACAGCAGTTCTTTTTTGAAAAAAAGAACCAAAAAACTTTTGATGATGGAGAAAGGCGGCCGGGCAAGCACAAGCGGCCGCCGTCTGCACCCGGAGTCCTTTATACGCACCAGCTTCTCCTCGCAATGATGCATACTATCGTAACCGAAAGCGACAGGCGTGATGCGATGCCCTGGGCGCGGAGGGGGGGGCGAAGAGACGGCCCAGACCGCTCGCCCCCCGCCTTGCCCAGTCGTTTCCGCGCTCATCGGGGGACGCAGAGGCGGTTAACCTTGTGTGAGGCTTTGCAACGTACCCTCTCCGAATGGCCTGTGCATGGATGGCGGGCCAAATCATTGAGGCTGGCCGGCGTTGGAGGGACACCGCTTGCGCCTGCAACTGCACCTCGATGTGGATGTCAGGTAGCGTATGCACATGACGTTGCGCGTCAAAATCCTTGCCGGCTGCTTCGCCCTCGCTTTTCTGACAGGCCTGCTCGGGCTCTATACGCAGCACGCCGAACGAAGGCTCGGCAGGCTGGCTACCGATATTTATGATAACGCTTTCATGTCGGTCAGCTATCTGCGCTCGGCCGAGGTCGCCTTCGCCCGCCTGTCGGCCCAGTCGCACGAACATGGGTGGTCGCCGGCGGCCGCCGCCGAGGCCGAGCAGGATATGCTGAGCGATCTGGACGTGGTGCGGGACCGGGCCATGAGCACGCGCGGCCGCGCCCAGGCGGCCGCGCTCCACGCGCGCATCATCGCACTGCTGCCGCATCTGCAGGCCGACCCGCAGGGGGCGGAGAGCGTGCGCGCCGCCTTCGAGAATTTGGTCGAGATTTTCGCCGATGATGCCTACGGATACCGCAAGACCGCCGCTGCCATGGTAGCGACCGAGATACGCGCGAGCTCAGCTGCGATCTGGGCGGCGCTGCTGCTGGCGGTCGGCATCACCTTCGTCATCCGCGTGGCCGCCGCGCGCGAGGAGACGGAGCGGCGCGAGCGGCACGAGGAGAAGGCGACCAACACCGAACTCGATCGCCTCTCGCGCAACCTCGCCGAAGCTTTGGGCAAGGCCGAGCAGGCCAATGACGCCAAATCCCGATTCCTCGCGAGCGTGACACACGAATTGCGCACGCCGCTGCATGGGCTGCTCGGCTATGCCGAGTTGCTCGCCCTGGAAGGCGGCCTGAACCCGACGCAGATGGAGCGGCTGGATACGATGAAAGCGGCCGGGCAGCATCTGCTCGGCATGATCAACATGGTGCTCGACATGTCGCAGATCGAGGCGGACCGGCTCGATGTGCACAAGGTCGAGCTGGATTTGCCGGAACTCGTCGGCGTGTGCATTGCGGTGATTCTGCCCACCGCGCAACAGCACGGGCTGGGGCTGAGCCATACGAAATTTCCGCCGGTGCGGGTAATTGCGGACCCGACACGTCTGCGGCAGGTGCTGATCAATCTGCTGGGCAATGCGGTAAAATTCACGCCGTCCGGCCATATTGAAGTTCATATGCGCTGTCTGGAGGACACGGATGCGGTGCGGATCGAAGTGGCCGATACCGGGCCTGGGATACGCGCCATTCACAAGACCAAGCTGTTCAAGAGTTTTGAGCGTTTGAATGCCAAGGCTGTTGCACACATCGAAGGGTCGGGCCTGGGCCTGGCGATATCGGCCAAACTTGTGCATCTGATGGGCGGCGAGATCGGCCATGATGACAACCCAGGCGGCGGCAGCATTTTCTGGGTGCAATTCCCCATCTGCCGCAGCGAGCCCGCGGCCGCGGTGGCCGCACCCGCCGAGCATCAGCCTCAGGATGATGCGAAGCTGCATGTTCTGGTCGCTGATGACGAGCCGCTCAACCGCAGCACATTGGGAAGTTTTCTGACACGGCTTGGGCATAGCTTCATCTGCGTGGAGAATGGTGCGGCCGCCGTGGCGGCAGCGACGGCGGAGGATTTCGATATCGTTCTGATGGACGTGCGCATGCCGGACATGGACGGGATGGAGGCCACGCGCCGGATCAGGGCTGGTGCGGGCCCGCGCAGCCAGGTTCGCATTCTGGCAGTAACGGCGCAGGCTTTTGCCGAACAGCTGGTGATGTGCGAGGAAGCCGGCATGAACGGGCATTTGTCCAAACCGTTCAACATGGCGATGCTGCGCGCGGCCTTGCGCAAGGGCACCGAAGCAGCCGCGCCTCAGGAGGTGGCACCTGTCGCGAAAGCACCGCTGGCACCCATTTTCGAGCGCGACATGTTTCTGGATATTGTGGATTTCATGCCGGCCGAGGAGGTCATCGAGCATTTGCAGGCGTTGATCGAGCGTTGCCAGTCCATGGCGAGCCTGCTGCATCCCGGCGAGGTTTCGCCCCCGCCTGAGGAGGTGATTGAAAGCGCGCACAGGCTTTCCGGATCGGCCGGCATGTTCGGCCTGACGGAAGCGAGTGAAGCGGCACGCGCGTTGGAAAAAGCGCTGTTGGCGTCAGGCCAGGACACGGCGGCGATCGTCGCACGGCTCGACGCGGCGCTCGAAGCCTCCATTGCCACCTTGCAAGAAGAGCTTGAAACAACAATGGCCGCGTGAGCGTAGGATGGGTCTTGACCCATCATGGCACGAACGAACGCGCTTACCGGGCAGTGATGGGTCAAGACCCATCCTACGGAGTGCCAGAAACTTTAGCGCTGGGTTGAGGCCAGGCGCAGGCGCTGTTGCTCCAGCTCATCGAGCCGCGGCGCCATGTCGGAAATCTGCTTGGCGCGGGCGCCGCTGGCCGCGATCGCCCGGCGCGTGGCATCATCGAGCGGCAGATAGCGCGAGATCGCGCCCAGCAGTTGCGGCATGCCGATGGGTTTGGTGAGAAACATGGTGGCGCCGGCGCGCGTGGCGGCCTGCACCACATCCTCCATGTTCAGCGCGGTGAGGGCGACGATGGGCGTGTCCGCATTCAGCGGCAGCTCCCGGATGCGCTCGCACGCCTCCAGCCCGTTCAGGCGCGGCATGTTGAAATCCAGCACGATCAGCGTCGCGCGCACCTTGCTGGCAGCCTCCACCGCCTCCTGCCCATCTTTGGCGATGATCACGGATTGGCCGATGCTTTGCAGCTTGGACCGCAGGACGCTGCGGATGAGCGGATCGTCATCGGCGATGATGACGGTGCCACTCGGTTTTGACTGTGCGGCAGGCTGCATCATGTTCGAATGGTGCTTCCGGATGGAACGGGCGCCGGGGCAAAATCCGGCTGGCGAGCATAGGGTCGGGCGTATTGAGCGCAGGTTAATGACCTGGTGCCGGGTGCGGGGGGTGCTGGTTGCCTCGCGCGTTTAGAACGCCTTGGGCAATCCAGCCTGTTTGAGAATTTCGTTCGCGAGCCGCTGGCTGCTGATATTGCTCGGAACGGTGAAATGCCGGCCGGAGACGGGGCTGAACCACATCTCGTGGCTACCCTTGCCCTGCCTGACCTGGGCACATCCGGCATCCTTCGGGATCGACGATAACGCTCGGTATAAGGCGCCAGCCATTTAGCCGGGCCAACGCGACGTCAAGCCGGCTCCCGGACCAGATTGACGCGGAAATCCCCCTCAAAGCCCAGGTTCAGTCTGAGAAGCCCGGGCGCCACGTCGAGCACGTTGCCCTCAAGCTGCTCAAGCGTGTCGGCTTCGGTGGCCAGGCCCCGAATATGGGCACTTTCGGCCCACCATACCCCGGCATCGGGGTCCCAGTGCGCCGTGACGTCGAACATTTGCATCACGCCGCCCCCTCTCGATCTGTCCATTAGTCCAGGCGAATGAGCACGTCGTCAAGCGCGCCGGCGGTGCCTCGGTTGGCCGCCAACAATGTAGGGTGGGTTTAGCCCACCAACGCGGCGTGAAGTGTCGGGACATGGCGATGACGCCCGGATAGGGGGCGATCAGCCTGCGTATGCGTTCGGGCACGCGGGCGGCGGGGAGCTTGCCCAGGCGCTCGCCCATGTCGCGCCGCCAGTCGGTGATCGGCCGCCGCGCGTAGGCCAGCACCACGGCGATGTTGACCGCAATCTGCCTGGCGCCGTCTTTGACATGGATGCCGGAGAGAGTGCCTCGATCCGCTCACGGCCCGGCAGGATCACGCTGCACCGCAACCTGCTGACGATCGGTCGATACGCTTGCTGCTGTTGCAAGCCTTGATACTATAACCCCGAGTGTTATAATGCCTGGCCTGTTCGTTCTTCCGGGGCGCGGTTGCGGGTCTTCAAAACCAGGGTTTTTGGGCGTTTCACCCGCAAGGCGGGGATTGCCGACGATGCACTCAGCGCGGCCGGGCGAAGGGAAGTCGGGTGGCTTTCGCACGATCATTGTCATGCGGATCGAGACATGTGCCGTGTTCGTCTATGGTTTCGGCAAGAACGAGCGGGACAATATTCGCGCGGACGAACTTGCCGACTTCAGGAAACTGGCGGCGGCTTTTATGACATATGGCGACGACGAGATTGCAGAAGCGGTCAAATCCGGCGCCTGGATCGAGGTGGAATATGGCAAAGCAATATCGTAGCCGCATCGCCGCGGCCATTCACGAGACGGCCGAGGATTTGCACACGATCGGCTTGTTGGACAAGCAGACGATGCGCGAGTTCGACGCGACTTGCCTCACCCCGGTGCGGCCGATGCCGGCGGCCGACATTCGCGCGCTGCGCGTGCGCGAGGGCGCCAGCCAGGCGGTGTTTGCACGCTACCTGAATGTCACGCCCGGCCTGGTCAGCCAGTGGGAGCGCGGCGAGAAGCGCCCACAAGGGTCTGCGATGAAATTGCTGGCGCTGGTGGAGCGGGACGGGCTGGCCGCGGTGGCTTGACGGGTTGCGGCGACCCGGCCGAGGTGTTGATCAGAAATGTAGGGTGGGTTCAGCCCACCAACGCGGCGTGAAGTGTCACGACATGGCGATGACGCCCGGATAGGGGTCGATCAGCCTGCGTATGCGCTCCGGCACGCGGGCGGCGGGGAGCTCGCCCATGTCGCGCCGCCAGTCGGTGATCGGCCGCCGCGCGTAGGCCAGCACCACGGCGATGTTGACCGCAATCTGCCTGGCGCCGTCTTTCACATAGATGCCGGAGAGGCAGCCGCGCAGCAGGTCGGGCGGGGCGATGGGCGAGGCGGTCAGGATCATGGAGAAGAGTTCGTAACTCCCCTCCTTTTGTTCGCCGAAGACATACAGATAGTCGGCGACGGGGTAGAGGCTGCCCTCGTAGTGCCAGCAGCGGGCTTCGTCGTGCTCCACGTCGGTGCGTATGTAGGGGTTGATCAGGCTGAACCCGATGCCGCCCGGCCCGATGGCCCCGACCTCGAGCAGGGAGGCAACGTACCATCCCTCCTGCCCGGACGCCTTCCAATACGCAACATACTGTCCCTGATGGATTTTCTGGCATTGCCGCCAGAGATGCCGGTGCGCCTCGATGGCCCGCATGGACACCGACACGCCATAGGCCGCCGCGGGGCGCACATGTGCGGCGCCGGCGCGGTCGAAGGCGGTAATGAACGCTTCGCGCGTCAGCCAGCCGTAGCGTGGGTCTTGACCCACGGACACACGCGGAGCCGTCGGGAAGACGTGGGTCAAGACCTACGCTACGCTTGCTAATCTTGGGCTCTTCGGAAGAAATCCGATATTTGGGAGTTAGATCCAGCAGCGGCATGGCTCGTAAGAGTTTCGAAAAAGCCCGCCCAAAAGGCCTTTACGCTAATCCTTTTGCGATTTTCTAACGCCACCCCGGGAGCAGCATCATCTCGCCCAAATCCCCAAGCCGTAATGGTCAATAATGTTTTCGAAATCTCTGGCCTATATTCGTTGATCAATTCCGCAGCGCGCGCCACTCCCGCAGCGTGCATATTTGCATTCATCCTAAAATCTCTTTTGACATAAGAATCAAGCAAGTCTGAATATAAGAAAACGTCACACTGCTCGACCTTGCTGCACTGCGCCGCAATCGCAGCCACCGTTGTTTGCAACAATTCGGTATCGCTGGATGTCGGGTCGTCATTAATCAAAAGTGACCGCAATGAAGCGGCCGCGGTTGCACGCGCAAATGCGTTATCGTCTCTCAATTTTCGACCGATAGGATCGGTTTTTTTTGCAATACCAAAGAGCTTTTCCAATTTTGATAAAAAGTGTTTGTAAATATTATAAAAATAGCTGCCTTGGTGATTAGATTCGACGTCCACCGGCTCTACGGTGTAAATACATCCGACGGTCGAAGACTTGGCCTGGCTCTCGTTAGCTCTGATTTCAAAAACCTTCAGGCGGCCAAAACTTTTTTGGTCACTAAAAATATAGTTTATTCCCTCATTATAACGCTGCTTTGCGACGTCATCCAAAAGTGTCGTTCGATCAACAATAATTACTATTCGATGTTTATCCATCCGTCGGTCAAGCACGCAGGAAGGAAGCGCAGGAAGGGTCAGTTCCTGGCAAACTGCCTGTTGAACAGCAACACTTTCGAATGCAAACATAACCGACAAGCTTAAAAAAGCTAGGCTGGCTCGATGAGTTAGTATCATGCCATAGCTCGCGTAAGGCTATTTGCGCAGTGCTGCTTCAGTGACTTGCCACGGAGACAGGTGAACATTCTCACATAAGTGCGCAGCCGTTGCTTAATCCAGATTTTATCGAAATCGGTTTTGGTGAGGTCTTCCTCTTCAGCACTTTTGCTTTCTTTGCTCCCTGGGCTTTGGCTATATCCGAGGTTCGATACGCTAGCACCACCGCCGTCGCTATCTAGTTGGTGATCATTCCTAGAGAGCGCTAGGTTATCTGTCGGATCTAGCAGCCACAAGTCAGCCCTCAGATCGGTCAATTTTTTATTATGTTCGGCGATTTGCTGATTATTCGATGTCATCAACGCATCACGAAAATTTGCCAGTCGTAACTTACATTCACTGATACTAGTCAAATAGGCCGCAAGAAGGTGGTATTCAAAAAATGGATCCGTCGACGTCAGATTTTTTATTCCCCCAAGGAAAAACAAAAATGCGTAAATGCCTAGCGCGATTAGCTCATCCGAATGGACCTCTTGGCTTCCGAACAGAAATATCGTTTTTCTTTCATCCGATAGTGTTCGTCTTTTTTTCTCTATTTCATCGGACTTCTCTTTAATGGATGCAGTGTCGGTAGGGTTTATAGATTGGTACCTGTTGTACTCATCCTGATCAGTCGTGAGGGAATCATATGCTTGAGTCCATTCCGTCATGGCCGGTATTTTTGCGCGCAAGTCTGCGCCGCTGATAATTAGTACCAGCCCTGCACAAAACATTAGCCCAGAAAATGCTAGCCACGAAGTGCTCTTGTGGGAAATTATTTTATAGCGGGACGGTTGAACCTCCTCCACCGTATTTCGGATGCCTTTCCTAAAGCACGCCGTGGTAGCGTAGCCGCAGCCTACAAGCGAACAGGTAAATATAAAGCATCCCGAAAGCGCGAAAAGTGCATTGTCAGGATTAAGGACAGCGAATGCTGGATATGTAAAAGAGGCCTCTATAGGAACAGCAAAACCGAGAGAGAGCCCCGAAATAGCGTCAGATACCGACCGTATCGCTGAGACCGCCTTTTGCATTATGCTAGCCGTATCCTCGATAGATTGCTCCACTTTGTTATCTGTAGTCCGGAACGATGACTCGGCCATTGACTTGATTGCAGCCGATATATTCTCAGAGTAAGCTGGTCGCTGTAGGTATGCCTGCCATTTTTCATATAAAGGAAGAAATTTTCCCTCTTCTTGAAGCAGGTATTTCTCGTATTGCGTCTCGCCAGTGTGCTGGATTGATTTAATGAAGTCATTTAGAAGCTTGATTGCGGCTTGCAGAGCAAGCATTCTCGATTTTATCTTGTCAGCGTCGGTTATCTTCGAGCCGTCTTCTCTCAAAAACTCCTCGTCTTGAAGCTTTTTCGAAAAATCTTGATCTATTCCTTTTTCACTCATAAACCGAAGAAGTCTCGCGCTCTTATAGCGTAATTTCTCGGCTTCTGCGGCATCCTCCAAAAACGCTTCGTAGGCCCTGATAACGTCGTAAAGTTCATGACGATTTCGGAGTGCATCGGAAATTGCACACCATCTATCGTGCAGCTTTTGAAAAGTATTTACTCTGCCGAGCGCGTCTTTTCCTGCAACAGCGCGCAGTCTTGCCGACTCAGATACTAGCAGCTCATCCTGCAAGACACTGTCAATCTGCCTACTCACGGTTGCGCGCTTCTTCAAAAGCTCGCGCTGCTCTTTTTCTAGCCTGCTCCGTAAGGGCTTCGAAGTATCCATATATTTCCTTGATAGCACGAGTGTCAACGCATGATCAACGTTAAGGGATATAGTAGACAAAAAAATATTGTGGTTGTCAAACCATCGCCGACGGTAACGCGAAGAGCCCTATGATACCTTAGCTTTTTTATATGTGACCGGATGGCTACAGCAACCAACGGCGGTAATTCGCTTATGCGCACACGTCCTGCGGGTGGATTTTTCTCACCGTCTGACCCGCATGGTGATTGGGCGATTCGGAAACTCCAAGCGCCAAAGGCATGATGAAGCCGTCTGGAGGGCAAGGCAATCGCTATAGGAATTGGACCAACTGAAAACCCGGCATCAAGATGCGGGCTACGCGCTAGCGTGCCGCTCCCCGGCTTGAAACAATGCGAGTAAGCAAGTAGCCCGCATCGCGTTTGGGCGATGCGGGAGCGTCAGCTACAACCGGCGCGATGAATATTGTGCGGGCGCAGGCGCTACCGCAGATATTGACCCGCCCGCCCGCCCCTGCATCGCCCAAGTGTAATGCGGGCTATGGTTGCGGCTCTGGAGCCAGGCGGGTCAGCAGGGCGGCGGTCGGCGCCTCGTGGGCGATGTGCATGCGCTCGGCAAGAATTTGAATTTCCTCAAGCTTTGCTTGTGACAGGTCCTTGCTCTCATCCCGCCGGCGTAGCCCGCATGAAGCGAAGCGGAATGCGGGGCGACGCGCTGCCCCGGGGCGAGATTGCAAGCCCACTCCGGCCGAGGTCCCGCATTCCGCTTCGCTTCATGGCGGGCTACGGCCAGTGCTGATCAAATGCGATTGCCCTTTGATCTTCCTGAGGGGTTTGTCTCGATAGTTCCGGTGATATTCCTGCGTTTGTCCGCTGAGATTCCCACGCCACGCTGCGGTTACCCGCAGGTTGGGGCGCGATTCAGATGCCGTGGGCGTGGGGCCGCCGCGGGTCATGGACCCGGCAACCCTACGCTGGCTTAAAACATCCCCCGCACCCAATCCGGCATCATCGTGGTGCCGTCCGTGCTCAATCTGGCCGCGAGCATATCGGCAATATCCTGGCGTTGCACGGAATATTTCGGATGCGGCATGTGAATCTGACAGGCCTCGGAAAACTGCATGGAATTCCATTTTGCATGCTTCGCCGCAATCAGCTCCAAATCCATATATGGCACATGCATCATCCAAAGATCATCATCCACAACCAGGTGCTCCAGTTCAAAATTGAAATGGAACCCCATGCCCATGTGGTGGGCACTGAGGTAATCACCGGCTTGCGGTAGCAAATTTCCGGAACGAGATGACTTCTTTGCAGGCTGACCGGCTGCTCCAAATCAAGGTCGGCTTCAACCAGCGGATTATGTACCACGTTGTACGCATCCCCCGCTCTGATTATTTTCGGCTCATGACTGTCATGGAGTGTTTGGATAAATTGCTCAAACCCGTTCTTGTGGACGAGCAGCTCGTCAACGTCGATATGGATAACCCACCGGTAATGTGACAGCAGAAACCGCTGAAACTGATTACAGAAATGCGTTATCGTCCGATGATCCGCCTCGCCGCGCGGCATCCTGATCACATTGATTTTGGAAGACACAATCTCACGCGGATCAATCGTCGATCCATGATCCAGAATATACAAATGACGAGGATCAATCTATTTCGAATAATGTTTTTCCCATACCCTGAGCAAATTATCTTCATTATAAATTTTTGTAAACGCTGCTACCGGCTCAGGACGCGAAAAATGACCGTGCAGCAGAAATGTATTGGATTTCTTTGCAAAATCATAAAACTGATGGAAATAGGATTGATGAAACACCAGCGGTTCGACGTTCGCGTAGCCAGGCCCCTCCTGCCTGCGGAAAGCCAGGTAGGCCGTTTCCGTCTTATGCTTCAAAATGATCGAATCAAACAGAAGATACGCATTCGGCAGTTGGATCAGATCGTCTGCCAGCCAAGTCACTCCCAGCGAGTCCGTCAGGTGGTACCCCACTGTGCCGCACAGCAGCATCATCCGCCGATCCTGAGGCGCCGGGACAGGGTTGCTACACCGTATGAAGACCGCCCGTTCGTTTTCCGGGCTGCGAAACACAAACGCCACGTGCTGATCCTGAGAGAGGGGTTGCGCGATCGGCGTTTGGTAAGGGAAAACGCTTAACCCAACCGTAAGGCGCACCCGCGTAGCTGCGTGGTGCTCCTGCCACTCGGTCTCCCCATCCATTCCTCCCGAGCTGGGGCGGATCAAAAATCCGCCCTACATCCCGCCGGGATACGCCGGGCCGCCGCCCCCCTCCGGCGTTGCCCAGTCGATATTCTGCGTCGGGTCTTTAATGTCGCACGTCTTGCAATGCACGCAGTTCTGCGCGTTGATCTGCAAACGCGGCGCACCCTCCTCCACGCCGACCGCCTCATACACGCCGGCGGGGCAGTAGCGGCTTTCTGGACTCTTGTACTCGTCCCAGTTCACGCCAAGCCACCGCTGCGGGTCGCGCAGGCGCAGATGCACCGGCTGGTCCTCCTCATGGTTCGTGTTGCTGATGAACACGGAAGAGAGGCGGTCGAACGTCAGCACGCCGTCGGGTTTGGGATACTCGATCTTCGGCGCCACGGACGCCTTCTGTAAAGTCTCGTTGTCCTTGTGCTTGTGATGAAACGTCCAGGGCGCGCGGCCGCGCAGCACAAATGTATCCAGGCCGGAATAGAGCAGAAACCCGTACAACCCGAATTTGGCGAACGCCGGCCGCAGATTGCGCTCATGCTTCAGCTCCTGATACAGCCAGCTTGCCTTGAATGCGGCGGGGTAGGCGTCGAGCACCGGGGGGCGGTCCGCGGCCAGCGCGGCGGCGATGGCATCAGCCGCCAGCATGCCGGATTTCATGGCGCAATGCGTGCCCTTGATTTTTGGCAAATTCAGAAATCCGGCGGAATCGCCGATCAACGCGCCGCCAGGGAATACTAGTTTGGGAATGGACTGGAACCCGCCTTCGGAGAGCGCGCGCGCGCCGTAGCTGATGCGCCTTCCACCTTCGAAATGCGGCCGCATGTGCGGGTGGGTTTTGAGCCGCTGCATCTCTTCAAACGGGGAGAGCCACGGGTTGCTGTAGTCCAGGCCAACGACATAGCCGAACGACACCAGGCCATCACCAAAATGATAGAGCCAGCTTCCGGCATAGGTGCTGCTGTCCGCCGGCCAGCCGACCGTGTGCATAATGAAGCCAGGCTTGTGATTGGCGCGCGGAATTTCCCAAAGTTCCTTGATACCCAAACCGTAAGTCTGCGGATCGACACCCGCGCGCAGGTCAAAAATCTCCATGAGCTGTTTCGACAATGAGCCGCGGCAGCCTTCGCCAAACAGCGTGTAGCTGGCGCGCAGCTCCATGCCGCGCGCGAAATTCGGGCCGGGCTCGCCGGATTTGGTCACCCCCATGTCGCCGGTGGCCACACCCGCCACACGCCCGTCCTCCACGAGCAGCTCCGCCGCCGCAAAGCCGGGATAGATTTCCACACCAAGCGCCTCGGCCTGCTGGCCCAGCCAGCGCACCACATTGCCAAGGCTGGCGATATAATTGCCGTGATTGTTCATCTGCGGCGGCGTGATCGGCGAGCGGAAATGGCCGGTCCTGGTGAGGAACACGAAATGATCCTCGCGCGCCTCCGTCTCCAAAGGGGCGCCGAGCGTGCGCCAGTCGGGCAGCAGCTCGTCCAGTGCGCGGGGTTCTATCACCGCGCCTGAAAGGATGTGGGCGCCGACTTCGCCGGCTTTCTCCACCACGCAGACTGTCGCGTCCGGCGCCTGTTGCTTGAGCCGGATGGCGGCGGCCAGGCCCGCGGGGCCAGCCCCCACGATCAGCACGTCGAATTCCATCGCCTCGCGGTCACTCATCCCTGGTCTTTCCCTGCTGCGCGCGCTGCCCGATACTGCGGTCGCGCCCCCTTCCTAGCGGGGCACGGGGCGCGCGCAAACCACCGGATAAAAAGCAAGCAAGGCCTTCTTTTTTGAAAAAAAGAAGCAAAAACTTTTGCAAATTTGGCTTCGGTCTTTCCGGAGAGCCTCGGCCCAGGATTCAAAAGTTTTTTGGTTCTTTTTTTCAAAAAAGAACGCTTTCTTTTCCCTCCCCACCGATCCGCATGAGAACCAAGCCCCCCATGGATGCGCTCGACACACTGATAATGCAGATCGCCTGGGGCGCCGACGAAGCTTTGGACGACGCCCCGGTGGACCGCACCAGGCCGCCGCCCCGCCCCGCGCCCATGCTGCGGGCAGCCCCCGAAGCCCCGGCGCACCAACCGACGGCCGCCGCGCGGGCGCGGGCCGTGGCGGCAGCCGCGGCCAGCATCGATGAGCTGCGCGCCGCCCTGGCCGGCTTCCAGGAGTGCCCGCTCGCCGCCACCGCCACCAACCTGGTGTTCGCCGACGGCGGCATGGCCTCCGGCGTCATGTTCGTGGGCGAGGCGCCCGGCGAGGAGGAGGACCGCACCGGCATCCCCTTCAGCGGCCCCGCCGGCGTGCTGCTCGACCGCATGCTCGCCTCCATCGGGCTGGACCGCGCCAAAATTCTGCTCACGACCCTGGTCCCCTGGCGCCCGCCCGGCGGCCGCCCGCCGACCGAGAGCGAAATCGCCATGTGCGCCCCTTTTCTCACCCGCCACATCGCCCTGCGCGCCCCGCGCCTGCTGGTCACCCTCGGCCAACTCCCCACCCGCACCCTGACCGGTCGCGACGAGGGCATCCGCCGCATGCGAGGCCGTTGGCGAGACACAATTATTGAAGGTTTAGACGCAGTTGTACCCACGCTCCCGATGTTCAATCCGGCCTATCTCATGCATACACCCGCAGCAAAGCGCGAGGCATGGACAGACCTGCTGAGCCTATACCATCGCATTGCACAATCTTGATTATCAACGCTCTAGCCACTACTGCGCGCCGCCCCTGAACAGCCGCGGTTCGACTGGCCTTGCATCCGCCAAATCTTTGCGGCATGGAGGCGCCATGCGAGGGATCGGACTTTCCATCTCCCGCCTGTCCACTGCCCGCGCCATTCTGGCGGGAGCGGCTCTCCTGGCCGGCGCCGCATGGCGTCCGGCCCAGGGCGAGACCGCGCGTGGATCGGCGACACCACCGGAAGAGACCGCCATGGTCATGCCGAGGCTTCACGCCCCGGCCGGCGCCAGCGGGATCGGCTTGCCGCAACCGCTGCCCCCCAGCGAGGCGGCGCGCATCAGGCGCATCTTCGCCCTCCAGCGCGCCGGCCGCGTGCCCGCCGCCGTCATCGAAACCGGGCGGCTGACCGACCAGACTTTGCTCGGCCACATTCTGGCGGACCGCTATCTGGCGAAAGCGAGCCGCGCCACGGCCGCCGACCTGGCCGGCTGGCTCGGCCGCTACGCCGACCAGCCGGACGCCTGCGCGATCTATGCGCTGCTGCTCCGCAAACTCCCGGCGGACGCACCAAAGCCCGCGCCGCCGCCCAGCGCGAGCCTGGCGTCCGCCGTGCCGGGTGCCGACAGCGGGCACGGCGGGGCCGCGGCCCGCGCCGCCCTGCTGCGGGGCAACGATTCGGCGGCGCTGCGCATCGGCCGGACCGCCTGGGAGAAATCCAAGGGCAGCGACGGCGCCTCCGCCTATGTCGCCGGCCTCGCCGCCTGGCGGCTGCGCGATGCGGCCACCGCCGCCTCCCTGTTCGGCGCGGCCTCCCTGGCGGAAGGTGCGGGCGCGTCGCAGCGGGCGGCGGCGGCCTACTGGGCGGCGCGGGCGCATTTGCACGATGGCGACCTGGCCGGCTGGCGCAACTGGCTGCTGCGCGCGGCGGCCGATCCGCAGACGCTGCACGGCATGCTCGCCCGCTCGCTGCTCGGCCTGCATCCGCAGCCATCGCTGCCGAACCCGACACTGGCCGAAGCCGACCTGGAGGCGGTGGCCGCCACCCCGCACGGCAGGCGGGCGTTTGCCCTGCTGCAAGTGGGCGAACCCGCCCGCGCCGAGGCGGAATTGCGCCTGCTCTGGGCGCAGTCTCAATCCGACGCCGCACTGGAACGCGCCATCGCCCTGGTCGCCGACGCTGCCGGGCTGAACCATCTGGTCGCCGACCTGGCGGAGGCTGCCGCCGGCGGAGCGGCGCTGCTGCCGGTGCCGGCGCTGCGGCCGCGCGGCGGGTTCAGCCTCAACCCGGCGCTGGTCTATGCCGTCGCCTGGGTGGAATCGCGCTTCGAGACCGGGGCCAGCTCGGCCGCCGGCGCGCATGGGCTGATGCAGCTCACGCCGGTTGCCGCCGGCGCGATGGGGCGCGAGGCGGCGGCGGCCTACGCGCTGCACGACCCGGCGCAGAATCTGCGGCTCGGGCAGCAATATCTGACCTTCCTGGCCCGCCCCGCCTTCGCCGGCGACGATCTGCTGCGCGTTCTGGCGAGTTACAACGCCGGCCCGTCGGCACTGCTGCGCTGGACTGCGGCCAGGACGGATGACCCGCTCATGTTCATCGAAACCATTCCTGTGGAACAGACGCGCCGCTTCGTCAGCAGCACGCTGGTTGCGGCGTGGCATTTCGCGGCGAGGTTCGGCGCGCCAACGCCGAGCCTGGACACGCTGGCGGCCGGCGGCTGGCCGCGGTTTTCAGATGAGCTGGCCCAACAGCCTAAGCCGCGTCTGCGGCGCCCGATCGATGTTGCGTCGCCGGTCTGTGTACGTGGACAGGAGGCGTTGAGCTTTGCTTGTGTTTTCTGAGACAAAGAAAGCTGTTCTTTTTTGAAAAAAAGAACCAAAAAACTTTTACACGTTTGGCTGCGGCTTTTCGGGAGAGGATTGGCCTAGCCCCGCGTCAATTTTGTTGACGTCTCGGCAACAGCGGCGCTACACCGCCGCCGCGTCATGCATCGTCTGTCTCACCCAATCCGCCGCGCCCGTCTCGCCGCAGTCCCGTAACTCCAGGGCTTGGCCGCTAGACTGTGCGCATCTGGCAGCGTACGCCCGCGGATCGCGCTTCCATTTTTGACGAAACGCAGCGCCTTGACCGCGCTTGAGAACCCTGGACTTTGATCATGAATCCCCGCCATAGGCGCCGCCGCGGGCGCGCCGGCAGCATGAAGGGCGGCGCAATGCTGGCGCTGCACTGCGCCCGCAACGCGTATGACGCCGTCGGTCACCGCTCACCGGAAGCCACGGCACTCGCGCAGTGGCTGCAACGCAATGCCGCGTCCTTTGCCCTGCCGGATACCGCAGCACCTGCCCTCGCTGATCCTGCGGCGCGGTCACGCTACGTCGGCGTGCCGTTACCGGCCTGGCGCCGGATCGGCGCGGCGCTCGACCGGGCGGCCACCGGCCTGCCGTGCCCGGAGGCCACCGCTGACCGGTGGATCGCGGCGGTCGGCGCCGCACTCGTGCTCGATACCGTGGAGATGCGCATCCTGTCGCTTTGCATCCGGTATCAGCTCGATGAACGGGTGGAATATCTGCTCGACATGCTGAGCGAATGCCGCGGCGGCGCGAGCGAGTTGCGTCGTGACGCCGGCCTGTTCGCGCTGCTATTGAACGAGCCGGCCACAGAAATTGCCGCCTGTATGATGAACGGCGCCAGGCTGCTCTCCGGCGGACTGCTCAACGTCGATCAATACGGCGCGCTGACCGTGCTGCCCCGGCTGGTCTCACTCATCCGCCAGGACATCGAACCTGGCGCGGACATTTTCGCACAGTTGCTTGGGTCGGCCGAGATGGACGTGCTGCCCTGGGAAGCATTCTGCCATCTGGGGCGCGAGGCGGAGACGGCCGCCGCCCTGCTGCGCGCGGCGGTGGCCGGCTGCGAGCGGGGTATCAGCGTACTCCTCTACGGTCCGCCCGGGACAGGAAAAACCTCGTTCGCGGCGGCGCTCGCCACCCGCATCGGCGCGCGCCTGCGCTCGGTGGGGGAGGCGGACGACGGCGGCGGCGAGCCCTCCCGCCATGAGCGCCTCGCCGGCCTGCGCCTGGCCCAACGCCTGGCCACGCCTGGGGAGACGCTGCTGCTGTTCGACGAGGCAGAGGACGTATTCGTCCGCCACGCCAGCGTAGGCGACGAGCCCGTCGCTTCCACCTCCCGCGTATTCATCCACCGTCTGCTGGAGAATTTACCGGTTCCGGTGATCTGGACGGCGAACGATATCAGCGCACTCGGCCCCGCCGTGCTGCGCCGCATGACGATGTGCCTGCAAATCCGCATTCCCGATGTGGCTGCCCGCGCCAGGCTATGGTGCCGCATGGGCGAGGCCGAGGGCATTGACCTGCTGCCCAAGGATGCCGCCCGGCTTGCCCGCCTGGTCCCGGCGGCACCCGCGGTCGCCGCCTCGGCTCTGCGTGCAGCCCGTCTGTCGGGCGGCGGTGCGGCGGATGTGCCGCTCATCGTCGAGGGCGTGGCCCGCGCCATCGGCCGCGGCCGCCTGCCGCTGCCTGACGCCGAGCCGGACGGCGCCTACGACCCCACCCTGGTGAATGCCGATTGCGACCTCGTCGCGCTGACCGATGATCTGGCGCGGCCCGGCGCACCGCGTGCCGTCTCGTTCCTGCTGTCGGGGCCGCCGGGCGCGGGCAAGAGCGCCTGGGTGCGCCACCTCGCCGGCCGCATGGGCCTGCCGGTGCTGCACAAGCGCGCCTCTGACCTGCTCGACGCGTATGTCGGCGGCACCGAGCACCGGATCGCCGCTGCTTTCGCCGAGGCGCGGGAGGCCCGGGCCTTCCTGGTATTCGACGAGGCAGACAGCCTGCTGCTCGACCGTGCCGAGGCGGTGCGGAGCTGGGAGATCAGCCAGGTCAACGAAATGCTGACCTGGATGGAGGCGCATGAGTTCCCCTTCGCCTGCACCACCAATCTGGAGGAGCGGCTGGACCGCGCCAGCCTGCGCCGGTTCCTGATCAAACTCCGGTTCGGCTGGCTGAGTGGGAGTCAGGCCAGGCTGGCGTTCCGCGGCTTCTTCGGCCTGGCCGCTCCGCCGCAGATCGAGGCGCTGGCCACGCTCACGCCAGCGGACTTTGCCCTGGTGCACCGCCGCGCCGCCATCCGCGGCACGCTGACAGATCCAGCCGCCCTGCTCGCCCAATTGGCCGCGGAGTGTGAAGGCCGCGTGGGCGGCCGTCTGCGCGTCGGTTTCGGCCGCCAGCAGGCGGTGGCGTGATGGCGGCGCGCTTGTCGCGGGCCAGCAATCCCCCTAACTGACAGGCTGGGCGGCAGGGGCAACCGGTCATGAGCACGATGGAGGCCGAGGTTTTCGAGGCGTTTCGGTCGGCCGGGGTCGCTGACGATAAGGCGAGCGCGGCTGCCCAGGCATTGAGCAGGCGTGATGCGGATGTCGCCTCGCTAAAGGCTGACGTCCAGTTGCTCAAATGGATGGTTGGCTTCGTCGGCGCTGGCGTCGTCTCCGTCGGTGCCGGCGTCGTTTCACTGGTGATCAAGGCGTTCGGGCACTCGTAACCGGGCGTGCCGCGTGCAGGGGCGGACTGCACGGCAAGCCCGCCCTGCGACGGGGCTAGCTGCTTTGGCCGGCTTTCTTCTTCTGAGGCACCGGCACCGAATAATCCTCCTGCGGCTTGCCGGGGAAATCCTTCAGCGCCGCATCGATCATGGCGCTGACCACCTGATCGCTGCCGTCGTGCGGCGCCTTCGCCCAGGCCTCGGCGTCGAACACTTTTTCGTCCGGCCGCTGCGGCTTGGTGAGATCGAAAATGGCAATGCGAAAGCTCGTGGTGCCGGAGTCCACCCGTGCCACGCGCTCGTGCTGGTCCGAGCCGGTGTCGGCGAAACTCTCGCCCCGGCCGCCGCCAGGGCCGCCGATGCCTGCACCACCGGGGCCTGCACCGCCGAGGCCCGCACCGCCGATGCCACCCAGGCCGGCGCCGGCGCCGCCTGGTCCGCCCAAATCCCCGCGCGCGCCAAAACTGTCGTTGGCATGCAGCGGCGTGTCGTCATACACAATCGGGCCGGTGCCGTGCTGATCGAGCATCACCGCATAGCGCGCCTGGCTCAGTTGGGCGGCAGGCACCAGCCCATGCGCTTGCAGGCGGGCCACCACGATGCGGGCAGTGCGGATGAATTCCGGGTCGCGCTGCTGCGCGTCGGTCAGCAGCACGGTGAAGGGCGCATCCGGCCCGATCGCCGCCGGCCGCGCCGCGCGCTGCACATCGATGGTTTCCGGCCCGCAGCCGCTGACACCGAGCAGCACGGCCAGAAGCAGACCTGCCGGATATTTATGACTCAAGATTTTACGCACACACGTCCCCTCAAAATCCGTCCCGTCCCGCCAGGTTCGAGCCTAATCCACGGCGGCTGTTGGCGCGCCAAAGCCGAAAACTGAGAACCTTGTTAATACACTGCTTCCGAAAGGGAACATTCAGCCTACCGGCTCGATCAGGTCGGCGTCCGTATAGAGATCGGGCTCATCAGCAAGCCAATCGAAGGCGCCGCCGGCCTGCGCCATGGCGGCCACCGGCAGGTCCGGCACCTCGGCAAATGCGACTGTCACATGCACAAGCCGGTCAGCCGCCACGCCACGGCGCATCAGCTCGGCCGAGATTTGTCCGGCTTCGGCATCCAGAACAATGTCCAGCATGGCACGTGCCTGCCTTTCGGATTTCAACGCCTTATATCACGACAGCAGGAGGTAAATGGCAAGATTGGGCTGCCGCGCGTGGCGGATTTACCCAACCCTGATCAACCGATGCTGCTTGCGCCCGGCAGATAGCTTGGCCGCTCCATCACGCAAATCCGCCGCGGTGAGGATAGCCGCCTCATCCGACACGGCGGCATCGTTCACCCGTGCCCCGCCGCCGCGGATCAGCCGGCGGGCCTCGCTCAGGCTGGGGCATAGGCCGCTATCCACCAGCACACGCACCACACTGATGCCCGCCGCCAGCGCATCGGCCGCCACCAGATGGGTGGGCAGGGTCTCGGCCAGGCCGCCACCGGCAAAAGTCTGGCGCGCGGTTTCGGCGGCGGTCTCGGCGGCATCGCGACCGTGCAGCAGGGCGGTGGCTTCGGTCGCCAGGATCCGCTTCGCCGCGTTGATCTCCGCCCCGCCCAGCGCCTCCAGACGCGCGATTTCGGCCAGCGGCAGGTCGGTGAACAGGCGCAGAAAACGGCCAACGTCCGCATCCTCCGTATTGCGCCAGAACTGCCAGTAGTCATAGGCGCTCAGCCGCTCGCCGTTCAGCCACACCGCGCCGCTGACCGATTTGCCCATCTTCGCGCCGGACGCGGTGGTGATCAGCGGTGTGGTCAGGCCAAACACCTGCGGCCCGCCGAGCCGGCGCACGAGCTCGACGCCGGAGACGATGTTGCCCCACTGGTCGGACCCGCCCATTTGCAGCGTCACGCCGAGGCGCCGGTTGAGCTCGTAGAAATCGTAGCTTTGCAGGACCAGATAATTGAATTCAAGAAAGGTCAGCGGCTGCTCGCGCTCCAGCCGCATACGCACGCTGTCCATGGTCAGCATGCGGTTGACGGTGAAATGCGGCCCGACCTGGCGCAGCAGATCGATCCAGCCGAGCCCGTCCAGCCAGTCGGCATTGTTCGCCATCACCGCATCGCCCGGCCCCTCGCCGAA
>Ga0116227_10005080_pt1 | contig 28119 bp, 24 predicted proteins | sample S1TSphgellanicum_FD_89693 | JGI IMG/M metagenome (GOLD analysis project Ga0116227, IMG submission 89693) | Host-associated microbial communities from peat moss isolated from Minnesota, USA - S1T2_Fb - Sphagnum magellanicum MG | ecosystem: Host-associated > Plants > Peat moss > Unclassified...
TGAAAACTGGGATGCTTAGTCTGTAATGTGTGCTCAATCATGTGATGTTAAAGTCAAGGACTTTTGAGAGCTTGGATGATGTTGATGATGTTGTGAAAACTGGGATGCTTAGTCTGTAGTGTGTGCTCAATCATGTGATGTTAAAGTCAAGGACTTTTGAGAGCTTGGATGATGTTGATGATGTTGTGAGAACTGAGTTTTGGAAGCCATTGGGGGCGTTTACATGCATTGAGCGATTGATCAGATGTCACTCTTGCATATTCACCTGCTGTAGATGTGTGCAGTTTTGGTATGGTCTAGCTGAACTTACTAGCTGAACTCCTTTTCAAGGGCGTCCTTTGTTGGACAACACTCTAGTTTTGTTGAGAATCCTCCCATAGCTTCCTTATGATGCTAGCCCTTAGATGAAGATATTACTACACCTTTGTGGTACAGGAATCCTCACATCTGGCCTGGAGTAGACAATATTCTTGCTAGAATTACATAACCAGTCATCAGTCCATGGAGTTCCTTAAACAAGGAGGACAAGGATACCATAAACTTCTTTTGGTAATGAATGTTTACAAATGTCATCTGGATAAATTTTGATTATTTCTTGCTTGCACATGTGACCTGCACCTGGAGCTAGAAATTTTCACCCCTAGTGAATATAAACAACTCACCAAATAGTTTTTTCAAAAAGTCCTTTCTCTTGTAGCCATTAGTTCAGAATTTCAAACCTTTGAAATCATTTTTTTTTGATAATGCTCCTTAACTGTGTTGAAATAAACCACATGTGCAGTTTTGTAAATGCAAAGATGTGGCCAATAAAAGCCCCACATGTGGTTCTTCTCACGAGCAAAATGCTTCAAAATTGAATACTCTTTCAAACCAAAAAAGCTTACTGCAGTTTGAGTGCAATCAGAACTGCTTTTAAATCGTGAAGAGAGACAATTGGAAAGACAAGAGCCTGCTCATTGTGTATGAACATGGTCGTGGCACATACTATCTATTGTTGGTGGTCCGATGAAACTCTTCTTATTCCATTAATTTCCATAGGGCCCACAGTTGAGCTCATTGGGAGGGGGAAAGGCACCTTTTCAGCAGTCTATTTGGCTTCCGCTCTTGCAAGTACATTGTCAATCCTCCAGTATTTGATAGCAAATGTCAAATGTTTTGTCTTATAGCACCACGACAGCATATGAACTGGCTGCTGCCACCATACAAGTTTGCAAATGTGCAAATTGACCCAAGTCTGCAGCAAACACAGCTTTCAGTCTTACTTCAAAGGCACAGTTCCAGTGACGGTTCGATGTCGTGGGTCTGTCAAAACTGAGGTGACATTGATAAAACCAATCTCCTTCATGGCCCCATCCAAGTCCATCAAGTAGTACTCATCACTATGAGGTTCAGTTGATTTCATCAAGATAAACACTGCAGGTGGCAAACTCTGCAGACAGAAGCACAGTGGAAACATTTCGTTCACAAGAAATATTTGAAATATGATGAGCACTGTAAGCATACAAACGTATGTAGGCACTAGCAAATTGTCTTCAGTGTACATAATGCAACCAAATGTTGGAAACACTATACAAGTTATCTTTGGTGGATGTAAACTTCACTACCAACAGGATAATGGATCTCTTATTAAGGGCGAAACAACAACCTAGCATTTGATCCATGAAAAGAGATTGAGGATATCCTTGCTGTCAAGACTGCAGCAAACAGAAAAGGCAGTGCAACTCTGACAGGAGGCAACACGTGCAACAATTAAATAGCCAAATGCACATGGAAACTGGGTGGTTGGAACAAAAACATACCTGAATAATCTTTGACTTGGGCTGTAATGTCCAAAAAATGACACAAAAATGAATCAGTGCATGGGGGTTGCAATAGACAAAACAGCTATCGTACCTTGCATTTGTCACAGCATAAGTGAACATGATTTGATTGCAAAGGTGAAGCAAACTGCTGCAATTAATGAATCTGCAGACAGGGAACAGGGTTCAGGAGACGTACTGAATTGTCAGTCAGAGCAACTGTGCCACCTGGTCTCAAAAGCCTGTAGGCCTCCTTCAGCAAATTTTTGATTGCATATGGAGGGCACTCATGAATCTTCAGTCCACAACCACCACCCTAATGTCAGTTACAGCAACTACCATACTTTCACTGATGGAGAAATCTCATATCAGAGGGGCTTCAGCTGTCATTTACACCATCCTATGACAAAGGAGTGGCTGCTGGGCCAAGAGAAAAGAGAAAAGAGCTTCACAAAAGTTGTTTAGCCTTGTTTCCAAAGTGCTGCCTCTATGCTGCACTGTTGCTATTGAAGACGTAAATGGGCTGGGGACACACAATTTCTCGGATAGGGATTTCACAGTGTTTCTCTTTTAGTAGCATGATTAACAATAAGAAACAAACCCCAGACATCTGCAAGCATCCTTCAGCTTTCATTTTCCCAACTGATACTCACCACAAAGGCAAGAGAGACTATGTCAAAAGAGGCAGCAGGTAACCCAGTGCTTTCACCATTTGCATGCACCCAACTTATTGACCTCTCACTTCCTGGTTTGCCTGAGGCCGCTCTCTTCTTCTGCATGTATTGAGCCACTGCCAGAAAGTAGGGTGACAAGTCCAGCCCCTGCCAACCTCTCACCTAAGTTAACCTCACAGTCTCTGGAGAATATGTCAATGGAAGAAAATTGCGACCTGGAAAAAAGGTGTGCACTGTGTAAAGGATATTGCATGTTTCCTACATGTTTTGCAAGAACAATTCATGAAGTGAGTGCTAAATCAAGCAGATAAACCCACATTACAGACCTACCACAAGTTTGGCATCTGGAAACCCAGCAGCAAGGGCCTGTGTACTCTCGCCAGTGGAACAACCAACATCAAGAATTGCAGAAACTCCCAAACCATTGGAATGAGCCCTGTGGTGGTCTTCTATAGCCTGCCACACATACACATGCTATTTCAAATCTGGCCTGAGCGCAGACCAGATGAAGGTTGATGAATGAACCTAAACTCCACAACTTGCTCAAAGTTCTGAGTGTAACTGCGCACATTAGTGTCAACCTCCACCGGACATTCCTCGCAGGGTTCTAGCAGTCTGGAAACTGCTACAGAAACTGGGCATGATATTCATTTTCATGCTAGATGTAATATGCTTGTCACTTGATCAGATTCAGGGATGCATCTTGTGTCCATAGATTACAACTGCACTAATGCCAGCCATGTTGGTCAAATGTCATGAGATTTGGTGGCAACGCCAAACCCTCTGCCACATCACTACCTCTTCCCAGGGAGTGGGAGACACTGCCCACGCACCCCCCACCCCACCCCCCGAATGAGAGCTGGATTTGGCTTTCATAATGAAGTAAAGGAATTTTCTTTTTCTGTTCCCCCAAAAGACGGTCACTATTGAGTCCATTTACAAAGCAGAAATTTGTCTTCTCAAGAACTTCTTCTTAGAATGGACATACCCACAACCAGGCTCCTCGCACACGTTCTGCTGCTTCTGCTGCTGTTTCTGCAGTGGGAATAGTGCGCAGCACCATGGAAAGAGTTGCTGGTGCCACCTCACTAGCTGCCTGCCACCACTCTGTTACAGCTTGTCAGACCCTTCTATCCATCTACCTTTAACCTCATCTCCCTCTCTGTGCCCTTCTTCTCTCAGATCCCAGCACACAATCCCTCCCAAATTGCTTTCGCTCAGAAGGTGGTACTCCCAAAAATTTCAGGCAAACAATTCATACAAAACCTGCATCCTGAGTTTGTATCATATTCAAGGAAGCAAACAGGAACATCCAATCATGCTTTTATACTAGTGCCCAAGAGATATAGCTAATCAAAAGATAGCAAATACACACCTTCCAAGAGAGATTGCCATCTGCATACGCATGGAACTCTTTCAAGTAATCTGAAACAGAACTTCCACCATTAGACAACATCAGTAGCAGCATCCAACATCTTCAATACTTCAGACAAGTTTGCAACTTGCAATCAAATCTTTGTCACAGTGCATAATCCCACTGTGTGTGATAACACATTTGCAAAACACATCACAAAACTGCACTCTACAATTGCAAAGCAGTAAATGAATTTTGCAGCTTAACATGTATAACACATGTCAAGACCTTTGGTCTGGACTTTAACAAGCATTTTGCATGTGTTTGCTCTTTCATAGTTCAAAGAAGGAAGGCAAATCCACATCTTTGCACATCATCACTCAGTGCAGTCAAGAGAAATTGCTTTCACTTACAGTCAGGATAAACCAGTGATTTGTCTTCAAGAAGCTCCTTCTCAGCATACACATCTGATGTGAGAACCTCGTCTGCCATTTTTCTCCAGTTAATCCCCTTCTTCTCTGCTGTTCTGCACTCTCACACACAGTTCATACATTCACTCTGCACTTTCTCTCACAAACAGGATAAAGGATGCTTGTTGTTGTGAAGTTTTCGAATTTCAGATCATTCCAACAACTTCTTGGTGTTTTCTTGGCAAACTGACACGTGCTTCCTGTCTCTTCTCCTCCTCCTCCACATGAAGAAGAAGAAGAAGAAGGAGAGCGGCAGCGGAACATTGTAGCAGCAGCTCTTTCAAAACAAACAAAAAGGAGGGAAGGAAACATCGGGCAGTTGAAAACAAACCAACCTAATAACGACTTGACGAGCTCCGAACTTCATGATGTTGAAGAGAGGTTTGATGGCAATGAGAGCACTGACGAAGCGCGAAAGCACATCGTCTCCTGCCCATCTCGGCCGCTCCAAATCGCCTTCTTCAAAACCCGCTTCCCTGCCAACAACCATAGGACTAATAATACTGCCGCTGCCGCTGCTCCTATTGCTCCTGCTACTGATGATGCTGTTGTTGCTGTAAGCTTGCATTCTCACGCCACTATTACTACTACTACTACTACTCCCTGACCTTGCAGCCGAATACGCTTCATTCTCGCTGCTGCTACTGCAACGCCAACTGGTGACAGAAACGGCAGCAGAAGCAGCAGCCATGATACCTTTCCTTGTGCACCAAAACCACCGGATTCTCTTTCTTGCTGCAAATGGCTTGGTAGTGCATTTGAAGCTGAGCTTCTGTTTTCAATTCCTGCGCAACGACAACGGCAATGAATCTTGCAAGAAAAAGTCGATTGCAATTCGCGAAAACTATCTTCGTCAGCGAAGGCCTCTCTCTCTCTCTCCCCCTATCTATCTATCTATCCACACTCCCTTGAAGAAGGTTGCGCCGTTCACATCTTCAGGTCGCAACCAACCTCCTGTCCACATGGAGTGCCACTTAGGCTCCACCTATGCGGATGGACCGAAGCCGAGCAACGCCCAATGTTTTCTCCCTCCCTTCTGGAACCACCTAAGCCAATGGCCCGAAGTCGTACAACCGCGAATATTCTGTCTCTCTCTCGCTCTCTCCAGGTCGAGAAAAGGCTCCTATCCACGTGGAATGCCACACAAGCTCCACCTAAGCTCATGGCCCAAAGCCGAACAACGGCGAATATTGTCTCTCTCCCTCAGAGAGCCTTTTTTTTGCTGGCTATATATAGCAAAAAAGTGATAAAATCAAGTTTCTTTTTTGGAGATTTTCAATAGCCAGAACTCCACCAAAATTTTAGAAAAATCGCCAGATTTTGTTCGACGCCTGGTTCAGAGTTAGGTAGCCAAAAACATAAAAGGATGTTTGATAAATTGTTTCAGTTTCATTATTTAGATTGTAGCCAAATTTGGCTAAATCTTCTTATGGATGATCGCCACTTTGGCTAGATCACAAAATTGACCAAAAAATAACATTGCTCTCTCTCTCTCTCTCTCTCTCTCTCTCGCTGTGTCTCTCTGTCTGTGAAAATCAATGGTGGCGTGGATTTGGGGACAATGTGTGAAGGGATCGAGTTTGGTAGCAGAGCAAAGAACTTGCAAGGTCTCTGTGTACAGAGACACACAGAGAGTGTGATGACAATCTTGAAGAAAGCACATGGTGGGTGGGAGTGTCATCTGTTCATGTTTGGAGTGATGGAGCCATCACTCTGTCTGGTGCATGCATGCAGATCCTCCTTCCCTTCTCCTTCAAGGGATTTTTGTGAGAAGAGCACCTCCTAGCATTGGAAGTGGGAGAGAACTTCCTGGTCTTCAATCTGATTCACACACATTCAACACAAAACAGCTTGTGCACACAATCGCAAAGGGCTTAGGTAAGGCAACTGGCAGACAAGGAAAAAAGTTGAATGCTGGATCAAAGAACTGAAACAACATTTTTATTTTTATTTTTTCTCCAACATCCTCCTGCAATGTACCAATTCTGTCTATTGTTTATGCTTTCAAGGAAATACAAAGAAACACTTTGCTGAAGTTGCAGGCAGAATGTTTGTTTGTAGACAGTTCAATACACGCTAGATACAAACAGTGACAGTATATGCAACTTCATCAGCATCCAGGGTCAAATATTAAGCAATGAATAGTTGCTAGACAAAACAATAAGAGAAAAACTAACAATATATAACTCTCATGAGCATCAAGAAATCTCCACAGGTACTCATGATTAAGAAAACCAGGAGAAGAAAACCAGGAGACTGTGAAAAACTTTTCATTAAGTCAAAATGGAGAATTCCAGATAAGGACTGAACTAGGAAGAAGATAATAAACACAGAAAGGAAGAACTTGGGCAGAGAATAATAAAAACTATCAACATAAACAGTAACAGTGATGACCCTCAACAGGGACCATCAACTGCAACATGTGCAATGGCAACTTATCTATCACAACTTGCCCTCTGATTTCATCAGCTCCCTACAATGGGTAAAGGCCAGTGCAACCACTCGTCTAAGAACTGAGTTTCTGTTGCAAGTCCTGAAGCAATGAGAAGACTCAGCCATGATCAGTCAGTGCAACCACTAGTCGAGTACTGCATATCTGTCACAAGTCCAGAATCAATGGGAAAATGCAGCCATGATGTTGGCTAGCACCTAACACCACAGAAGGGGAAAAACAAAAAACAAGAGAGGTCACACAATGGGAAAATAGGTAGACACGGGCTAAATAGACTGAAATTTGCACCCTTGGGGACACCAATACATTGTCTATAGGCACAATGACCAAAGTAAAGGAACAAATTGTCTATTAAAAAAACCTGACCAAGAGATTAAGTCTGGAGCTTCTTCAACTTTGAAGTTGTGGAGAGTCTCAAAAGAACTTTTCTCTTGTCTACTCTTAAGCCACAAATACCTGAAATTAAGTGTCATTTCTTGAACCAACAAAAACTAAAAACTTAAGCATCAAACCACCACTATTAATCAGAACTTTCATGCAAGATTTTAGATGTACTAAGTCAACCTTACTATATAGAGTTAAAAAACCAAACGACTCCAGCAAAAGCAGAGAAGTTATATCAACTTCCGATCTCAAAAGATATAGGAGTTTTATCACATCCACTGCTCCTATAGTCATTGAGAATCCAGCTATGAACAGAAGGAACATGAGCCTTTTTGAGATCCAACATCAATCATTGACCACAAGTTATATAGCTTTGTAGAAAAAATTGAGCCAATTAGAAACATCTGTAAGAGAAGACAAACTGGCTATACAAATAAATTTCAATTTAATTGGGCTTTTATGGAACTTCCAGATGGCACAAAGAGAAGGACGTGGGCCACACCCTTTTCACAGATTACAGAGAAAACTCCACAACAAGTCTGTTAAGATAAGCTTAACGACAATTTCAGCCAAACCAAAAAAAACACACAAAAAAATGACTGCAGTTATAACTTATAACCTTGTTGATGTCACTCACAAAGAGCTTCATCATGAACAGCAGTAGCCACCATTGCTCCCCACTGACATCATCAACTCCTGACAGTGACAACAGATAAGCATGCAATGATCTGATGACAATTTTTGGACAAAAACTTCTGCAAAAATATGCATCCCTACTGTCTGTCACATTCCAGAAACAGCAGGAAGGATTTTTCACAATGTTAGCTACCATTTGAGCAACCTGATAAGGAATTTTCAATCTATCCTTAACAAGGCTGTGAAAGTAAGCTTCACAAAACATAAATTTCATCTGTCAATAGCCATATTTCTAGCAATTCCACCCCCTCCTCAACCCACAAGTGCTGAGTTTTGTCACAAAAAGGTCTCAACTTTTTGTTTTCATCAATCAAACATACCAGGGAACCCGGTACATTACAACAAAATAATTGCCTTTGAAATAATCAAATCTCTTACAAAGATAATGTTCAAGTATTCCAAAGTCACTTGAACACAGATCAATGACTTCCTGGGCCACATAGCCCTTGATTGCAAAAACTGCCATACATAGCTCTCTTATTGCTTGGCCTGCACACCATCACAAACACCAAACAGATCAACATGAGCACCACAGCAAAAACTTATTATTCTGGTTTTCTAACTATGACAAGACCAAGTTCTGACACCCCTCTTAGCAAACAAAGAAGAATCTTCCAGCCATATCACAACAAGATCCTGAACTTATTGCACAGTTGGGTACAGAAGAAATATTTTCCTTGCAGATTTCAAATAGGTACAGCTCTCCCAAATGCACCACTATATGACTATGTGTATTCCAGCAGTGATCAGTCGTGAATTCCAAGGACTTATACATACTATATGCACAACAACATTTCATCACTTCTGTTTGTGTCTTATGACAAATGAAACTAAACAGCAAGCCATATAAGCCTTAAAAAGCTATATGTAAGCCTTAACAAAGCTATATATCAGCCTTAACAAAAACATATAACCCTTTTCTCTACCTCAGTTCTGAATTGTCATGCTCACCTGGGAGTAAAGGAAGGTTCCAAAAATTGCAATGGCAGCACCGACAGCGTTCACAGGCAAAACAGGTGTGTGGAACACAATGATTGAAGATACGATCACCGTCACACGCTTCATGGTGTTACCAATACTGAATGTCAGTGGTGATATCTCATTTAGAGACATGTAAGAGACCTGGTTGTACAAATGATAGAATACACTCTGCGCCATCACCCACCTGTTTGAAACACATATTACGCATTATCCTGTGAGATGTTTGCACCCAGTGTACTCCCAATGACAATGCTGCAGCCAGCCCACTTGGAAAAGCTAGATAATCAAGACCAAAAACAGTCCTGCAGAAAGAAGTTTATTCTGTTCAAGACTGATGAACAGAATGGACTTGAAGTGTAGCCTACTGATAAAAAATCCATCACAAAATCCAGCTAACTGAGGGAAAAAATCAAGAAAGCTTACCAGAAGAATTGTTGACCCACAGTTTGGGTTGCCTGTTGCCACCCTGAAGCCCATAACTTAGGGCCTTCAACAGCAAAGGCAAATGGGGTCAGGAACGCTAATGACAACATACTCAGGCATGCATAGTAGTTCATGCCACCCACTTTGTTACTCTTCACCATCCCTCGCTTCGAGAAGATGTTGCGGAACACAAATGCAATGTTGGAGATCATGGCTCCCACAAATCCTGCCACAGTTGATAATGCACAATTTCAGATACCTTGATACCTCAAATGCTGCTACAATCTTTACATCTGAGATATGCAAGGCACAAACACATAATGGTTATGGCAAATGACAACTTGTCAACAGATATTGAAAGCAGAGGGGAACAGAAACAGACCAGTAACATTGAAGTTCAGCTCCGTAGCAGCAGTCAAGGCACAACCACCAATGATGGGTAGAAGTGACAGATAGACAGGTAAGGGGAAGGTCTCCCCAAGAAGGAACCGTGAAATCAATACGCTGAAAGCAGGTTCAGAACTCTTGATAATGTGGGTGAATGAAACAGCAACCTTTGACATACTCACAGTTGCAGCCACATGACCAATAGTGTGGGCTAATGCCACCTGCATTCCGGGGAAAAGAATTTAGTATCTTCAAGCTTGAGCACTCTGTATGCAGATCATCAGGGCAGCATTGAGCAAAGTTATACAACACAACAATTGCCACATAACTCCTTTCATGTGAGCACAGTTACAAAAACATCCCTCTGAATTTTTCCAGGGGCAAGAACCCAGAAACTCCATATATGTGGATCATCAGAGCAGTACTTTACAAAGTTACAGAAGGACCCAAAACATGCCACATAACTCCTTTCAGCCTGACATAGTTTTAAAAACATGTTCCTCTGAATTGTCACCCTGGGATTGAACCCAGAGACATGACTGTTCATCAACAACACCATTTTCACAGACACTTCAGGACATTGGAGATTTTCTGAGTGACAAACCAACTCCTGAAAATAATTAGAAAAAGCAGATTCATATTAGGGAAAGAAGAAACTGGACATGGATTGAAACCCTAGGTCTGCAATCAAGTGTAGAGTGCAACAGAGTGTTGGGAAGTCCATGCACAACAAAGACCAACAAAACTCAGAAAGCAACAATTGTTGTCCACAGACAGCAACACCCGATGTTTGAATCCTAGAGGAAGAACTAGAGACATGTATACGGATCTGCTAATCCAGTAATTGAGGGGAGCAATGGAGATAGATGCCTGACCGGTGCAAGGTTTTTCCAGAACTCAACATCAAGCTCTGGTGCAGCAGCAAGTCTCGTGGCCCAAGAGAGAAGCATGATGGTAGAACCAGCAGCAAGCGACAGTGTGGATGTCAACCAGGGATAGGGAAAGACGTTGAGCACTTTCTTATTGTAGATGTTGAAGACCACATTCAGACTCCACCATAAGATAAAGTACGTCCCGATCTTCAGTCTCTGTGCTGCGGCCGTTGCTGTAGTGATCTCATCCTGTTCTCCCTCGGGGATCACACTTTCCTCCGGATATGCATCTGCTGCTCCCGACTGCCCTGCATCGAGCGCGTTGGCCTCGATTTTTTTCCATCTCAATGAAGTCTTGTTCTCAAACGGGCCTGCGTTCTTCAGAGGCGTGAACCTCCTGAGGCACTGGCCAGTCCGGAAAGAAGAACTGTTCGACAGATCCTTCAATGCAACAGGTTTCAGCAACCTATTATTGCCTTGAAGAGATTGCAGGGGCTGAAAACTTGAAGCTCTTGCGCGGGGCGATGGCGATCCATAGTGGGTACTCGGCAAGGATGTCGAGGTACTGCTGGGAGTATGACACAAAGTGCATCGCGCTTGCTGTGTAGATCCTACTCCACTCACACTACGCAACATCATCATGCCTTTGTTCTGCCGCTCTCTCTCTCTCACTCTCACTCCCCGCAGCCAGAGCCGAGAGAGCACGAAACAGATGTCCAAACAAGCGAAGTCCTCGAAATACAACTCCTGGAACAAAGATCTTGTTAAAGCTCCCGAGTAGTACTCGACGAGTACTTAACACACGCTTCCTGGCTCCAAGAAACAAGCATCGCAAGGCGTAACAAGCTACCAAATGTAACAAAACAATTTGCAATGAAGAAAACACGGCTCTTTTGCAAAAAAACAGAAAAAAAAAAAAGCAAACAAGACAGAAGAACAAAAAAAAGAAAGACAGCAAAAGACGAGAAACACGAGCTTCAGCTCGCTCTAGGAGAAACGAAAAAAGAAAGGTCCAGAAAAACAGAAAATGCGGACAAGGAAAAAAAAATAGCTTCGCAAAGCAAAAAGGAAATTTGGTAGATGATCGATCTACGTACCTGTAGCCGCCGTTACTTCCCTCGACACTAGCCCGATCTTCAAGGTCACCGAAACAGGCACAAGAGAAGAACACCACGTTTTGCTCGCGCAGAACTCAGCGATGGAGGGAGCCACCGACGGCGGATTTTTGTCCGGCAGCAAAACACAATAACAAAAAGAAAAGCAGTCGAGATTATTGGATTTTTTATTTTTTTATTTTTTGGCTCTTAGTCCTTGCTCGTCAATATTTGCACTGTTTTCCTCGCGTTGTGGACGGAGGTCCGAAGGGGGCAGAGGGAGGGAAAGAGACCGTTGTCTTCCCGGCCGAAAACGAACGCAAGTACGCAGCGGGCAGTGTTTTTTTTTCTTTTTTTTCTGGGAAACTTTGTGTAATAGTCAAAGTGGCGATCAACCACAGGAATATTTAGCCAAATTTGGCTACAAGCTAAATATGACAGTAATTTTTTGAAAACTTCCTTCTATATTTTTGGCTAATTACCTGAAGGCTGTGCAGAAATCTGGCGATTTTTCGTAAATTTGGATCGAATTCTGGCTATTGAAAATCTCAAAAAAAACACTTTGATTTTAGCACTTTACATTGGTAATATAGCATTTTGGGCATATATAGACAGCCCAAAAAAAAAAAAAAAGCATGGCGGCAGGTAAGAAGATAGGGTAGGTCTACCCACACAAGGAACGAATGACCAAAATTATTGCCCTACAAGGAAAGGGAGAAGGCAAAGGAGACGCAAAAACCAAACAAAATTTGCTCTTTTGTGCCTAAGTAGGCCAGGCGGAGGGTAATGCCAGTGGCCCGGCATGAAACCAGGGAAAAAAAATGATGCAAGGCATTACCAAAAACAAAGCACCCTCTAGGTTTCATTTTCCGTGCAGACACAGATTTCATTTTTTGAAAGGCCTTGTGAATTCTTACACTTGCAAAATGTTCGTGCTAATACACAAGGATTCTCATTGGGTGATTTTACAACCTATGAACATCCCTAAAGAAGAAGAAGATGAAAAATAAACCCATCATCATCCTCGACACCCAAAAACTTGGGTACCTAGGTATTTTGTGTCCGTCACACAAAAAGAAATTTTACAATTGTTAAAAATAATTCAAAGCACCAAATCTTTTCTTCTTGCCTCGACTCAAATTTCAAACCTGCTTTCCAGGGTATTAGAACATTTGAGTGTAGTACCTCGAAAAAATATCGACACATGTCTATCAAACAATTACCTTAGGGCCTTGGTAGCTTTTGGCACAAATTACGTTAATATTCGAAATGCTGAAATTTCCAAATTTTACTTTTCTCAAAAAAAATTTGTGAAAAAAAAATGAAATATTTTTTGGAATATTCATGAATTTTTTTTCAAAATGGAGTCTTCAAAATTATTTATTTATTCATTTATTTATTTATTTATTTACTTGACAAACATGTGTTTCAAACATGCCCTATACTATTGCAATTAATTTTGCAATTTTCACTTTGAGAAATGGAATATTCTTGAATTTTCAGTATTTTCCTCCACAAATTGTGTTCTTAGATAAAATGTTTTTTGAAAATTGTGACATTTTTGAAATTACTATAATTAGTGTCAAAGATGCCAAGTTACTATGGTGTTGAAGAAAATTCTTGAAAGAATTCAAGGCTCCAACAACCTTGAAAAGGCTTTTTTTCCACCCCTCCTTGGGAGCCTATTCCATAGACCCTATATATTTGTGTACATTTTTCACATTAATGCTATGGCCTATGACCCTTGTCTCTCTATAGAGACAGAGTTCAACAATTACATCCATGATGCAAGAGTGTAAAGGTATATGTGAGCCACTAAAGCACCCAAAAGTATATTTCATGGCACCTTGAGATCAAAGAGACATAAGTTTAGATAATTCCCCCAAAATGAAACCCCAAATATTTTTCCAAAAGGTATGTTTAGTACAGTTTACAAGTGGTTTTTATCGATTTCCACTTTCTTATGATCTTAAGACTTGAATTTTCCAGGGTTGATCAGTTTTTGTTTCTTTTTTTGACAAAGCTTTTAACGTTTTTTTACCAAAATATTGAGATTTTTTGGGAATTGTTTTTCTTTGTAACGTAAATTCAAGTACTTTTTTCTAGTTTCTGGAAAATTCGACAAATTTTCCATTCCACAAAATTTATACATTTTTTTTATAAAAATTAAACCCTGGGCTTGATCATAGTTTCGTTATTGGTAGCATTTAGCCTGGATTGACCCCCCCCAAAAAAACAAATGGTACACTATTTGTTGCAAATAGTTTGATTGGTAGGGAGGGTACCAACTACCAACCATGAACTACTCCCAATAGAGAGAAGTGCAATATGGCATCCCCATTATTGGGAACCAAACAAATTCAAGGCCCCATTGAGATTCTCAAGGCATAATTCTTTTTTTAAAAGATGCGGGGGGGAAGTGTTCGGTTCCGAACAATGTGGATGTCATATTGCACTTCTTTGTTTAGACAAGTGTTTTTTTCCTGACAATTTACCCTCAAAAAAATTGGAATTTTTTTAGTGTAAATTGGACTAATTTTGCTAAAAAAATTTAATAGTTTCGCCAAATTTTGCAGCTCAAAAATTTGGGGAAAAAACACTCCTACATGAAAACCTTGTAAAAAATATAAATTTCCAAGTTACACTTTATTTTCTTTGTTCTTTTTTTCAGCCAGTAATTTAACACACGGTTCTGTTTTCGCCAACTTGAATCCAGGTTTCGCCAGGTTATTAGCTGAAAAACGCCTATATTTAAGTAGGGGTTTAACCAGGTCAACTGCACAATTATCGGCGAAACCTGGTTACTAAAACTGGGCCTAGCATATTCGACTGTGCTGAATCAACGAGACGAGACGTGGCGACCGCGCAGGCAGGCCTACGGTGACTGCGCAGGCATCTATACCATATATAAATTAGCACAGTTGGCATGTAGCCATTGGACCACATGGCAACATGAAGAGGAGCCAAAGTGCTGGCTCCGTGGCATTTGTCTTTTGACCATCCACGAATAGCCAGGATTCGCTAGCTTGTGGTGTGAATGCAGTAAATGAAATGGATGAAAGTGATGAAAAAATTGGAGCATCATCCCAGGTCATAAGGTGAATGAATGAATGGAATGACAATTTGGACTGTTATCTTCTAGTCATAACTTCAATGAATGAATGAAACACTTAGGTTATAATGTAAACGAATGAATGAAATGGGAATTTGGAGTGTTAATTTAGGTCATTAGGTGAATGAATGAATGAAATGAAAAATTTTGAGTGTTATTGGAGGTTATAAGGTGAATGGATGAATGAAATGAATTTGGAAGTGACATTCTATTCATCCTTATGTGTATGTGAATTTGGTAGTATCTTGTGGTAACTCATATTCATTAGTTGTGGAGATCACCAAAGTTGAATTTTTTTTTCCTTTGTAATTGTTATCTTTGATTGGCCTATGACCAAAAAAATTCATCAAACTTTAAACACCCCCAAAATAGATATGTTGGAATCTCCTCCTTTGGGCTGCTTATATAGTTACAAGTAGAATTTAGGGCAAAGGATATGGGATGAAGAACTATTGGGAACATTTTGGGGAACACATTGGGAACTTGATGGGAACACAATGAAAACAACAAAAATCCAACACCACCACTCTGACCCCCAAAAGAAAAAAAACTTATGCCCCCTAGTTGCATGTTGTTTCGCCTCACTGGTTGCAAAAAAAAATTTGCCTACTTCTTATGTTTTGCCATTTTTGGCTAAAATGAAATACATTAGTGGTTTCATCATAAATCAAATTATTCTTTCTTTCTTTTTTGCCAATTTTTTGAAAAATAACCAACCCTCCATGTCAAAAATTCGAAAAATTCAAATTTGAAGACAACCAAAATTGAACCCTAACAAAAGTAATTAACAAAAACGATAATTTACTTTGTTTCAACCAAAATGTGCAATTTTCTTGGTCGAATTCTAGAATGTACACAAACTTTGTTTCATTATTATTTACCTTTTCCAAAACAGTTGGGGCATGTTTAACATTTTTGCATGTTTGATTAAGCAACATTAATGAATAGATAAAAACTTTCATCCAAACCCAAAATCTCACAACTAACCTCGAACATTTGTGTCACTATCATTGCATTCAAGTTTGCCTTTTCATCTTTAACATAAGTGTTATTTTTTTCTTAATCCATATTCATCTAACAATGCAATTCTATTTTTTTTCTCCCAAAACTTGTCTTCAAATTTCAAATGATTCAAACAAATCAATTGTGATATGTTTTAATTGACAATCATCTCCTAAAAAATTTATCACCAAAACAAAAAAAATTCATAAAAAAATATTGATGAAATGGAGAGGCCAAAACTATATATGTTTCAAAAAGGGGTCTATGTTATAGTATTTTAATTTAATAAACTACCTAGAACAAAAACAAATAGAGTTCAAAACATTTATAAGCATTTACAAAATTGCTCCCTTTATACATCATTAAATATGTATAAATATATAATGAATATGGATCATGCAACTTTCTCCCAATAACCAAAAACCCCTACATAACCCACAACACATAGGTTGACCAAAAAAAATAAAGTGGGGAAAATAAACAATGCAATGAAAGCAAAAAACATATACACAAATGAAAAAAAAAAAATTATAAGCAAAAAAAGTCTTTTAAAAAACGAAAAAACAAAATTGAAAACCCTATTAAACTTGAAGAAGAAAGTTTGAAGTTCTTCATTTTAAGACCTACACAAAAATTTTGGTGCAAGAAATATTAATCAAACAAAACCAAGGTGTGGGACAACAAGCAAGGTGAAACAACAAAGACTATAAAAGTACTTCAAGGTGGAGCAATGAGGTGTGATAACAAGGCATGATTATAAGGTGAAGCAACAAGATGGTGCAACAAGGTGAAGCAACAAAGCACAAAAACAAAAAAATGTAGTAAAGTGAAACAACAAGGCATAATAGTATGGTGACACAACAAAATGAAAGAGCAAGGCAAAGCAATAAGATGTGACAATAAGGCAAAGCAATGAGGTGTGACAACAAAGCAACATAACAAAGCATGAAGTAAGGCATAACAACGAAGCAAAATAATATGGTGACATGACAAGCACACAAAACAACATGTGACAATTGTAACAAGGTAGAAAAGCAACATGGAACAACTAACAACTAAATTAAACACAAAAACAACAGCATGAAAACAACCAACAACAAAATGACAAAGAAAAAATGTGGCCCAAGCATTTGCTTGCCTCTATTTATATTTGGGAATGTAGGGACTACAAATGACATCTTCATATACACAACAATTATGCAATGCCACCTCTAACCTTAATCTCATTTTTAAAAACATTCCCTAATTTTAAACCTAATTTAATAGCCTTACCAACCACCTTAGATGTTACACATAGACCTTTATTATTAAAAAATAAAATTGGGTATGTTTTAATACCTAGGAAGGTTTTCATTTTTTTAACATTTAAATACCATGGGTGGTTTTCATAAGGTCAATTCTCAACCCAATGAGAACCAATGAGTTGGTTTTCACTCAAGGTATCATCATTTGTGACACTTGTCAATTTTCAAGGTGAAAGCAACTTGAAAATTTGTTTAGTTTTCACCTCATTTTTTGAGAACTGCCCAACATTAATATCTTCATGGTTCATTCCAATCTAATGTATTTATCTCAACTTCCCCTAACAATCTCCTTTTAATTCATAAAAAATAAATTTCATTGTTTGCTTTAATATTAAATGTCCTACCCTTCAACACCTACAAGGTTTTTTGTGTTTGAAAGGAAAATTTTGTGAACACTATTAATTATTATAAAGTTTACACATTTGGAGAGAAAGCAAGAGACCTATGAAAGACAAAATATGAATTAACCTCCACATGTTAAACATGATGTCATTGTTTTTCCAACATGACCACCTTGTAACAAATCAAATTGATTACTCTTGTCATGTTTTCCCACCACAAAAAAATAAACTTAAAAAACTTTAGTAGTGCCTAATATGTGATCTTAATGCATAGTAAAATTAGATGAAAAAAAATCAAAATATGTTGGTTTGGTGTAAGAAAAAGGTTTTGGCTCAACGTAATTGTGCACATTTTACATTAGCTAGTAAAACGCACAACAATATTGTGCATTTGTAGGAAAGAGTGCAATAATTAGGATTTGACATTTTTTCAATGTTTCTAATTGGTCCATCATAATGATTGGTCCAAGTGGTTTGCTATTAATAGTCCCCTACCTATTTGTTATCAAAGTTTCAATTTTTTGGGTGGGGTTACAAAAAATAAAATAAATAAACTTGGACGTGAAAAATATTTTGTAAGGTCACATCTTAAACATTGTTAGAGATGTTTTAAAGCATATACAAGGTGAGATACATTATGGCAATGATCATTATATTGTGCTTACGTAGGTACCCCTAATTCATCATCATTAGTTATGTGATTGTGTAATCATATAATCTTCAACCTTAAAAAATGTAGTAAGGATATGGTTGTTTTTCCTTTATGGCTATGTCCATTCCCATGAAGTGGTAGCATTAATCAAGTGTGGATGTTTATTAACTTGGTTAAGTGATTGTTAAAGCAACAATGCCATGGTTGCATTAAATGAAACAACAAAAAATGTTGTGAAGTTATAATGAAAATTAGAGCAATGTCACAACACATATTAGGCCATAAAAGACAAATGGAAATTGAAGCACCAATGTTGGAAGATATATTTGTTTTTAACATAAAAAGATTGGTTGGAACATTTGATATGTTTTAGACCTCACATTTACAACATTGTTACAACAATACCTTACACAAAATAAAACACATACTAATGAAGAAATTATAATTCCCTAGGTATACCCATCCTATCACCAAAAGGAACATATCAATGAAAAAACCATAAATTGAAGTACATCATTTATTGTAGCTTACAATATGTTTCTAGTTTCATGTTGATCATTTTCACAAAAAGTTTGGTGTTTCTTCACATTACATTTTATTTACACAAGATTCTACCTTTTTATCAACAAACATAAATACCCCATAAATAATTGAACATTTGTAATTTTCACTTTGGAAAAACCCTAAAAAAATTTGTTAATCTTTTTTAGTCAATCAAGTGTCATCTTTTCACTCACTATCATGATAAGAAACCCATGCAATGCAAATTTGTCATCCTCCATATCTAGACCTCCAATTTTTGCAACCATAATGGTGATGGTCTATGCAAAGCCCATACATTTAGCCATGGGTGGTGACAACCCCTTTGCTATCTGCAACCCAAAAATTGCACTATGATGTACTTCGTGAAACAACAAGTGTAACAATTACACAATGGAAAAAAATTGCCTATTGAATGTTAAACCCTAAATTTTCGTGAACAATTTTGTATCAAGCCTCACCCTACCATTTCCATGTAGAATTGTCAAGTGGATGACGTTCAAATTGTTGTAATGATAACCACTAATGGACCTTACACAAATTTTCACCTAAGCCAATTCTAATTATCATTGTCACTATAATTATGTTTAGTAAGTAAACATGATCCTACCAATGAATGGGGAATCAAATTTCAAACATCCTTGGTTTGCGTTTACACTCGTATGTCATTTGTCACATGGTAATTTTTGTTTTTTCTTTGCCCATCTCAAGAACTCCATTCATGAACAAGACAAACTTTTATTTGTGTTAAAGACTTGAATTTCATGTTTCTAAATTACCCATCATTGAAGTCACAAAAAATAGTATTTCATAGAATTTCAATCCATTGTTGAATCTTTCATGATGAAAGTTTCATGTGTGCATTTGTTGCAAATCTACCCATGTGAACACAATGAAATTGTTGTTGGACAACCAATAACAAAACATGCCTTTCACATAATTTGAATTTTTTTTGTTGATGACAACATTAATGCCCATGTTTCCATCAATAATTTCTTTAACTTGACTAAAATTGAATTAAAAAAGAACAAATAAAATTTGCTAGTTAAACATGATGCAAATTTTAATATTGTATGCTTTTTCAAAGGTGAACATTTTTTTTTCTTACTACCATAAAACTTAACAACATGGTTGACAAACAACCGTCTAGGCTTAACCTCAAAAATTGAACTTTTAAATCATGAATTGTTCTATTGATTAATTTTCCCATTAAGCCATACTATAATTAATATGTTTGTTGAAAGTAACATCTAGAATTACCTACAAGAAGGTTCAACAAACTAGTAATTCCAACATGAATGTGAATCTTAATTGTTTGTTATCACATTGAGATTGTTAGTATTTAAATATTTTATGGTTATCAAATTTTCACATGTACGATGATCATCAAAATATTAAAAAGAAACATTTACAAGTGAATTTATCAAAATCATCACCTTTTATTCCACATTTTAAAAAATAATGCAAGGTTGATTGGACCAATTTGGATTTCACAAGGAGAAACTCACAATGAATGCTTTATTTTCTTTTTTTCCTTCTTAAGAAAAAAAAGATTCGAAATTCATTGAACTTGAAAGTTAATCTATTAACTACATTATTTATTGAACATTAAAACTTTGGCTAACATAATGAGTTGAAACCATTATTGTGAACCTATAAAATAAGATAATGTGGATTGTTGTGTTAATTATAAATATATCTATACCTTTTGGATACATTTTATCCATGCTATTTGCAATTTTCACATCTTTTTTCTAGAAGCTCAAAATCATATGATATTAAATGTTGATTTTTTTTTGCAAAAAATGGAAATAGTAAATTTTTCATTTTCAAAATCTAAAGGTCGTTTTGTGCATCAAGAAAGATTTATGGGTTTTTTTTTTAGTTAAGTCTCAAGGAAAGAAAAAGTGTGTCTTAAGGTAGTTCCAATTTATATGGATTACCAAGCATGATGTTGAAGTGATTTTACACTTTGTCGACATTCAATAGCATTTGGTGGTGGTAACATGTTGGTCAATACCTCATAAGGTACATGATTTGGCAAGATGATGTTGTTTCACCTCTTTGACTTTTTGTTTTGTATCATTTAATCATTTGTCTTATGTAATGTGGAATTTTGCAAAAAGTTGATTGTCATTTTTGGTATATTAATTGGTCATGCATTTGATTACTAATGAAAACCTTTTAAAACATCAATAATCCATAATCATATTGTAATTGTCAATCCCTAATCCCTTTTTTTTTAATGATCAAAATATAAATTTATTCGCATTCATAACCTTTGTTCAACCTCATAGTTCATTGAGAACTTGACCACAAACAACGAATTAAATAAAATGAATCAATTTTCATGCATTATGGATGAAAGGTTAATGTTCATGGATGAATGTTATCCATGATTGATGGACTAAGCTACCATAGTGGCATTCCCATTCGCATTAAAAATAATTATTTCTGGGCGCTGCGAAAAAAAAAACTAATTTTTTATAGCCGGTGCGAAGTTGTGAATTAATCTGATAATTCTACAACCCTGTCAGCGAAAAATACCAAAAATGGCAGAATAGGTAGCTGCCCTAAGAGTCTCGAAGCAAGGCTCTAACCAGTACTGGTGATGTTGATTTAATAACTGAATTCTAATATTCTCCATCTGATCCATCCTCCTCAGAGTCAGAACCATCTAGGTCTACATCACTTGGAACATCAAACTGATCATCCAAGCAGGCCTCCATCACACCGGCCAATGAAGCCTGCTCCATGTGCGCGAGCACTTCGATGTCCCCCTCAGGCCCTGCCGTCGTATCCTCCTCCGCTGCTTCTAGTACCAGCAGACCCCTTGTCAGACATTCTGACAAGGCCTTTGCTTGGAACTCCGCTTCGTGAATCTTCCCCATCCCGCACTTCTTCCACCCCTTCCTGATCATCTGCTTGAGCCCTGCCAGCTCCTCCCAAGAACCCATCAACCAACCTACCAAGTGGCATCTGAGCTCCTTGATCCCAAGCTGGAGCTGGATGTTATCCGACTGCACCCCGTTGAGCACCTAACATGCTACTTGCTAGCTTTGCCACATATTGAATTGAGTGCGGAAGCGGTGCTTGAAAGGGCGCTGTAGAACTACATCGGCGACCTGCAGCTTGTTAGTGTAGTTGGCAGGAACAAAGACGAGGTGCAAAAGCGGATGATTCTCCTTTAGCCACCCTCTAAACTCCTCTGAGATATGCACCTTCCAACAATCAATGTTCCAGATGTAATGCTGAGAGGACGAAGCACGCCCCAACTCCTCACACTGCTTTGCATGCCACCGCACAATGACCTGGTCAATGAACTCCCTCATGGTCTGCTGGTTAGACCTGGTTGGACGACATGGTTAGATGCCAGCCCTTCGCCTTAGCTGCCACTGCCCCAGGGTCTTTAGGGACAACAGCAGTGGTTTTGCCCTGGAAGATCAACTAAAGAGGGAGCAAGTCCCCACTTGCTGCTGAGCTAACCGTGCAAGTAATCTGACGCTTATCATCCTTTCCCAGACTCTTGACATCTTTGACCCCCTTAACGTCATAGGTCTGATCTGTGCTTGGCCGAATGTGGAGAGCAATCTGATCAAAATTAATGACTAGCTCTTCGGGGATATCATATGTTTTCACAAGTGCAACTATCCTGTAGGCCATATCATGACCCTGGGATTCCCAATCAGCAGGGAGCTTACTCGCTGCTGTCATACTCCTTCTCCAAGTCCAACCCATGTGCCTGCGCACAAACTTCCTTGCAAACCTTTTCGACATGCTGAAGAATCCACTTTTTGTGCGCCTCTCAAAGAGTTCAAGGGCAACAGCTAAGATAATCCCCTGAATGACTATCTGAGTAATGGTGCTGTCCAAAGGCTGCCCCGAGTCTCGCATGCCTTTCAGAGTGTCTACGATCATCTAAAAGGCCACTGGATGATCTTTGAGGATCCCCCGAGGCCCTTTGTCCTAAGCAGCTGACCGTGCAAATTGCAGCTTGATAGCCTCCTCATACTTCCTTCGTAAAACAAAGTGCCCCGTCACATCCTTCTCAAACCACCCCTTCAAAGTGCTGATGGTCAAGTTGTCAAAAGGGTTGCCAACCCGGCCAGACTTTCTGATGTGTTGAAGGGAGAACAGAGCTTCATACAAGCTCTTGGGGTGCTGCTTCACAGCTTGTTCAATGAAAGACCACAGATCGGGGACAAACCAGTTTGTGTAACTTCCCCTTTTCTTCTTTGCAGGGGGTGGTTTCTCGCTTGCATCCACCCCCGTCTCCTCAACTCTTGCCGCATCCCCTTCTCCCCCCCATTTTGTGCTGTAGGTTGTTGTTCGGAAGCCTGAACTGGAATCAACATGGCCGAGGGCACTGCAGTGTTTTTCTTTAGTCTACCAATGGGACGCTTGGCAGCCAGACGGGCCTTCTCTGCCTCTTCTCTACGGGCTGCCTGCTCCTTCAACCGCTCTCCCAACTGAGTTTAGCTTCTCTGCCATTGGGCAAGCTGTTCTTCTTTAGAGATGACAAAAAAAAATTTGGTGATAGTGGCCACCTTGGGTGCCATTCCCTTACCGATGCCTCATCTGTTTTGCCGTTTCCGTACAACTCTAGTGCCATTCTTGATTTTTGAAAGGGAAGCCACTTTTCCTTATCTGTCTGAGCCACAGTGCACACAACTTGTTGTGGCTCAGTCTCTGGGGCCTGTAGTTTTGCACCTTTCCTGCCTAAATCAAGAACATGTGTACAGTACCAGTATCTTGACCGTTCAATGAGACATGTTGGTAATGTCTGTGCACCAGATTTTGCTACAATATCTTTGTCTGGCCTAGCCCGGTGGGCCGGCCCGTCGTGATCATTGAACCATCATTGAACCGTCATTGTTGGGGTTGTGGGTGTTGTATCCAACGGCTCAGATTGAACGAATTTACCAAAACGAAAAGGTGGAGAAATTGCAAAAACGGCCTGGCGAAAATGAAAATAATTGTGAAGTGGTCAGTGTGAAAAAAAAAAACTTTTGAAAATAATTATTCGCAAGGCAAGTCGCGAATGGGAATGCCACTACGGGATTTGACCTATTAAACGAATCCTATTTTAAGATTGATTTCAAAAATTTCAATAAAATTTCATACACTCTATGTTGGGATCATTAGCTATTTTTAATGCCAAAGTAATCATTATGCTCATTCTTAACATAATTGTTTTGGTTGAATCATACTAAACATAATAAGTTGCTTTCAAAGTGTTATTGATCATGAAGTTTTTCCTACAATTCTATAAATGTATTTTCCAATTGGTAGAGCATAAGTCTTGCAATCCATCCAAGTCCATGGTGCAAAAGGACCCAATCATTACCTTTTATTTGGATGCCTTTATGTTTAAAACCCTAAACCAATAATACTTATCTTCATCAGCTCATTGTAGGTCTTGACTTTTAAACTATGTTTCTATGTGCTAATCAAAATCATGGCTAAGCCTTCCTTCTACTTCCACAAATGAAAAAAAAGTTCCAAGGTTTGGATATTTGTGCATTTATTTGCTTATTACATTTGAACCTATGGTTTTATATTTAATTGTTCCCACCATTGGGAATGTATGAAATCAATGGGAGTAGTGGAGACAAGTCATTGCCATTCTTTACGAATGATGGTTTGATACTTTTTGAGTGACACTCACAATTTTATCACTCCCCTAATTTATCTCATGTTTGCTTTTGCAATTCTATAAGTTAGGTGTTTGTGTGATATGGGATATAGAACAATTCTTAAGTGTAGAAATTGAAATTTGTTTTTGTGTTGGGCATTGTCAATTGCAATTAGTATGCTACTTGTGGTGTTCTAAAAGTGAAACACTTGTTGATGGTTTCCATAGGGCATCTCCAACAATAATTAACAACATCATTTTATTAAATAGTTGTCAAGCTTTTCATGTTCTTGGTTGCATGCTCTCTATTCCTAAATCACACTAGTGAAATGAAGTAAGGCTTTCAAGTAACTTTAATGTAGATTATGCTCTACGTTTTGATGATCTACATGTAGATTATATAAACTATAATTCCCAACACATCTATACTATAATATTTAAACCAATTGCAAACTATTTCAGTTCGAATACATGGCATGTTGGTGCCTATCAAAAGATCCAATCCAAATCCTAATTCAATTCCAAACCATTTGCACAAAAGCATTTGATGTAACGTCCATGGATATATGCAATTACATTTGAATTATTTGATAGGATTTCCAGTTTGTCCCATTGGAAAAGGACATAATTGTATAAGGAAGGTATGATTGACCTTCTTACAAAAATCATTTGGGAGCCATCAAAATCAAACACAAGGGTTAATATAACCAACTTGGGAAAGAAACAATACGAGCTCAACCTCTTCACAAGTGAAGAAGGAGCAAAAATCTAATAGTTTCATGGAATCCCAATGTGGGAGAGAAAGTATAATAATTCAAGTGGTGCTAATAGTACCACCTCTAATTGCCACACCAAACTTCTAAAGCTACCTCCTCCAAATAACATAATTAGATGCCATCATAAATAATTTGAAAAAAACGAAACTAAAATTATTTAACATGCAAACACCATAACTAAAATGAATTAAAACACAGTTTTTACATGCCACCATAAATAAAGTGAATGTCACTAAACACCAAACTTCTAAAGCTTCTTGATATGGGATAAGAACTACTTACACACATATCATTTTGTTTGTTTTTGAACTTGCTCAAATGTATTCCAGTTTGGAGAAACCATGATTTTTTTTTGTGGGCATAAAATCATGTGGGGCATTGCTAGTCATTTTTTTTTCCCCCTCTCAAATCAGCCCATATGTAGGAGGAGTGCACATATTGCACTGAACCTTTTTCTCTTGCAAGCATGATGGAGCATATGCATATGTTGGATTGTCGGGTTTGCTCAAATAATAAGCATAATAGTTCTCAAGACGCCAACGACCATCCTTCATTCTCTTGACATTGAAGAGAGGCCAATGATTAATCTGCACATGTTGAGAAATATGTCCATCCTGTCCAACCACATGCAAAAACCGCCTGTACCAACCAACAACATCCAATAGAATTAATCAATAAAAACCCCAAGGGAAAGGTTATATATATATATATATAATCGCCAGATTAGTGTGAAGTTGGCAATTGGAAATTTGCACCCAATGCCCCAAAAAAAGGTCATGATTTTGTGTGAGAATCAACAAGTCACTACCGTCAAGCAATGGCTATCTTGCTTCTTGATTCATTAAAAAGAAGTGAAGGGATTGATACCAAACAGATTCTTGGCCACCCCAAATGGGATCATTCGGGGTTGAGCTGATGCTGCCATCACAATGGAAGTAGCGGCGCAATGCAGCACGTCCTCGTTGCGAAGGGTCAAGACTGAGCCAATATGACCCACATGGCTACCCATGCACAAAACAAGATCCACCACTCAACTTCAGTTTAGTTAGAATTTTTATCTCAAGTGTTTTTTCCCATTATCCGCAAAACAAAAAGTTCAATGATCACTTTGAATGTATTCAATCTAAATATCATGGCCTCCAACCCCAACTTTCAAAAAGCAGAAATTGTTATTTTGTATGATTGGGTTTCCAAAGTGCTAGAACATGAAGCCAATTGAGGGGAAGGGTGGGGGAAGACACTACTCTACATGAGTTTGCCTTTCTAAGATTTTTTTATATTGGAAGTCTCTTAGTTATGCCACCCAACATAGCATAGCTTGGAAACTCTATGCAAAGAGTCCAAAGTAAAGATCATCTTCCTCACCCAAGAAAACTCATCCAAAGAAAGATCATCCTGCTCAAGAAACACTTGTGGATCAAAGCAGTGGACCCATAAAATGAATTTAAGAGAAATGGGCAGTCAAGGCAAAGGAGGAAGAGAACAAACTGGTTTTAGTAGAATCTCCCATGTGTGTCTGCACATTTCTGCGGGGCAGAGTTCTTGCTGCAAAACCACAAACACCCACATATCCTTTTATCAATCTTGCATAATTCTCTATAGCACAACCAAAAAACCCGAGCATCATGAAAATTAGGTTGCTAATAACCTTCACAAACATCATGGCAGTTTACACATAAGGTTCCTACAAAATAAGGAAACCTACATATAAGGTGCTTCCTCTCCTACCAAATAAAATCACAGCTCTCTGTGTTAAAAGCAAAATGGTATTGGTTCTTTACACCAGGTAAGGACCTTGAACAGGGCGGTGGTTCTCAGAATTTGGGTCCTGCGCTCAGCTCCAGCCTTTGCGCCAGGTCCTCATTCCCAGAATGGCAGCCCCATTCTCAGTCCTTACCCTACACACAATAGTGGATGTGGGTTAGTAGGAGTCAGTACCTGTTTGGAGTCTGCAATGCTTATTGCATATGCAAGATAAGGACTCAGCTTACAAGACTTCAAAACAAGGCACAATGGGATGTGCGCTCGTTTGGTCCAAAACTCATCGCACAAAGGTTGCCAAAGCCAATCAGCCAATGCCAAAGCTCGCCACTGTGTACAAACAGCTGCGGTGCGTGCCAGGCTGCGTGCATCCAACAATGTCATTATATGGATCTGCAAAAACACCATAAAAACACTCACAGAATTGTAAAATTCCTCCAGAAACTTTACACTTTCTAAAGCCTTCTTTCTCTCCCCCATCCCCCCCTTGGAAACAGTAGTGCTATCCTTGAGAACTGAGAAGTTTGCTCCAACTACAACAAACCCTAATTTTGCAATATTCCACATAACAAAAATACTATTGACATCAAAATCCAATGCAACAAACACTATGATTCTAACTAATGAATCACACACCATGAGCCAACAATTTCCCCTTGACAAAACACACCCATTTTTATTCACACTCTTTAAGAAAAAAGCACCTGAAAAAAAATTAAAAAATTCTTAAGGGAAAAATATTGTTCCTCAGTTTTCATCATATTTCATCTCTACAAAGAGATGCCCATAAAGGAAAAAACCCCAAGCCAGACAATACTCTAAAGACCCAACTGGAAAGCTATTGTGTGGCATGATCAGTGTTGTGGTGGATTTCAAAAGTCCTACACTTTGTCAGGCACTCACTGCATTCAATCCATCTCTAGCTAGCACTGTTCTCAAACCCATTCTCTTGTATTTCTAGAGAGGATATGTATACCCAAAAAATTCCACAAAGATAGTCAAGTACTTCTCCTCTAGCAGCAAGTGCTACAAAAGCATTACAAAACAGTGTAAAGAATTTACCATGATCCTTGGCGATGGCGAGAATGGGTTTCAATTTGAAGCAATTTAGTGGGATTTTATGAAAGAAATCGGGGTACCTGGATGATGTCTCCTGCAAGAGAGCAGCCAGATTGCTGTGCCTCCCCAGTTTCTCGCAGCTTTTTCATACCTCTTGTTATGGTCATCTCACGAAATCTTGACCTAATTTATTTTTTTGATAAAAAGAATTTGTTGAAGTTGTCTGCTGAAGTCTTGTTTCCAGGAGGCTCCAATCTCATCCCCCTCTCCGCATGCACTTCACATTTTGAGCTTCTTGTTTTCTATATTCTTTTTTGAGTGCAGCAAAACCTTTCCCTCAAAACTGGAAAA
>Ga0116227_10005081_pt1 | contig 28115 bp, 12 predicted proteins | sample S1TSphgellanicum_FD_89693 | JGI IMG/M metagenome (GOLD analysis project Ga0116227, IMG submission 89693) | Host-associated microbial communities from peat moss isolated from Minnesota, USA - S1T2_Fb - Sphagnum magellanicum MG | ecosystem: Host-associated > Plants > Peat moss > Unclassified...
CTTTACCCGCGAATGTTTACCAAATTACACTGGTTGATCTATAAATTTTTTTTAAATTCTTTAAAATTCTTGCTTCTTTGGGCTTCCATAACATTCTCGCACCAAGAATGTCATAACTATGATCGGTTCACCATGGTTCTCCATGTTCTCAAAACTAGATTAAGCTTTGACCAAGGGCTCGTGGGCTACTTTGAACCTTTGTAAAACCTCTGGTCCATGTTGAATGTTAGTAGTAACCACCCTTAAGCTATCAGTAGCTTGGGCATAAGCTATCTCCTTTCATCTCCTTCTATCCATTCGTGGCTAACTTGTTAGATGTAGGAAATAATGTGTGTTTCCTTGAGCATACAATGGTGAAGCATAGGACTATGGTTCCCATGTAAATCAAGGGGTATGTATCCTAGGTGGTGGCCATTAGTCTCTCAATCCATTTGGTAGTACGCATGTTCGAATGAATTGTCAATTATGAAACCTGGTGGAAACAGGCCTCTTGCCTAATGAACACATCGTAACTGGTGGCATGTGTGAGTAAAAATTTGACCAATAGGTAAAGCTCCTGATCTATACCTTCATTGAAGTTAAATGTAATAAAATCTGAACTCTCCCCAAGTACTTCCTTTCCACTCCCATTAGCGGTGAGAATTTGCCACATAGATTTCTGTAGTTTGGAGTTTAGCATGCCCATCTTGTTGGCGAATTGAATTCCAAGGATCACTAGTTGGGCACTTGTATCAAGAAGTATCACTCTGAGTGTATGTCCTCCCACTTGGATTATTGACTCAGTATTTGTTGACAATGGCAACTCTAGTGGCAATGGAAGTTTTCTCACTAGGCACCACCTTTGGAAAATGAGTCAAAGACTTTGTGGAGAGAATGCCTATCCATAACGCCTTTGCTATGTAACAAATCCACAAGTGAGGCATTCTTAATTCCCTTCTAATATGTGAATGTAGAATAAAAATAGAAGAGCCCACTAGTTTAGCCATGCTGGAACTAATGACCAAATTATGAACCCCATCTATAACACGTGAACCAATCGAATGTCTCTCCAAGGTGTTGGATAGGACCCTTATAGCATGTGGATCAGAGATTGGTAGAGGACTTGATGTAATGTTTAGGGTATCCTTTAATAGTGCAATTATGTCCCTGGTGCTTAATTTCAAATCTTGAAAATTAAATAATGGTGTAAGCTTTTGTGCCACTTCACGCATTTGAAATTAACACTCCAAAAGTTGATTAGTGGAAAATTGTGTGTTTTCCTAATGTATAGGTATTCTTTGGACACAAGAATTTGATGCCCTAGCAGCTTGTGGTGTAATAGTTTCCTCCCCGCTCGCTAACAAAATGTGTTTTTCCGTGTTAAGAGGAAGAAAAGATTGTGGCATGATTGCTCGAGCCCCTTTAGCCTTAGTAATAGGACTTAAACCAGATGCAAGTCCATTAGTTTGCATTACCTGTCTAGTGGTAGAAACTTTGGGTGCCACACTAGCCTCTTGTGTCGCGAAGTACGAAGGGCAAAAAGAAGTGGCAAATTTTGGTGTGAAACTAAAATTGTGTGCATTAGAAAGAACATACTCCCCAACCATGGCATTATGTGAGAGGCCATAGAACGACCTAGGAGGTCCCTCCCATGATCTTAAACCCTGTATAGGTTGGGCATGACTAACTAGTTGGAAAGACTTGCCTTTAAAATTATCAAGTTGGGCCTTAAATGATTCAAGTTCATTTTGTAGAGTTTGAACTTGAGCAACATGGGCTTGAAGCACCTCCCTCTTATCAACATTGTGCTCTTTCTTAACATTTTTATTAGAATTACCTTTGGTGGGGAAAGCCTGAGTGGAAAGCTGAGGTGCCTTGGTTTTTGGTTGAGGGGCAACAAAAGATGTTGGTAGATTTTGCCGTGGTAATTGGAGTTGTTTCCATTTCGAGAACTTAGCAAAATAAACAGCTTCCTAATGTCCTTCTTTCCCACAATAATCACAAAAAAGATCCTCAAAAGGAATGTTGCACTTAGTAACTTTCTGGGCAGGATTGCCACCATAGTTGTAAGAAGGTAGGATAGGTGTAGTTGAGTGCACCGTTTTAGCCTTTGAAGAAGAATGTGATGATCTGGTTAGTGTAGTTGGTGCAAGCTAAGGCCTTGAATGTGATGGAGGCTTCATAGTACTAGCCTCATAATGTGCATGAGCTAGTTCCAACTTTTTAAGAATGTTATACACATCTAACGAAGTGTACAAGTTTCCAAATTTTGTAAAAACTCGTTGCAAAACCTGTGCATGGAGTGTTGGAGTATCTTCTAAAGAACGAAAATACCGATGGGCAGCTTTTAAGTTTGTGATGCTTTGAGTATCCTTTTTAAGCTTGAGAAACCTCCTATAGAGCATCTTGAAGGTTTCATCTTTCTGCCAAGCTATAAAACTTTTTCAAAACTTTTAACCAGAAATTCTAGCTCAAGAACTCGAAAGAATACCCCCACTCGATTAGTAAAAGTTGGTGCATCAATGGTGGAAGGAATGTTTGCGGTAGCAGCAATGAGTTGTTGAAGAGAAAGGTTTACTAAAGTAGGTATCAGATTTGGATTATTGGGCACAATCCCATTATGTGCAATGTCAACTTACTATCCAGCTTGAGAGGCGGTGGTGATGGTGGTGGCATAAGTTGGATTGGGGATTTGGGTGACGCCTAAAATTTTCGGAAAATGTTGTTCGTAAACATCCAATGCCTCATAGTGCACATAACGAACTAGTTGTTTGAATGCGAATGCCTCGGTGTAATTTACACCATACTTGAGCTCTACTTCACAAACCATAGTTGAAAAAGTTGTTTTGAACTCCCTCAAAGAAATGGTACTTGGCCTTCCGCTAAACTTTTCAATTTTCCTAGAAGAATTACTTACTTCCATGGTGTATATGGGTGTAGAAGTAGCAACTTGCAATGGAATATATAGTGATGGTGTGAAAGCTGGTGCAGCAAGAGGCATACCCCATTGATTAACCCCTCCAAATGGACTCTAATGTATTGTTGATGTAGTGTAACCTAAACCTGAATTCTTAGTAGGAGTTGTACTAGGTGACGATGGTGTTGTAGATGATTGATGGTACCATTGTGAAGATTATGAGCTCAAAGAAATCAACTCAAATGATTGTGTGTTATTTTGTAGTTGATACCTTGGCTCTGGCTAAATGGTAGTGCTCTCATCATCCAAGGACATGGTGTTGTCCCATGCCCCAAAATTTTGTAGCAATGAAGAGCACTAACTACAAAGTTCTAACAAAACGAACAATTTAAAGAATATAGTCCGTCGACACGAATGAATGGCGATGGACAGACATCAGTGAATGGACATCTATGGACGGATGTTGGTGGATAGAAGGGGTTGGACGAATGGAACTAGACTGACGACCGGTGATGGACGTCAGATGGAACGAAAATGGGAGTGGATGTCGAACGAAATGAGAACGAACGTCAAACGAAATGGGAACGGATGTTGGACAGAACGACAACAAACGTTGAATGGAACAAGGACGAACGTCGGACAAAATGGGGATGGACATTGGACGGAATGGCGTAATGGAATGAATTGCAACGAAATAGAATAGTGGAACGAAACAAACTACGATTGTAATGAACTACGCCAATGACAGCATTGTGATGCGATCTGCGTCTGCGAGCTTTACGGCGATGGTGTGCATAAATGAATTTTATTTTATTTTTCTTTTACTTGATGTTTTTTTTTAATTATTATTATTTTCTTCTTCTTTTTCTTCTTCCAGAGCTACCACACGGTCTACTCAGTACATGATTGCAAGCTCAAAAACACACAAGAGTGCACAGCCCAAATGCTAACCTCAAAACCCATGTACAAGGAAAGGAAATGTATGTGGGGTTACATCACCTAGTGGAGATCTTGTACTATAATCCAACCTTTTTTGTGTGTGTGTGCGTGCTCCCAATACCTAAAGCTGACAGTAAAACAAGCTTTGGAACTACTCGTTCCTTCTTTTTTCCAAAGCTCCGAAGTTCAAAACTTCAAAGCTTGTAGCTTGTTTCTGGTGTCCTTTTTCCCTTGTTTACGTTGTTGCTAGTTATGGTTGTTGTTGTTCCTGTTGTAGTTGTAGTTGTAGTACAAGAGTAGAAAAAGAAAAAGAAGTAGCAGCAACTCAAGATTATAGAAACTAGCAAGCAAAAGAAATGTAAAAAATTCAAAGCTAAGAAAAATTTGATGCTTTCAACATTAAATGATAAAGAGGAGTTTTTTTTCTACAATTAAATTGAAAAGAAGGAAAGAAAATGTAGTGTATGTAAATGATGGCCATGCAATAGCCATTGTGAACATCTGAAAATCCAGTTTGACTATGGAAGAAACTCTCCCTGACAAAGGAATTTTAGAAAAACTAACAAGAGAAGGGAAGAGCTTGGCCTTTTATACAGCTGCCAACAAGCTGAAACCTTAAACAAGCCATAACCCTAAAATACCTAATAATGTACAGTAACCTAAAAATGTACATTAACCCTAAAAACGTACATTAACCTTAAAATGCATGATTGGCATGCTTATAACCGATCGTCATGTATGAAGCCATGCATATGGGCATGACATACTTTTAACCAATAATCACTTAGTTTCACGGTCTCTTTTCATGAATCAGAAAACCCCTAATGGCCTGAATTGCAATTGTAATAAATTTTTTTCTATTTTCTTGGTGCAATTCTCTAAAAGGACCAAACATCTCCAACCTTGCAATTATCCTCTTTAAATGTTTGGATTAAAATACAACATTTATAAGATCATGAGTATTAATAACACCTCCATTTCACATGACATGTAAATTATTGGTTCTGGCATAATCTTAAGTTGTATCTTTCTCCTTAAGCTAGATGAATAAATGTTATTATAATGTGATCACCTTTTGGTGTTGCTTCACAAATTCAAGGTTAAGTTGAGGTCCATGTTTTTTTCATCATTTATGTAGTTGTGACATTAACACACTTAGTTCACGTACAATTCTAGGCTTTTCATTAGGTCTCTCAAGAAATCTTTCAACAGGTGAATTTGGCCCAATAATTTTTAATGTTAGTGATGGGGTTTGTGGCCTATTTTCTAGAAACTATGTATTAGGGGAATCAAAAGCTTTTTCTAACATTGACATTAGTGTTTTATTTAAAAAATTAAACCTAAAAATAAAACATATAATTTCCTTTCAAAAACTTATAACATTTTTTACATCAGAAATTAAAAAGTCTCAAGGTTTCAACTAGGTCTAACAAACAGAACTTATTCATGAACACCTATTATTCTTTATAGACTTTTTATTTATATTATTTCATATGGCTTAACACATGTCATTTTCTTTTCCTTTCTTAACTATAGCTTTTCTTTGCAAAAACTTTTCAAATTCCCATAAATCCAACTTTAGTTTGTGCCTAGGATTACATGTAAGATCTAAAAGCAAATTTTGGGTCAAATGGAATGACTCATATTTATGGTCTTTATGATGTTGCTTTATGTGTTCAATTGTGCTCAAAATTTGATTTAGCTTGCCTTCGTAATTTCCATTGCCACAAGTTTAATTTCTTCCTCCACCCATGTTATCATTTCTATCCATGATTCAAAGATAAATAAATCACCTTGCATTTCATGTTCTAAAACAAAATAAATAATTTATTCTTTCCCACCAAATTTTCAACAATAAAATTAATTTCTATAACACAAAGAACATAGACTTGAGTCCTAGTTACAAAATTAACAGACGTAAATCACAAGTGGGTTTTAAATCGAAATTATGTATGTTTATTACATGGTTATGGAAATTTATGTTTTTGTTTACATAAATATTTTCTCACCTTTCTACTGTCTATGTGTAACTAATATGCCACACCATTTTCCTACAATGGACTTTTCATAAATTATACCAAAACATTTCAAAACAAAAATTTCAATTATCTTCACAATTCTATTCTATGAAATTTTACACTCATACAACAATTTATTTTTATCAAATGAAAATCTTTTCAAAGGTCACAAACACCCACTTATATATTAATAAAAAAAATTAAATAAAAAATTTCTTAAAGTGTACACATCACATGTTTCCCCATGGTTTCATATGTGATTTCACATGCATAATAAAGTGGCAAAAACTTTTCACATGAATTATCATGTGAAAGTCAATGCACACTAATGTCCCAAAAACTTTTCACATGAATTATCATGTGAAAATCAATGCACACTAATGTGCCAAAAACTTTTCACATGAATTATCATATGAAAATCAATGCACACTAATTGAAACTATGACCAAATCATAATTAAACTATGAAATCTAATTAATAAGTAAATCACCAAACTTAACTATTAAATAATTACATAGGTAATAATCTAATGACATTAAGTTATAGATCCACACAATTTTCAACCAATTTCAATTTTAATAAAATTGTGAATCTTTGGTTCAAGCATTCTAAAACTTAACTTTAACTTGGCCAAAGAACTTCACCAGTACCTTGAACCTATTAACATTCGTCCTAGTTCTAACATTTAAAAAAAAATTTGATGTAATCTCCAGTTCAGTTTTGAAATGAATTCTTTCAATTTTAAAAACTTTTGATCTCAATCATTTTCATAAATAATTATAGTCAACCTAATTTAAGTTTCCATTACATTCAATTAAATAATTTATCTTATTTGTGTAATATTAATTAATGCACACAATTCAAAACAAAGATTATAATATTAATTATTTACACCCCATCAAAATCAGTAATTTATTTTAAATATCATGAATCTATATCAAAGAACTTGAATCTATTTAAAATGGTGACAACACCTGATTTAAGTTCTTTCAATTTTGAAAAAAGACCAAATTATTGTTCAATTAGATTCCAATTGTGGTTCTAACAAAACTTGAAATCTTTGGTCAAAAGACCTTACAATTTGACCTATAACCTACACCTGAACCTACCCAACTTCTAGAACTTGCCTTGCCATTAATTTAAACAGTCAAACTATGGGCCAAAGACAAGGTGACTTTGGATAATTCTACTTTCTTCGGAGTTTTTCAAGTATAATTACTAACATCTGCTTACATTCATGAGTATCAGCCTTCTCTATTATTGGAATTTTTCTGTGACCAATAGGCAAAGTTAAAAGTAAAGAATTAAGAATGAAATTATTTTGGAAGGTTTGAATTGTCAGAAATTATGAGAAAGAAATAGTGCAAAACACTAGATTTGTATATTGGTTTTCAGTGTGTAGCCATAACTATGGAAAGTTGATTAAATATTTGTATTTCATAATTGATTTATAGCCAAATTTGGCTAAATCCTGCTACCTGGATGATCACCAATTTTTTTCATCTTCCTCTGCATGATCCTCACTTAGACTGCATAACAAATTCCTAAGAAAACACTGAGAGCAGTAGAGAGGTTAACGTCGCTTACCTGATTACCTTCATAAGTCCATAAAATTCAGGAAATAGAGTAAGATGATGGATTGACCAAGCTGGGCGGTTTTTGTACTGGTTTAGGGGTTAATCCTTATTTGGCCTAATAAATTTACCTTAGAGCATCAACCAAATTTTATGAATAGGGACAGAAAAAAATCTAAATCACTCAATTTGGTCATCAATTTTTTTTCAATTGCTCACTATGACAACTCAAAGTTAGCAATTGAAACTTTTGATCAATTAATGATTGAAATTTTTTATTGCCCAGTTCAGTCATAAAAATATTCGATGATTGAAAATTTTCGATTGCAAAAATCAATTTGACCAAAAATCTATAGTTGTGAAAAAAAAATGGTGAATATTTGTTGTGACAAACAAAACCAACACATTCAGACAAATGCCAATGTGACAACAGGCACAATTTGAGCACATCATGTTAATTTTGAATCATGTCAATTTTGAAAACCCTGCTCACAATATAAAAATTGAATAAATTCATAATTTAAAAATTATCAAGTTTTAAAAAAAATTAATTCAAAATATTTTTTGAATTTCAAAAAAAATAAAATCATTTCTTACATGTAAATGGTGTAATGTATATGACATATAAAACAAAGTTGTAATGCATGATATAAAAATCTAAAACTTATAGTAATTAACATATTTAATATGATTTGAAAGCATGATAATGTTCCAAAATAAAATGTAAAATATAACAAAATTTACGCATTAGAAAAATTATATTTATTCAACAACAACTAACATAAAAAGATTATGACATATTAAGATAACTATATGTATTTTTAATATAAATTATAAAAAATGTCATTTAAAAAAAATTTGTATGAAAATTTGAAAAAGATTGAGAAAAAAATTCCCAATTTTTTGATAAACTTTTCTTGAACTTGGCTCCTTTGAGTGTATTTGCATCACGCTCACAGTGTTTACAAGATCTGGAGACCAATTGTGATTCCCTGTAAGTAACATTTTTTAATCAAAATTTGCGGTGTTTGTATAGGTAGTTTTTAGAACCAGTCAATTTTTCTTTAGAGAGAATTTTTGCACACTGATTTCAAAATTTTGGAATTTGAAAAAAAACTTCAATGATAATTTGAATAAAATCGCGAAAATTCGAAAAAAAAACTCAAAAAATCATTAAAAATCGCCACATTTCTATGTGTGGTTCAAACTTAAATGCAAAAGAATATTTAAGTTTGTATAAAGTTCTCCTAAATCATACTTCGTTAATACCTAGCCAGACTTGGATAAATCTGCTGATTGCACTATTGCTTTGCAGTACACATTACAACAAAGCAACAGAAAAGAGCTCAAAAGAGAGCAAGAGATAGGGGGGGGAAAATGCAGAGCTCTAAAAGGTACTTTTTTGATCTTTTTTGGCATGGCAGTTCCTTGACCAATTCAAAATGGGATTTGTCTTCTATGGACAATGATACCACAATCTTAAATGTAAAACAAATTACATACTTTTTTGGAACTATCAACTTGTAATCTATATCTATCACGTACAAAAAATGAAACATGATCCAAGTTCCAACAATTTTTGCCTGGATAATAAATTTCAGTTGTCTAAGTTAGTGGCATGTTGATGTTACTGGTAGTGTACCTTACTCAATTCTCAAAATTCTCAGTTCTTCATGTCTATGATTCTCCATTGAACAAATCAAGAAAACATTACAAATCAAATTGATCTTCACTCACAAAGGCTCACGAATAAAAGGTTTTTCTTTTTGAGTCACAGCACAGTGCACAAACTAAGATTCATGTGTAAACTACTGGTTAAGGAATATAGTGACTTGGTTTATACCCATCAAACACTATGACTGCAGCTGGCCTCTTTGCAGCAACTGGATGCAACTTTGAACTGGCTCAGCTTGCCTGTAAGGGAGAGACTAGACAGAGCTCAAAGATCTAGTTTTCATTTGATCCCACATTTTTGAGTCCTGAATCTTCTCCAGGTGAAAGTATGGTTCAACCAGCTGGGTGGTTTGAGCAGTGTAATTACTTTGTGAACTGTGACTTCCATTTCAGAACTTCATTGAACTTTTCCTATTTTCAACTGTTAGCTGGTTTGAACGTCAAGCCATGAGATATTATCCGAGATAGCTAGAAGCTGCTGCAGCTGTGGATAATTAATTCCAGTGATGGTATTTTCTAGACATGTCAATATGTGATCTGTAAGAGAAGATTCTGAGTAGACCAGCTGCATGTGCTGATCAGGGGGAGCCTAAGGAACTTAGGGGCGCCATTGCAGCTTCTCACACGGGTTTGCTGTATATGTTAGGGATTAAGAGGATGTAGCTGTGCTGCAACCTGTGGTGGGTGAATTACAATATGGGAGCCCCAAATTACACACTGCCAATGCTCATCAATGTCACTATAAGAGTGAAACAGAGTGAAGTTTTGTTCACAACCTAAGTGCCTGATGATCGACAGAAGTGATCACCAAGATGTAAGTACTGGAGCCCACAAATGCTTTGAATCGATATTGTCCAACTGAGGCTTTGTGTCTCGTTGCAGGTGTTTTTGGTCGAAGAATGGCTGTACATACGGTGAATGTCATGGTATCATTGGAGAGCTCGATACCCACATGGACATGAAAGGTCCTGCACACGCGAGTCCTCTATTGCCTGTACAAGGTTCTGCAGTGGGTCTACAGTACTCCACACTCAAGTATAGCGGGTCAGATGAGTCTGGCACATCCCAGTCGAATTTCTAACTCTGTGTATGCACCTATACTTCACATCACTAGACCGGCTTACGAGCAATTCGAATTCTGTAACTTCTCCATACATTTAGCAAAAACCTCTACATGACAAAAAGCACACATATCTTAGTCATATTGCTCATCGAGGTCTTACACTGTGGATGCCTACTAACAATATCTGAGTACACAAAGCAAGAATTAAAGGCTAGCTGAAGCTTCTTGGCGTCCGTCTTGATGACTAAGTTGCAGCACTACCAGATGCAGTCTTGCAGGACCAGACGTAGCCTTGCAGATGGATCACCTATAATAACCCCGGCTATAACTTCTCTGGACTTTTTAGGAACTTAACCTAATTCAGTTGTTAAGAGCTTTGGTGATATTATAAGGCCAGATCAGTTTATCATCACCCACACTCTCCTGCAACTAATTGACAGTAGTTATAACTTGTGTAATCTTTAGCGATTAAAAGCAGAAACCCATCACAGAAATTCTCGAGCCGAAAACACTAGAGCTGTGGTGAATAATATATATAAAGGAGCACGCGTAGTCCTCAGAGTTCATGTCGTCCTGAGAATTAATTCACTTGCAATTCAAACAGATTCAACTGCTCATGTGCAGGCCGGTGGTCGATGGAACCTGCAGTGATCAGATTCTTTGACTGAATTTATGCGTTTACTACTCTATCACAGACCGAATACAGTAGTGATCAACCGTGGTTATTATATATACTCGAGTGATATTTGGATCATGAATAATTGGGTCTACTTAGTATTGAGTAAATAATGCAGTCGAAGAGACTACGGTTATAAGCAGTTTGCACCTGATCAATCAACCTTTATTCAGAAAACTGTCTAGGGTTTGCACATCTGATCACTCTTAGCATGAGGAAGGGCTTCCAGACTGCAGAAGCTGATTTGAAGTGAAGAGACCCCTGACCTGAGAAGGGTTCGACTTTCGACATCATCAATTGCTACTTGAAGCGTAATTGCATATGTTTTCAAACGAGACCAGAATAGATCGCATCATGAATATATGTGGCTTGTTGATTTACATATCTTTATAGCATAAGCATGTGAAACGTTTTTTTGCTCTAATCTTGTCCAGCTGCAGCATAGAGTAAGAAACTATAACTGGTTTATAACCAGATGAAAAAGCTCTCAATGTGGAGTAGTATAAAGCAAGAAGTCGTTATTTCAACCAGAAAACAAGTATATATATTATCAGAATGGACATATGTATGACACTACTACACTTAGATCAGGACCCGGGCAGCAGATCCTTACATTTGGACTTGACAAGTGGGAGCTTCCATCTTGTTGCCATCAAAAGCCGTGCTGTAATTACTAGGGCTCGCCACTTCTCAATGGAAACAAGCAACCTTAATCTGATGCTCTACAGACAGCTATTGCGGCAATTTACTCATGAAGGTTCCAATCAAAACAGATGACTTTTGATGGCCGTATCATCTCAAGCAAAAGATCAGGAAAATGATCAGTCTTAGGCCTGATCACGATACCTTTATAAATCTACATATACTTTTGATCTGCAGTTAACTAAACACATCATGGTAGGCATCAACTAGATTTCAATCACCACGACGTCGTCATGTGTTCCGGATCCAACATACATACTGTCCGAACTGGACCGGCCAAACTTTCTTCCAAGTTTGTAAAATCTTCAAGCCCAGTAGCTGATTGTCAAGCTCTATAACAAGCGAACTCATTATTATGGTATTACCGTCACCAGAAGTAGAAAAACGTCGTCCAGCAGCTGGAACCTCCGCCATTGAGAGTCTCGACAACATCCGTCTCCTGCAACCAAACGTGCGTCCCTGCAAGTGCAACTGATCAGACTTGGATTAGAAACTTCTTGGCATCCTGTTGACCGCAACCAGGCAAAGAAAGTAAGATTTCTTCTACCAATCTCAATACCAGCCACTGATCGGGTTCAAGAGCTTATATGCTTCTGAAAAGAACCTTGTCTTTCACACTAAAGACACTCTTGATGGGTTGAAGATACAGAAATCGAGATCAAGAGCTTGACTAATATTCGATATAAGAGTAGATAGTTTTGAGCATTTGGCAGACGCGGATATCGAACCTGATCACAAGCCTCAATTTCATGACCTTCATCAAACCTAGAGCATGCGCCATACTCAAGCTTTTCTAGCACGACGACTTGAACAGAGCAGGGAGCCATGGAATGAGAAGGATGACGTCGAGGCATGTTTGCCCGTAGCTGTGGGCTTCAATAGAAGTATCATTAGCCTGATGCATATGAGATCACAGCAAGCAGTTTCTAGGTTATCAGGGGTGCTGGAGCAGCTATTAGGGTCTTGATCCAGGACCTTGATGCAAGGCGGGATCAAGACCCAAAGACGAGCAAGAAAAGATCAGACAAGATAGCCGCACTGCAAGCAGCACAAGAATGCACAAAGGAATTAACTAGCTGCGGGATTGTGAGTGGGAGACAACACTAGAGTTTTATACTTGTAAATTACCAAACTCTCTTTGAAATATTCCAACTTCTTCAAGCTTCTTCACACAAGCAAGAGTCTTGTGAGTCACCGTAGTACCGATGGATGACCTAGGTAGACATCAAACAGCGCCAGCGGGTACACATATAAATTTACCACTCTAGAGTCTAGTGGTGAACTAGGGGGAAACTTTGTATCACCCTTCTTCACCTGGGACCGCTTTTTCCTCAAAAGAGTGCGGTACTTTTCCCCTGCAGTGGCTTACTTTTGTCGTCATTATTACATAGAGCTCATGAGTAACTACTGATCCTCGGCTGCATGTGATCACTTCCACACCACACACTTTCTTGTTGTACAGGATCCAATCTATGAGTAATTATGCCGAGCGCTTATAATTGTATTGGCACACCATGTTTTGTTACCAGCTAGAGTTCCACCTGTGCTCAGTACGTGGCCCTGCAAAGGAAAATTGGATGAAGAAAAGTCACAACATGCCGGTTTGGCTCGATGGTTTTGACCCAGCATTTTTGCATAGGATGCTGAGGCTGGTAAAAGGCACAGCAAAGCGTAACACCTTCTGTTGATTGGCTACATAGTTCGATTGGTCTAGGTGGCTTAATGGTAATAATAGTCTCCCACTTGGCACCTACAAATGCAGTCCCAATTTTAGTTTTATGGGTGGGGTTGGGAAAAAGTGAATAACCAAACTTGGATTTGAGAAATACTTTTGTAACATCACATAATGAGCACCGCTTGAGATGCTCTAATATTCTATAGATTATGATCAGTTGACGTGATCTCTACTGCAAATCGGTGGATCAAATCTTCCTGCATGTTGCCCTTCTCCTACATATAGCCCCGTGTCCATCAAAGACAGGTGCGTACCACGTCCTTTCGCACTTCATGTGTAGCCACTAGCTTACACCGTGGATGCTGATCTTACGAGTACAGGACACTAGTGCCGCCTGATTATATATGTTGGTCCAGGTTGTATGTTGCCAGAAGAATAGTGAGCAGAAGTCGGTATGAATGCTCTAGTGGATTAAAATTATTAGTGAGGCTCCACCCATGCTCAGTATGTAGCCCTGCAACAATATTTCTCACTTCCAAGATTACTTATTTATTTTTCTCAACCCCACCCATAAAACCGAAACTAGTCCTATAAAATGTAGAGGATTATTAATAGCAACCCACCTGGACCAATCAAACCATCTTCGCTGTGCCTTTTGCCAGCCCCATAATCCTGTGCAAAAATGCTGGGCGCCAATCCAGCATGTTTTCAATTTTCTTCATCCAAAATTTGCTACTCAGTGGACCGGTGGAGTTGCTCTTACAGTGCGTAATTTGCAGTGAAACTTAAAATGAAGTTTTGCTTACATTTATAACATGTCCCAGGAAGGAAGCAGTTTCCAACCAGTAGGACAACAGCTAGACATGTCTAGCTAGCGGGGGTCACCCCAGCAGCTGCTGCTGAAGCTCGACTAATTCTTTCCAGGCTTTTATTTGAAAGGCAAGCTGCACGACAACTTGATGCAGTGTGAGATTCTTCAGAGATTTTTGAACCAATTTTATATTGGCCTGCGATCCATTAATCCGCTCGACAACATTGTCGTAAGTACTGTGAAACTGGTCATGGATGGATGGATAGCTGCATCATGAGCTGCTGGTCGCCACCATGAGTATGCTTTTCAACAGCGTTGCCGGCATGCAGTGAATGTTCCTCGGATATGCCAGATCAGGCGGTATTTTGTGAACAAAAAGTAAAGCATATTTTCCTAACATACAGAAGATCTGGTCGAGTTCCAAATCGATATCAAATCATAATTTATTTTTGTGGAGTACACGCAAAGCAAGCATAAAATCATCTAGACTCTGCAATAATCATAAAGCATGAACTACCCAACTGATTCAAAATTGCTAATCTTTAAATCAGGCCACTGTAAACATATTGTTGCTTAAACCAGCTGGATACTTGAACTGCATTAATAATATATCTGTTCCTATCTATAAGTAGCTGGTAATTGACCTAAAAATTCTCATGTCTAGCGTCTGGTAATTGACCTAGAATTCTCCTGTCTAGTAGAGCTGGTAAATATTGAGCTACAATTCTCACGTGAAGAAGCTTTAGTGCATATCAACTGCACCTCCTGTTCCAAATCAAATATCTGCATCATCACTAGAGTTCTCATCACTATGCTAATTCATATTTCTGTTGATTATGGAGGGAGATTAAGAATCAGCTAATTAGTCGGGGTCGAGTTCTAATTTATTTTCCATCAGCAATCAAATTGACCTAGTCAGCTCAATGTGTGCTAGCAAGGGTTCTTTCTGAGAATGATCTTGATAGATCAGGTCCGCGAGAGACCGAAATTGATTTATAGTCAGAAATGAAATATCTAGTACGTTATTAGAGATCTGTGTACACGTTTTAATGTAATTAGGAGTTTTTTTTTTCCTCAGAAAAAATATAAGTGTTTTTAGCTAGTCCCGGGCCGGCAGCTCTGATCTGATCACATTGCAACAGGGACTGAAGACCTCTAACTAGTAACGTCCCTGATCAAGCAGATCAGTCGGTACTATAACTGGGGAACTGGTTCTGGGTGGGTAACAGACACCCACTCTATATAACGCTCGCTCACATTAATGCAGTGCTGACTCAGTACAATAGGGAACTCATACCAGTTACAGTTGGATATTAGAGTGAATTCAGCAGTTGGCAGACTTTTTGTTTGCAATTTGTAACTGAGGTTGACGCCTTCCTTTTATTGGCCTTGCCTACCAAGGCAAGGATTTTGTGTTTAGATTCATTATAGAGTATATTAGCTTAAGGGATTTTGGCCCCTAGGTAATAGGTCCATTTTGATACGAGGAATTTTTCAAGATGATATTTTGGCTTGTGTTGAAACTTGAGATTAGTTATAGAGTTATAACGTCTTGCAGGATTTTGGTTTCTTTCAGAGGATTTTTTGAAGATTATATTTTTGCATGGTAAAATATTTGAGTTTCCATAATTCTTCCTTTGCCTTGAGATGCTTTTTAATGTAAATGGCAAGGCCACATCGTGACACACCCCTTGTTTTACATGTGAGAAATTTCTCACAAGTGCGAAAAATAAATATATTTCTGTCTCATTATTCATGTCTTTTGGGGAAATTTTCATCAAGTTTCACAAAACAATTAAATTTTTTAAAAAATCCACCACATCTCAATTGAGTATATTCAGATTTTGGTTTGGTGGCATCGTTTACAGGTTCCAGAAACCTGTCACCATTTACTGGTAAATCCCTCTTGGGATGCTCACAACATTACTGATGCAATGTCAGAAAATTGAAGAAAATACAGGTTGGTATTTTTTTTTAAAAATTTGTCATGTCTGAAGTTGGTAATTCAAAATTAATTAAACCTGTATTTTCAATGCAGGGAAGAAAAACATGAAAATTTGATGATCCAGATTTCCATCGATTTTTTGAATTTTTTTTTGAGAAAAATCGGAAATTTCCCAGATTTTAACTTAGGCACTCAAAATACAATGTGGGAATTTATTTACTTTTACAAGATACAAGCAGTGATTTTATTTTATTTTGGAAAATTTTCACAACCGGGCAACAAGAAAAAGGCCCTTGCAGCAAGTACAAAGGCTTTTTTTTCAAAAACAAATGGTCCACTTTCACCACATTATGAAGAGAAAACTTGAAGGCACCATATTTATACAATAGGTTGTACATAGCATGTCACCAAAATAGTGCATGATTCAAGTAAACTTTTCTACTTCATCTCTGACCTATAGCCAAATTTGGCTGAGTCGTAGACTCATGGATCATAGCCAACCCACCCTCATCACAAATTTGAGAAAAAACACTGGATACAAGTTGTTCCATCATGTTATGGAAGTCGCCATTCACTTGACATCAGAAAAGTGAAAAAGAAAGAGACGTCCAAAAGTAGTAGTTCACACTTCACATTGATGGAACTGCATGTCGGACTCAACCTTACTAACCACCTTTGAAATTTTCAATTCTCTGAGTTTTCCTACTGTGTACTAGTTTGTGTCAAAGTGAAGGTGTTGATGAGATATTATATGATTCTAGCTTGTTTCTAAAGATAAGTTTTTTGAATCACATGTGAACCTACATTGGTGCATTTGAATCAAAATGTCTACTTGGCATGCTTAGTAGGATCTTAAAGCTTATAAACTTGTTTATGGGAATGATCACATATACTCCACATGTCTGACCTTCTTCATCCTAAACTAGTGGGTCCTTGTGCCAACACCATTGGTTCAATTGGGATTGTCTTCAAGGCTCTTTGAAGGCATAATACTTTCCAAAAAATCTTTTCAAGGCATTAAAAGGCATGACTTTTTCAAAACAAAATTATTCGTTCAAGTGTGAAGCCAAGTGTCGTTGGCCCAACTGTCAAGGTTTGTAATATGAAAGGCCAAAGACAAAAGTACTACTGCAATTTTTTCCTCCAGTCTGCCCATTTGTCCTGTTTATTTTCACCTTGTCATGCCTAAGCATGTTTTGAATCCATGTTATGCATGTTATGAACACACTAGGGGTATAAAAGGGTATGTAACATATTACTTGGCATGTTATGTGAGGTTACAAGTGCAAAACATCCAATATTATATGAGGTTATGCGTGCAAAACATGCCTGGGTGTCACTTGAGAAAATATGGATGGGGCAAATGGGCAGACTGGAGAAAAAAATAGTAGCAGTACTTTTGTACTGACTGCATTCATTTCCTTTGGCCTGTTTAATATTTTCCTAAAGACAATGCCCAATATGGTGAAAGTACATTGATTCATGTTGAAAATTTTATTTTTGTAATTTTCAATGAGAAAATTCATTCTAAGTTCAATAATTTTTGCTCTAGATACTAATCCAAAAATTTGGAAATGACCATCATGCAAATTGCCTTGTGGAAGACATTTTGGGTGAACAATGAGGGTCCCCACTATTAAGGTGTAGTCACAAACGAAACAAAAAAATCATTTTTGTAATTTTAATTAATTTCCAATGATGAAAATCATTTTGAATTCAATAACTTATACTCTGCTAGTCAAAAAATCGTGAATTGGTCACCATGCACACAGCCTCATTGAAGACTTTTTGATAGTACCAAAAGCATAGCAAGTGGTCCCATGGTTTGAAAGCCTCTAGTTAAGGTTTGATTACAAACAAAACAAAACAAAACAATAATATATTTTTATAAATAGATCTAGGATGTTCTATCTTTGTAAACTTGTTTTTAAAATGACCTTGAGTACGTAATTTGTCATCTTTACTATTTAAATCATAAACTTGCCTCCTTCATGTATATTTGCTTGTATAACATTTTAACAATATGTTTAAAATTAAATGTTAATAAAATATTAATCAATCATCACAATGTGTTACAATGTCATCACAACATCATACCAATTATTGTATGAACACTTTGTTAACATATAATCTTGAACATATTACTAAAATATTATAAAAAGATAGATACATAGAGGGGGCAAGGTTGTGATGTATCTCATTCTTTGAATAAATTTTCAAAACTGAAAAATAAAAAAATTAGTCACATGTCACTTCCTTGGATACATGTTATAGGCAGAGTGTATTTTGTTTTTTAATTTAAAAAATGATCAATGAATGCCCTAGATGGAAAAAAGGATTTGAACTTGGAAAACAGTCTTCCTTCCCCCAAAAACACCACTGGATAATTTCTTGCTTTGAAAACACTAAGTCTCAAAAAGCTTTTATTTTCAATATCAAAAAACAGTTTTGATTGCTGCCTTTTTAAAATTATATTTTTTGCTTCCCAAAACTCAATCAAGTCATTCAATTGCTTTCTGTGCCTTCTAGATGAAACAAGGACCATGTTCCCATATTGTATCTTGTTATTTTGAGCCTTCAAATGGATTTTAGATGCTTGTAATTCAAGAAAGTCAATTTTTCGCACTTTAATTTAAATTACTACTTACAATCAATCTACCCCATTTGAACATATATAATGAAGTTTAACATGATTTTTTTGGTGGGTTTGCTTATACGAGCCCACCCATAAATTTAATTACTTTTAAACAAAATAAATTGCAATTATGCTACAATTTTGAGAAAATACCTTCTAATTTTATAGTAGTCATAAATTCAAAATTTTCAAGAATGAAACCCATCATGTTAATATACTTTAAAATGAAATTGAAGTTAATGAATTCAGGCATGGGTGACCGCAATACCATCATTACACAAATAGACCGCAATTCCAGGAAGAGGCAATTAGTCACAAAATTTCATCAGAACAGCTCTTTTATACAAAATACATAAATGAACAAATGAATGAATTTTGTGTAAGTAACTAGTCAAGTAATTATTTAATGACCTAAAGAAAATTTGATATCAGCCTCTAAACATCCAATCAGCTTCTCTATTTATTTTTTGAAAAATTTTGCATTGTTACGAAATATTTTTAAGGTCTATTTCATCACAATATTCTCTTTTGTTTGGGAAAAAAAAATCATCCAATCACATCTTTTAGGGTTTAGGGTAAGTTTAGGGTTTGACGGCCCGAGTAAGTGCATTATTGAATGGCATGTGTACATACAATTTACATGTTCTCAAGGCAATCTGGTAGTACATAGTCCGTAACCTTGTTAATATTAACCCCTTACTCATCCAGATTACTTCAATGCTTCACACAATGAACTGGATGAAGGTGTTGTATTTTTATATATTGTAAATTATCTGTACCTTTGGAAACATCATAATAATTCAAACATATAATAATTGAACAATTTTAGAAAGACAAATGACAGACTAACTTGAAAGCTCTAAAGTTATGTAATGACAGAACTGAAAGAAGGACCAAAATATTGAAAGCCTTATATTATGTTTCTATGCAGATATGGCATAATTACAAAAGCTGGTTTTTTAAGTACATTGATCTTGAAATTAAATAATGTTCATAGGGAGCAGTTTTTTTTTTCAGAAAATTTTTTGCAAAATGTTTTACTGAGAAAGAACAATTTTATTTTTATTTTTTTTGGTTTGGTGACAAGTTCCCCGTTTTTCATTTGAAAAACACCAAGAGTTTGAGACAATTAGACTTTTGGAGGAAAGTTTTGTAACATTTTTCTCATACTTTTCACCAATCCACACTAAAGCTCATTTGGGATGATGGCAAATGATAAGTAGCATCGGAAATTTGAAAACGCAAATCTAGTCAAAATTATCAATCCTTGCCCTTTCAACGATAAACTCAAAATAAAGTTTGGCTTTTGAGAATTCAATATATGAAGTTGACGAGAATGCACCCAATCTTCTACTCTTGTCAAGGACAATGGTCCTACTATGGGTTGGATCTTGTAGATTTGACCACCCGTAGTATATGGAATCCTCTATCCAAACAAATCATATCAAATATGACAATTGATATGTGGTAGGTACTTTAATCACCAAGTCACCACCAAACATTATTTTCCGGACATCACAAAGAAGCGAGGGGACTATACACTTTTGTGCATTTGTTCAATTTCCATTTCATTCACCAAAACCATTTGTGAAGTATGAAACCACAAAGTGTACATGATGTGGTAATTAAAGAGGGGAATAGATGTATTTACTTTAGGAGAGAGAGAGAGAAGAGATCAGGGTTTTCTTCTGTTTTTTTATTACATCAAAAATTTGACAAACTTTCCCAAAATTTTAATAAATATGAATTAATTGACTTTAGGTGGGAAAAAATTCAAAATTTTCCCAACTTTTTTTGAGAAAAACTCCTTGGGGAAAAAAAAACACTAGAAGAGATGGATCATGGGATGCCATCTGCTGCATCACACTTATATTAATTTCATGGTTATTATTTTGGGAGCTTGTGGTTTGTTCACATGTAGAGAGTTGTGGACAACCACTCTTGGTGCTGATTTTGTCAGACTGACCATTCCCTGTGATATCCTAGTTTTCCCCCCTTTGAAGGGATTATGTGACCCCCAGCACACACACTAGTCCACCATCCATTGAAAACTCATTATGACTTAGTTGTGGATGAACCAAAACTGAATTTTCAGCATTTCCACCTTGATAACTTATCCCTTAAAACATCCTACCTACTAGCTAAGAGCATGCCCAATGGCAGCAATAAATTGAAATGCCCATGTACAATACTTTTTGGATGAAGATTTGGAGTAAAATACTCTGGAACTGCCTGGGTCCTGGGAAAGTGCACATGTTACCAATGCTCTCATAGGGCGCCTGTAGCAGGAAATGATTGTTTCTCGTTGGCCAACTACAATGATTGGCCCAGGTGATGAGAGTTACATAATCCCTCACTTTGTACAATCCATCTTTTCAGTTTCATGGGTGAGGATGAGAGAGAAACTAAATAGTGCACACTGGATGTGGTAAATGTTCGTAGAGGGATGCTCTAAATGGATAACTATCATTGATAAGTGGGTATGAAATGTAAGTGAATATGAGATATGACTTAAGTAGGTAAAGCACTTGGTGGCCACTAGGTAGTTAGATGCATGTGAACAGCTAGTGCTTTAGTACATAGGTAACCACATGGGACAGGAATAGGATGAAAAAGTATTCTCTGTCCACATACCATCAGCCATCTTGATTGCTTTATTTGTTGGTGTTGGTTTGCTTTGCCCTTGAGCTTGAGCTGAAGTTTGAATTTGCTTTTACTACCTATATCTACCAATTATGTTCCAGCCATTGTTGATGCTCCTTCAAGTTGGCCAGAGTGACCCATCCATGAGGGATGGGCCATGGTGTATTTGTTGTATTCTTGTCTCCTTCTCTCATAGCTAACCACATTGGTTACCTATGTGCTAACCATCCATATGCATCTACCTACCTAGTAGTCACCAAGTGCCTTGCGTACTTACATAGTAACCGCTGACAATCCCTGCCTAAATTACCGAGTACCTGTACCCACCTACAATCCCTACTTACAAGTTATCTATGATACTTAAACCCATTTGCAAAAGTAATTATCTAGGTAAGGGAAGGGAGAAGGAGAAGGGCTTACAAGATAGGTTACCGAAGGGGAACCTTAGTACGAACCACGATGGAGTCAGAATGGGTTCTCCATGGATGGTGCACTAGTGGATGGTTGGTCAACATGATCAATCCTTGCACAAGCCTTAGGGTCACATAATTCATCTATTGGACAAAGTCCAAGTTCTGTCTTCACCATTCATTATGAGCCTCCTTGCAACAAGGAGAAAGGGAGTAGGTCTTGCATGATATAATCGGGCCCCAATGTGCCTACTTAAATTTGCTTTTGCAGCAAAAGTGCATATGTACCCCTCATTACCTATGTTTGTTTGTTGCAATATGCATCATTCACTTTCTTGGGCCCCTAGGTCCATGTATTATCCCAATGTTATTGAGCCTTAAACTATGTAGAACAACATAAGCTCAACAATATAATTTCATCTTGTAAGAGACTCTTTAGGCCTTGTGATTTCCTTATGTATGCGTGTACTCACTATGTATCGGTATCCACACCCATGCATATCATTGTACCTAGGCCAATTCAACACGAATTATATTATTTTCAGAAATGTTGAAATTTTCGACAAAAAAAAAAGAGGAATTTTCTTTATGAATGAAAATAAAGAATCTGATAAAATATTTGAGAATATATCATTTGTTAAAATGGAATCCCCAAAATTAATTATTTATTTATTTGACAAACATGTGTTGAAGTGGCCAAGGTACTACATTATCGGCTTTCATCCTATTCACATCTAGAGGGGACAAATAATATTAAGTAAAATACCACTTGCCTATTCCACCCACATCAGCACATTCAATGCAAATTTGATGTTGGTGAAGACCAATATGAATAGTGTGGGCACATCATAGTCATGGGGAGATCAAATAAAATCATCACATGCAAATGGACTCTAGTTGATTGTGGATGTCACAACCGTAGGTCACAATATGATGACTCTTGTTTTCACTCGTTTATATTCTCTTTACATAAAACTCAATGAGAATATATTCCTAGTGACTAAAACCAAGATGAATGGTGACTTATTATTATTGTTGTGAAATCCAAGAAATTTGAGCAATGTGCAAATTTTTTAATACTCATTAGCATTGACAATAAGGTTCATTGGGATTTTTCGAGACTTGACGCCAAAGAATATATCTCATGTTTTGGGTCATTCCTAGTTTTTAAAACGAAAGATAAATTTGCATCTAACTAGTGTTTAGTGTTGGAATGCATAGACAATTCAAAAAATAAAGTTTGATATCATGTGCACATTTTATGAACATGTAGTTTGTGTGATATGCTCAAGAGACAATAATATGAAATATAGCCCCTTTCCTATTTGGATGCATGTTATCACAATGAATGTTGTTCTCAAGAAAACAAAATATTATTGCCTACTATAAATTTTATGTATGGATCTTGCATAGTTTCTCGACATTTGTTTTAGAAAAGTATGGCATGTTCTTGACCTCCAACCAAGGCTTGTCTTGACATGTCATAAATTGATATATCTCTATCGGGAGATAGTCCTTAACTTGTTTTATTTTTCTACTTATTACCATAAACCCAAAAAATCACTTGAATCTAAAAAGTGTGATATAAACTAAAAGCACATGATATGAAGATGTCAAATTGGAACTTTGAACATATCAAACAAAGTACAACAAACATTTTGATTAGTACACAAGGTTTGGGAATATTGGTAAGACCATTTATAATTTGACAAATGCTTTAAATTATCATTGTGTATTTGCTATTAGACATTTTATCCAAAGCTTTTTCTCTAGGAAATCATTTATAATATTTTATTTATATTTGTAAACATATTCTATTGATTTTTGTTTACCATAGTCCATGAATGGATTCGGCAAACATTTTCTGAATAATTAATAATTTCATTTTTAAGGTTCAACACTAGATTCTTAAGTTCTAAACATTTTGGTATAAACAATATGATTAACAAGAGAAACAATTTTATAACAAGTTGTTTACTATTGTACTATGTTTAAACTAGGTTTTTGTTAAGTACCTATACCCAATGTTTTTTTTCTTGGCAAAATTTCATCAAATTTTGACTTGGAAAATATGATTTCGACCTATGCAAAGGATTTTTCAAGGGAAAAATGGCCCAAATTTGCCAAATTTCAAAAAAAATGTTTCCAAATCACCATATCTTTATGATAAGTTTCAATAGGTAGCTAAAATTATAGAAAGATTTTATAATTTTCTTTTATTTTCATATCTAACCTATAGCCAAATGTGGCTAAACCATCTTAAGATGATTATCACTTTAGTTACATCACAAAATTGAAAAAAAAAAACCCTACCTAAACCTTATGACATAGTTTTAAAAACTTAGATAGTTTTTTTTTAGACAAATTAAAATACAATCTAATCTCCATCTCCCTCCTCCCCCTCTCCCTCCTCCTCACCGCCCACACCAAATTCACTTATATTTACCCCCAACATGAAAATTATTATATACTTACACATCCATAAAGCATGACAAATGTAGCATTTTCCTTTATACCCTAACGATTTTAAACTAGACCATACAATTTCAAATTTTGAGAAAAACCTCAAGAACTAGAGGTCTATTAAATAAAGAAAAATATTTTCAAAACCATATTAGAAGTTTTATCAAACAAAGGGGGAAAAAAGTTAAATTCAGAACCAAAGGTCATCTTTACGATCAAGAATTAAACAACATTGTTAATTACCTAGATTGAAATATTGACAACAACTTCTAACCTCATATACTACTCAAAATGTAAGAGTGTGCAAAATAAAGACTTATCCCATGTGTTGAATACACACAAGTGATAGAACAATTAAAATATCAAAAAAGGAATTAGAACCAAGTTTCCTCCATTTAGTGTACAACAAATGTGAGCAAGTTCATTCCAAGTATTGGAACTTCTATTATTTGTTTTCCTTTCAAAGAAAACTTGGGCTTCTTTTGACAAACTTTTTAAAAAAACAAAAATCAATTATGAAGGAACCAGAATTTCATTTTAAGCAAAATTACAATTATTGACTTAAGGAGTCATGTTTTACAAAGAAGTCATATTCAACAAGAGCTTATGAACTACCTAGGAAATTAGTCCAATCAATGTATTTGGGACCTACTTGTAGTACTTCTAAAAATTATAATACAAATCGTTCCTCTTTTCTTTGTTTCATATTTTTCTTAACATTTCATTCATGAACTATGGTCATTCAATTTGGATCCCTTAAATTGTTTTGTGTACACAACCCTATCTCAACATCATTGGACTCTCACACTACTCTTCAATCCAATTTTCTCCATTTTTATCCTCTCACCTCATTGTCGGTTAAGAAAATTCAAATAAGGACCATAGGAAATATTAAATATGGAAGTGAAAATGAAAATTGAAGGATCTAAATAGAAGAAGACCATTCAAAGACCATTAAATGTGATTGGTAAAAATGAACACAAGGAAATTCCATGAGTTCGTGACTCATTTGCAAGAAAAAGAATTGAGAATTGCTGGTTTAGATTGAAATCATGAACCATTCCATTACAATCAACAACATGACATTGAAGTAAATCAAGCCAACTTTAAATAATAAATTCTTCAAATTGTGGAATATATTGATACATTGTGAAGAAATGATAAGAGCACTTAGATCAAATAAATAAATTTAAATGATATTTCACATATTTATATATATTTTTGTTTTAGTTTGCTAGAAATAGCACTTAGGATTTGGGTTCATTTCATTCATTAGTTATCTTGGGCTTATTACATAAATCTTTTCAAAATCTCAAAATTGATTACAAATAAAGATAAAGAGTAAACAAGTTAAGCATATAATTTAATTTGGCAAAAGGTGAAATAAGGATCATATTAACAATTAGGAGTGGTGTGACATCATAATTTTCTAGATTACAAATAAAAATGAATCCATACAAGCATGTAATGCTTAATTTGAAGGAAAAGAATTCACTAAGGCATATCAACATTGTAATTAATGTGTCACCGTCATTATGCATGTATCAAGCATGAACCAAAAGTATTTTCATTGCCAATAATATCACATTGAAGGTAGCCATTGAAATAACTATTAATTTGTCCTTGGATATCAACATGGTTGATGAACTTAGGCCTTCAACACAAACCAAATGCATGAATGAAAGTAAAATATGTGGACTTTCAACTTTGATAATTTGAATATTTTAGAAATGTTAAAGGAAAACACCATTTTGTAAGTATTCATGAGGCCCTAAAGGATCCATCATCAATGAGTGGCATTTACTTTTAAACTCCATATTTCCCTTTAAACCAACAATATTGTAATACCTTGATGGTTTCAACATTTAACTACTAAATATATGATTCATTTTGAAAACATATATTTTGGGGTAAGTATGTGAGAAAATTACTCAATATTACAAGTGTAATAACTCTTAATTAACATGTTTGTAAGTTTTCAACATGACTTAGGATTCAATATTTCTCATATAACCTATGGATTATGATGTAACATATAATATGCAATAATAGCATATAAAAATATGAATCACTTCTATCAATGTTAGAGGGTGAAAAATGAATAATTTAGCACTAGTAACTAATATTCATGAGGTCCTGAATAAGTTGAAATTGTTTTTTGAAAATTATGCCAAATGTTTTTGAATTTTTTTCATGTTAATGAAAATTAAATAATTATTACATTTTACATGACTTGGGATCATCATTTGGATTCATGTAAATATAAATTGTAAAACTCAAAAATGTAATCCAAACAAACATTATGTCAAATTGTGGTTTTTATGACTACTAAAGTTATAATTATAATTCTACTCATATGCAATATTTACAACTACTTTTAACTACATATTTGAATGAGATTTGTAGCTTTTACCATGTAGTTGCAAATTATGGTCATGGTTGTAAGAACCATTTTAAATCATAAATATGGATAGTTTGTAAATGACCATCAAAGACCAATATAGTCATAATGTCCATTCATCAACCATGACTATAGTGTTGTTGGAATGTTCAACATTTGATCTTGGTCATTGGATCAAGATTTTTTTTTTTAAAAACAAAAACAATTCATCCGATGCAATGTGTGCACATGGCAATTCTTTAACCAAGTCATATGTGCCACATGTTGTAAATAAAATTCTTGAAAATATAAATATTATTTATGTATTATGCATTAACACATGGTTATTTTGAAAAAAAATGGCAATTTTCCATGTGTCAAACACTAAATAATTACTAAATCCCATGTGGCATAATGATTTTTAATGCTGAAAAATATTTGTAATTTCAATGTGAATTCCAACCAATGTTAAAAATTTGGCAATCGTTGGTGAATGAAAAGTGGACACATCGCAATTTTCTGGTGACTCAAATTTATAGTTTCATATTTACGGTTAAGGTTTCAAATTTACACTAAGCCAAAACTTGACATTTATGACTAAGACAAATATGACTAGAAACCATTTCTAATCATATAGTCATATATGCCATGTTTTTATGCCTAGTCGTATTCTTGTAACCATGGATATGACTACATGATTAAAAATCTTCTTCATGAACAGCATATAATTATTTAATAATATACAATTTGAAACATTAAAAATTTATGAATTAAAAGGGAAAAGAATTAGAAGGTAGACGTATGTACCTAGTAAGCATATTATAAATTTGTAAATGATCAAACACATAATTAGTGCACAAATAAATAACTAATACCTTATAATTTCTAAAAAATTTGCTTTAAAGTCACTAATTATTTAATGTGAATTTCTGGATAGTGGCTAAAACAAATTTGGGGGAAGTTTTTTTCATTTTTGAAAAAGTTCCCAAAAAATGAAAAACAAATTACCAAAGTTTCTGAAACCATAAAGTTAAGTAAAAAATTGATGCCTATAATATAATTAAAACCTTTAAGTTGAGACTCCTACTCAAAGGTTTATTTAAATGAATCATTTTTTTTGAATTGTTTGACATTAAATAATGAAAGATATTCTTATTAGTGATATCCAATGAATTTCAAAAGGAATCCACTATTATGGACCAACTACAAACAAGTGGAGAATTACAAGACAAGACAAGCTTTATTGATCCATCAACCGGTGTTGATTTGCTGAAGGGTTATTCCCCAGACTATTTCCTTTTATAACCCTGAACCATACTAGTCCCAAAATATCCTAGGCCATGATATTGCCAAAAGTATCCCAAAATATCCTAAGCCATGATATTGTCAAAAATATCCCAAAATATCCTAGGACATGACATTACCAAAAGTATCCCAAGTATCCCAAAATATCCTAAGCCATGATATTGCCAAAAGTATCCCAAAATGTCCTAGGCCATGACATTATCCTCTCCTCAAGCGACATCTTCCAGATGGAGCCGGTTTGTTAGGATACCGTTGGTGAAACCGATTAACTAAGTCTTGGGCATGAACTAGGTTTCTAGCAGGCTC
>Ga0116227_10005082_pt1 | contig 28111 bp, 23 predicted proteins | sample S1TSphgellanicum_FD_89693 | JGI IMG/M metagenome (GOLD analysis project Ga0116227, IMG submission 89693) | Host-associated microbial communities from peat moss isolated from Minnesota, USA - S1T2_Fb - Sphagnum magellanicum MG | ecosystem: Host-associated > Plants > Peat moss > Unclassified...
TAGTTTCCAGCATGATTTTGAACCGGGACCGTTTTCACCTTAAGGAGCAATGTGTGATCGAAAAATTGGTCATTCAAGCACCCCACCGGTTTGCAACGGTTTTTCAGGATAACGCCTGTTTTCTTCATTTTAAAAAAACAGATGCGGTGATTTGGTCCGCTACGGAAAAGCTTCATTTAAAACAAACACACGCGGTCTTGTTAAAATGCGGCACCTATTTCGCGGATTTTACCGGTTACCTGGCAGGCGAACCCTGCGAAGTTTACGCGATACATCTATACCCTTCTATTTTGAAAGAGCTATATGGGGCGGATTTCCCCACGGTATTTAAGCCTGCCACTGAAAAGAAACCGACCCGCCAGATCCCCGGATCTATGCTGATCACTCATTTCATCGAAAGCCTGGCGCTCTATTTTGCACACCCGGAACTCATGAACCCCGACCTGTTGCTGCTCAAAATAAAGGAGATCATTTTGATATTGATGCAGACCAGCGACGCGGGCACGCTTTCGTCTTTGTTCCTTGACCTTTATTCACCGCGCCAAGCCACAATATCCGAAGTCATGGAAAATCATTTGCACTCGGATCTTTCTATCGATGAACTGGCGAAGCTTGTAGGTCTGAGCATTTCCACTTTCAAACGAGAGTTCCAGAAACAATACCAGGACACGCCCGCCAACTACCTCAAGGACAAAAGACTGGAGGAAACAAAAAAATTGCTGCAAAAAACGGATCTATCGGTCAGTGAGATTTGCTACCGGGTTGGCTTCAAAGACATCGCCCATTTTTCCCGATCGTTTAAAGAAAAGTACCAGGTTTCGCCATCAGTGTTCCGTTCATTGAACCTGTAGGGCAAACAATTGAACAAGCCAGTCAAACTGCCGGGACGTACAGCCTGTACTTTTGTTAAAAAACGATCACTATGAAATCTTTAAAAATCAGGTCCTGGATACTGGGGATCTTTATGTTCTCTTTCGGTAGTTTAAAATTGATTCAGCCCTTCAACGGTTGGTTCCATACCCAGTTGATTACAAGCGGCATCGGTGACTTTGCTTTCCCATTCGGTGTGGGCACGGAAATTATTACAGGTGTCATCCTCCTTGTAGCCTTGATTTTTAAAGCGAAAATAAACCAGAAGCGATTTTTCGCGTTCATCTTAGCAGGCTCGTTGCTGGTGATTTTAACCATGATCACAGCGATCTATGTACATCTGCAGCCCAACGTTCCGGCAGACGTATTGCCCCTCGGCATCAAACCACCATTCATACCTGTTTCGGTATTTTTTTTAGCAGTTGCCAATACCTATTACACGCTAAAGTTATACTACCAAAACAGAACCTGGAACTGAGCTGAGAGCCCAACCTACGCGCACTTGTAAAAAAGCGGTATTCGCGTGATCAGTTAGCGTTAAAGACTAAGATTTGTTTATTTTAATTTTGATATGGAATTCACGACAGAGTATTTTACAGTTTAAAAGATTTATTGACTTGTATCAATGCGCAGGCGAAAATAATAGGGTCATTACTGTATGAAAAGCAAAATTTTAAGCCTGAACCGTCTGACTAACTGATCGGAGGGCCAATTAATTTATCACACTATAAATTAAGCATTTGGAGTAAATTAAGTTTTCGTTGTAACCTATTTGAAACTTTTCGCTATTTCTAAATAAAATGTCTTTATAAAAAACTATCCCTGCATTTATATAGAGGCGGATTAAAAAACTGTATATAAATTATTACAGGCGCGACACACTAGAGCGATTTATATAATTTTCAGATAATTTAGATAAAAAAAACCATTAAATAAAACCTGCCGTAGGATCTCAAACCTTATTCAAAATTTCATGCTTATACATGCAATTTCTAAAACTCACAAGTTTTAGAAAAATCGCAAAGAATCGTTATATTTGGCTAACAATTAGAGTAAACTTGCTATTTGCGTCATTCGTAGAGTAAGGCACTTTTTAAAATGTAAATTACTGATAATAAGCACATAAGAGCTATGGCTCTGAACCCTAGCTCTCCGCTAAAAACAAAAAGCCCTGTAAATCAAGTACTTACAGGGCTTTTTTTATGAACATAAATCTCTCGAACCTAACTTTTCAAAAATGAAAAACCTCCTAATTTCGCTAATTAGGGGGTTTTTTATTTTTGAGTTTACTTCAAAACACGAAAAAACGTGTAAAATCGCAAAACTCATGAGCGTCTTTTGGAGCGTTTTTTAACCTTAAAAATGACTCACCAAGCTCTATTTAAACAAGTAAAAAAGAGCGATAAAAGAACAGTAAAACGGGCCTGATTAATACCTGCCAACCACCTTCCTTCTTTGATATACTGCTTAATAAAACAGATATAAAAGAAGCGCGCGATTTTGTACATAATACTATCCTTTCCCAAAAACATTAATAGTCATTACGCCTAATATAACCGTTTGTAAATCAAAACTATGCCAGCCTGGCATAGTTTTGATTTTGGTATAGCTGTTGATATGGTTATTCTGATGAATGCAGGTGTTTAAATATCTGTCTTTAGTAACCATAATACGTTCAAAATTCAAAATTTATTACATGAAAGCAAATGTACAATACAACGATTTTATCGGCACGGCTGCGGCTGACATTGCCGATTTTTTAGGTTCAAAGCATGGCGATGATCTGGAAAGTTTCGGGAAATATTTCAAGATTGATGAAGCCAGGTTCAAAGTCGTAGGCATATCCATATACGGCACCGATGAATTTTATATCAGCCTAGTTTGTATTGACAAGCAAAAAAGCACATCGGTTAAAGAGCATATTGTCTCAATGTCTATTGATATTGATAACCCCAAAGACATTCTTGATCTATTATTTAAACGGCTGCATATTGTACTGCACGGCAGATTTGATGAAAAATACAAAGACGTAGGTTACGATGAAGAAGTGCGGTACGGAGATTTTCATAACACCGAGGAAGAATAATAGTCATGCAATTATTAATATTATTAGCAGCCACCAGGGATTGGTTTGATTATGTCCGCGATACGGTGACTATCATCGGCTATTTGGCTACGGTCGGAACATTCCTTTACTTATTTAGAAGAGATAACGATAAACAAAAGCAAATTGATGCACTGGCCAGTCTTGCGCTGCTTTCAGAAGAACAATTGGTTTTAAGTGTACGTCCCGATCTCTATAAAAATGGCGCGAGCGTTCGCCCAGCCGATGGCAGAATATCTATCGATCTTTTAAACAGGGGCGAAAGTGCCAGGTTATTGAAGTTCACCAGTGATTCGCCGGATATTGTCTTATTAGAGAACAGTTTACCGTATGTACTTGAAAAAGATGCAGAACGTTTGATTTTAGCCAGAGCAATTGGAAAAAATCCTAATGATTGCGAATATATTATTGAAGTTCTGTATGAGGATAAGCTTTCCAATCAATACAAGATCAATATTAACGGTAAGGGCGCTCATGTGAATTTTGGGCAGTTTAGTTTGTTTAAACACCGGCATTCAAAATAAAAGGGATCGCGAAGATGACACCATTAAAGCAATTTTGCAGGATATTGAGGGAGCGGTCAGCGGAACATACCTCTGCTGGGCAGTTATTGTTTACCAACGGCCATTATGGACAAGTCGTTGCTATTTTGCGCCAGGAGTTGGATTCAATGGTCAGGGTGATGTTTCTACTTAATCAAAGTTTAAGTGACAGGCGGCATTTTATTGGACAGACCTTACAAAATACTAAATGGACTTTACCAAACTCGCGCGCAGGTAACCGACCGGAGTATGGTAGATCTTTCCGATAGATTGTATGGCTGGGCTAATTCTGTTTATAAACTGGGTTGCGCCTTTATTCATTTATCGCCCATGGGTGACTACAAAAATGTAAATCCTTTTCAACAGCTTTCCAGTATCGAAATAGCAGATATAAAACAACATTTAAATCATTATCACGGCTTTCCTTTAACTGATGATTTAAGTATGGACACCGTTAACCCATATTTATTAAAGGTTTTAAAAAAGTTTCTAGTAACTTGGATTATTACATTGGAGCCTTAGCTAACGACCAGATGGGTACGAATTAACTATGTCTTTTTCCCCGCGTTTTAAGTTTCAGAATTTCCTTTTTTGCAGATTGTATTCTACTAACAACTTCCTCTATTTCTTCGTGAGTGAACCATTTAAAATTGGGGCTATCCCGGTATTCTACCAAACCAATTGCGTAACTATATTCTAGCTTACTGGTAGCCTGTAATGTAGGGTAATGCGCGAATTGGTTTCGAATGGCATTAAGGTATGTCAGTTCCTCGATCAATTTTTTATATGGATGGCCCTTTTTTCTGGATGGTTCGAAGCCCTCTTCAACAGCCCTATTGAGTAAGATTGCTTTTAATGATGTTCTTTTACTTTCAAAAGTCATCCGGTCAAAAACGATGTTCTGCATTTTCTGTCTGTCGGCTCCATCGGTCGAAAATTCGGCAGCCAATAATGCTTCAATATTCTTTTCGAACATTGCGAAATGGGCAATTATTTTACCTCTTATCGAGTAAGTTCTTTCTTCGTAATTAGGATCAAAACAATCATTGTCAAGATCTTTCAAATCAGCCATAGTTAGTCCTTATCAAATTGTTTCATAAAATCTATCATGCTCAATTTATAACCATTTAATAGGCTATGCAACTCCTTACTTACGATAAACATATTGAATGCGTAATCTACCTTTTTGCTAATAGGAAATTCCGTGGTTTCTGCTAATCTTATATACATCATAAAATCATTCCCATCATCGATCCTATCTGTATTTATTTTCATGTGCTCGTTGGAGAAATGAATTAAACCGCTCGTATTTCCATATAACAATCTGAAGCCGGGATAAAGTTCATCCAATTTTGTGGACAAATATTGATCTGTCATTTTATTACCCTCAGCGTCCTTAATATTTCGGATATGCTCTCCGTTTTGAATACAATTATAAAAGTCTAATCTGTCTTTCACGAGTGATAACGCAAATAATCTCATACAATTATCAGCTTGGAGCCTGAGTAAGTTGATAGCTGTTATCCAATTATTTGCTTTTGCAAGAGTTTGAAAGCCTTTATTTAACTCAATAGCTCTATGCACAACAGAGAACGTAAAATGACTTGGTTTTGAAAGCAGTTTGCGGTCAGTTTCATTTGTGAAAATATCAATTGCCGTTTGGTTCAACTTATTATTTATAACATCTAAAGACTCAAAAATTTTAGCTAAATCAACTTCCGTCACTTCTTTATTTAGAGATTGTATTTCCATTTTATTATAATTTCATTAGTCGTTATTGATAGTGGTCACAATTAAGCTTAACAGTAATGTAAAAGCACTTACTTATTAAGTTTTAAAGCCGTTAAATAGTAATTGCAAAGCGAAAGAGTTTCCCATACATCTTTTTCCCTATCATCCTCCAATTGTGTTTTATCATAATCAATATATGATATAAAAAACTGAGAGGATGCAGCCAGGCAAACATACATAAGTCTAAATTTGAGCATTTTATTTAACGCTTCCCATTTTTCCCTGGATTCAAAATATACTTGTGAAACACTGGAACTAAACCCTTCTGAGTGCGCAAATGAAGAAGCATACGAATAGTAAGTGGTAATAAAATCAGTTGGCAAAGGACTTTCCCTGATGAGTTTGTTGAAATTGATAAAACTGAGATAATCCTGTTCACCGGCTTCGATTTTTTTAATAGCATCGTGTATTTTGGATGGCAAACTCAAAAACTTATTATTGCTTTTAATTTCTTTAAGCAATTTCTTGATTTGGCCACCAAGATTTAGCTCGTCAAATTTTTGACCAATACCCTGCAATGACCTACCAAATTTCACAAAATGCAATATTGAAGACAGGTCATACAAATTGAAATAAAGTTCTTGAGTTTCTTTATCGTTACTACAGCCATTATATAATCTAAAATATACCAAATAGCTTTCTAATAAGCTTCTTGCAACTATATTAGCAGTCCCTTCATCAAAAATTGCGTCACCCTTTAAATCTAAAATATCATCAAAAATTTTAATCAGGTTAATCGTCCAAAGGCGAAAATTGCAGACAATCGTGTAACGGGTATTTGCATGCAGAGCCGATTCGCTTTGGTCATTCTCAGACTGTTTGAGGCTTTGGAGCGCACATTCCATCAGGAGCCCGGTGATTCTATTGAAGTGTTCTAGTAGGCGTCCTATGTCGGGATAGGTACCTTCCGGCTTTGGAAATTCTTTAGCCATGAAACCTTCGTAATCAAAACCGCTTAAAGATCCGTTTGCGCCCATAATGTTCTATAGTTTGTATTTGCCTGATAACAATATTTAATGACAAATAAATATAGTTGATACGCAGTCTATTTGCGCAGATGGAAAATAATAAGAAAAGAGAAGTATTTTAATACATAGTTGAGCAATTGTTACGCTTAAGCTGAAAGACAGATTTCAAGCCCCTACAGTCTGGCGAGCGATTTTATCATAAATCTACAATACCTAATTTATAGTTTTCCCAAAGCGCTTTTAAGAAACCGTTATCGTTTTCATCAACAATAATCTGGTCTAAAATAAACCGGTCTGTATCGATTTGATTTTCTACCGCTTTTATACCATTAAACGTTTGATCAAAATAAAATATTTTCAAAAATGTTATGGACAATAGCTCTGTACTAAACAAATTTAGAATACGCTAATAACATTAGTAACAAAAAAGTGGTAAATTGCTCGTAAATAATTATACCTAAGTTAAATGGGCAAAATCGTACAGCCCGCACATATAATCGGAGAGAGCGGGGTTATAAAATTTAAAGAATATTGTAATAAACATCAACCGTTTATCATATTCCGTGAGATCAAAGAGCATGATTATGGTGTCGATGGTGAAATTGAGATCGTAAAATTTGTCAATGATAAGCAAATTGCTTCCGGACAGGTGATCAAGGTCCAATTGAAAAGCACGGCACATCAAAATTCTTACATCCGTGGACTCACCGAGACCGGATTTTCCTACTATGCCAGTGAAGATGATTTTGACTATTGGTCTGCACATAATCTTGGGGTGATCCTTATCATTTACGATGCGGTTGCTGACCGTTTATTTGCCAGGAAAATTACCCGCGAGGATTATGCTTACCATAAAAAGCATAGCAAATCCAAGAGCTTCCCTATCGAGTTCTCATTCAGAGATCATGAGCTTTTTGTTGGTGAAGGCACTTTTTATGAAAAGATGGACACCGAATATTTTAAACCAAGGATCGATACGACGGTTAGTGAAAAATTGATCTCCAATATTCAGTTCTTTTCTTCGTTTCCCAAAAAGATATTTATTTACGATACGCTTATCGGCAGTAAAAAAGCAGTTTTTGATAAATTGGGTGAAGGCATGAACCCTCCGCCTTTCATTATTTATAACAAAAAGATATATGCCTTCACGCCACTAGCTTCAAATAATAAAGTATTCAGGGAGAACATAATTGACCCCAATAATCCACAGCCTGTCACACTGCAATATGATGATATATTAGCAGATCAACCGATATTAAATCATTATGTGGAATTGCTTAATCTTTATCTTAAAGATTTTTTCACCAGAGACCGACGGCTTTGGCTAAATCGTAAACAAAAGCATAATTATTTTTTCCCCAAGCCCTTTGATAAGGATGAATTAAAGATCAAATATAAAACCCGCAAACGAGGCACCGATGGGGAACGCATGGTTGTTAATTATTATGAGTACGGCAAAAATTCGTTCTTCAGGCACTTCGGTTTTGTTTACGCTATAGATTTTATAAACCAGGTACCCGTGTTTATACTCAACTATAAATATCATTTCACTATAAATGGTGTGATCAACCTTTCACCGCTGAAGATCACATCGTTTACCAATAAACTGACCGCCAGAGAATTTAATGCCACGGTTATTAACCACCTATATTTTTGGTTTGAGTATCTGAGTGAAGGATCTTACATGATAGATATCGCCAATAATGATGATTTTAAAATCCGGATTAAGCTTCCGGAAGATTTCACCACTGATTTTGGGATCTACAAATCTAAAAACATTGAGGTCGCTAAGCCTAAGACCAGCGGCGCTAATGATCAAATTCAACCTACCTTATTTTAGTTATGAAAATAAAATTACTGGACGAACCGGTTGTAGAATTCGGAAATAAATTTGTTTGTGACGATCCCAAAATGGGCCTGACGGTTGGTGGGTTTTATTCGACAACGACGAATACGCACCGTTCTCAAATTCACTATGCAGTTATCAGTACGAAAGAAAACTACGAAGACCTCAGTGACTGGATGCTTGAAATTGAAAAGGAGATCAAAGCGGTCCCAAGTAAACGCAAAAAGAAAGACCAGCAATATGATATTGAAGATGGTGTTGTCGATGTTTTAGCGGACGACGAAGACGATGTTGGTGAAGAAGAAGAAGAAGAAGACCAGTTATCCAATTTAAGTGACCATTCGTTTTCAGACCTATTTGGTCAAGATGATGATACAGAAGTAAAAAACTCGTTTGAAATAAATAAACGCGTAAACCCTGACTTTCCAGGATTTAACCTTGATTCTATTTTTAAGTGTGAATTTGTTAATGACAACTCCAACAACAGATTTATCAAAAACAATCTGATTGACGAGATCGTAAAAAAGAAAACCAAAGAGGAGAAAGCGGAGAATGGTGAGGATGAAGAAATGTCAAACTTAAAAAAGGTCGTTTCTTTTTGTGAACTGCTTATCCAGCAGTATAATGACATTTTAACAAATTATATCTCGATTAAACCTGATGTATGTTTTATCATTATTCCGGATCGTGTCTTCAAGGCAATTAGCTCATTGTCTATCGGAAACAAGTTCTTTAATCTTCGCCGGTACATCAAAGCACAATTGATCGCCCAGCCGAATGCCGTGCCGGTTCAATTGATCAGGGAAAATACGCTTACCAGGGAAGGCAGAAGAAGTTTACAAGATAAGTCAATGGTCGCCTGGAATTTTGTAAATGCCTGCTATTATAAAAACGCAGGTACACCCTGGAGCCTTGATATCAGCGATAAAAATTCTTGTTTTATCGGAATAAGCTTCAATCGCGTGATTAACAGTGAAGATAATAATGTCCGGGCAAGTATTGCGCAAGCTTTTAATTACGAAGGCAAAGGACTTGTGTTCATCGGAAAACAATTTGAATGGGACCCCCATCGGTTTAACACCCCGGCCCCTCATTTGACCTATGAATATGCAAGTGATCTGATATCTATGATCCTTAAAGAGTATGAGAGATTTAACGGCGTAAAGCCAACCCGTGTTGTCATTCATAAAACCACGGATTTTTGGACGGGCGCGATCAATCCAGACTTTGCTGAAACAGAGGGATTGAAAAAAGGAATATTAGATACGCTCGGGAATGACATTTATCTCGATCTCGTCACGATCAAGAGTTCAAAGTTTAAACTATTACGATCAGAAGGTGAATATCCTGTTTTACGCGGTACGTTTTTAGAAGTTGACCGTAATTATGGTGTTTTGTACACCACCGGTTACATACCTTACTTTGAAACATATCCCGGGATGCATATACCAAGACCTTTAGACATTATAAAGTTTGAAGGTGATTCTAGCATTACAACCCTTTCACAAGAAATCCTGGCTTTAACCAAATTGAATTTTAATAATTGCAATTACTACGACGGCCTGCCTATAACAATTCGCTTTGCCCAAAAAGTCGGTGAAATAATTCAATACTTTGACGACGATATCGTAAGTCCACCAAACAAATATTTTTATTATATGTAAGCGCGAGTGTTCTAACTCTCGCGCTCGCTTTCCTGAACGGCCTTAAAAATAGGGATCATTAATCGTAATCTGCTTCTGTCTTTATTATTACAATCTTGTTTTTGGCCAATATGGTCACTGCTCTTTTTGCAGAAACTCTCTTATCTGTAAAATTACGTAGTGTATAAAAATAGCCATTTGATGCTAAAATTGACTATTATTGGAGCCTAAACCTAAGATTAGTCACTATGCTGAAAGAATTTAAAGAACTGGTAGATGTAAGCCAGGCAGTCCTGCCGAAATTCATAAATGATTATGTTAAAATTTGCAGGTATCTGGATATCGATATTTCTTATGGATATGCTTCCAGTTGGGTTACGGATGAATTACGCAGACGTATAGACACCCTGCTCGCTCCCATTGATACTACTGATATGTTGACGCCAAAGATCATCGAGGATCTTTGTGATGCCCTCGTTTATGAATCAGTATTAAATGATGTAGACAATAGCCTTTACCTCACCATCCTTGAAGTAACTAAAGGAATGCACCAAAATCTGCGGCCGCTAACGGATTTAGAGGAATGGCACGAAGCGATTATCTATGCAAAAGATTACGAATGCTTTAGTCCAAATGTTTATACCGTTCAGCATAAACGATTAAGAGAACGGTATACTAAAGTATTTGATATTGCCAATGCGGCTGCTGAATTAAGAAATTTAGGCTGTCAGGTGCATCTAAATGATGTTGTATTGGAAATAACATCCGGATTGGAAGCGGTTGCCGCCTCGATTGAAGCTGACATTAAAGACTTGGATGCCATTCAATTTATCAACTCGCTATTTATTTACATCAAAGATCAGGGCTATTATAACGGTCAACTCAAACGTTATGTAATTGTCAATCCGGTGCAACTTATTCCAAGTCAGTCGCGACAAATATTACCCTTTGGGTTCCTATTAAATTTGGCGATTAAGCATCTGGTAGGAAAATCAAAGGCGTTAACTAATGACGAACAGCAACAACGATTTCGTGATGCCTTACATAAAGCCAATCTGCTGGCGACCGTTTTAGATCTCAGGAATTATGGTTCATTTGATTTGGTCTTTCAACCCCATGAAAAACTACCGCAATTTATTAGCCGCTTAGCTTTATTTGATTCTGCATATTCTATCATCAGCAACGACCCAAACGAAATTGAGGAGTACTTAGTTTTTCTATTTGATTGGCTGGACAAACCGACATTTGCCACCAAAATGAAATTCTCACCTGATGATTTTATTGCTATTTATCGAAGCATTATCGCTCATGCACCTGAAAATGGCCCATTAGCTTTTACCTTTGCTCACATACTTTCCTGGAATCAAAATCTGAACGCTGAAACTTTAAAAGCGGTACTACAGCGCTTATCTCACCAAGCAGATACGGTCAATAAAGACTATTGTTTTCCGTATGATTATCCAGCACTGGACTTCGGTTTTAAACCTTTGATTCAGGTTCCAAATAATATTTATGTTATGGCGGATCATTCCTGGTGTGCAACAGCTTTTTTTGAAGTGCTTGCCGCCTGTTGCCGTGAAGTAGACAAAGAAACAGATAACAAAATAGGTATGGCCGCAGAGCGCTATTTTGTTTACAAATGCCAACAATCAGGGATCAACGTCGTATCCGGTGATTATGCGGACGAAAAAGGAAATATAACCGGTGAGGGAGAAGCTGATGGTTTGATCGAGAGCAAAACAGCATTGATCACTATCGAAAGCAAAAAGAAGCCGTTGACGAGGCGGGCACGCGGTGGTTCAGATATCCAGTTGTTGATTGATCTAGCCGGAAGTCTATTAGCAGCGCAGGTGCAATCCGGAAGAACAGAAATTAAATTGCGACAAGAGGGCCATATTTATCTGAATGACAAAAAGCAAAATACCCGGATTGATCTTAACGGGCGAAGGATCGAGCGAATCGCCATGAGCGTTCTTGACTTCGGAAGTTTTCAGGACAGAAGCGTTATCAATGGTTTATTAACCAATCTGGCTAACGTACAATATAATTTAATCGACACATCAGATAGAAAAGATGTCAAGGGATTTGCTGAACTGGAAAAAAAACGCGTAGCATGGACGATTCAAACTGGTGAGCTAAAAAGTATTGACCCTGACTTTGACCAATTCCCATTTTTCAATTGTTGGTTTTTAAGCCTTTCACAATTATTAATGATGATCCAGTTCTGTAAAAATAGCGATGACTTCGAAGATGCGTTAAAAGCTACCCGTCACACTTCATTCGGGACAGGTAACTTTTATTACGAATTTTATCAACTATATATTCTTAAAAAAGGCCTCGACGAATTATAAACTCTTAATGTTTTCTTGGGCGGTATGAGATGACGATTAACTATGGGGCCGATCGCACCTGTTAGAGGAAATATTTTTTATGAGCTATATTTGTTTATATGGATTTCATATACCAAACAGAAGGTTATCTAAAAGATTCTGCTTACACGGCCAATCTATTATCCTTTATGCGAGAATACACTGACAAATTTCCCACGGTCGAAGAAGTGCGGCTGCAGGTGGATGAGGTATGGGTCGATCGACAAGAGTATTATACACGAAAGAATAAGTTTGAGTACTCCAGCGACGGAAAGGTACTAGTGATCAACACCTACCAGATGTTCAGCCATCTCAAGGGCAAAAAGCAAGGAATGACCATGCCTTATGAATTTTATCAAAACTTGCGTTTTCTATTTGACAAAGCGGTAGAAGAACATCAAATCAGGCTTAGGGATAATGGACAATAATACGGTATTTGATGGTTCGAAGGCGCTGCTGGGCTACCTGATCGAAGCTTTCCCAAAACGGGTTGATGGTCAGGGAGCCGACTTAAATTATGGCTGGCGTGTCAGGGATAAAGTATTCAGGAACACCACCTTTCGTGGCAAATATTCCATGGTTTTCAAAGGCTGTAAGTTTATTGACTGCAGGTTTGAAAATGTGAGCGGTTTTTTCTGCCTGTTTGAAAATTGCAAGTTCAACAGTACTACCTTTATCGACTCGCGTTTTTCCCATATTGAAGACCATTGGGATAACAATGAATTTAACAAATGCTGGTTTAAAGGTGTTCAGTTAGATGAGGGCTGGATTCGTAATGCCTTTTTTAATGAATGCAGCTTTGAAATGTTTTACGCTAACGGGATTTTCTTCATGGAAAATGTTTGGTTTACGAATTGCAATTTGCAGGAAGTGCAGTTTCAGGGGATCAATTATTACCATGAAAATGATCAGGTCGATGAAGAATACCCGGATATTGCCTTTGTCGATTCAACGCTTGACCTGACTGGCTTTAGTAATGTAGATTTCAGGAACAGCCAGTTTTTTAATTGCATTCTCGCCAGTGTTTCCTTTTTTGATTGCAGGCTGGCAAAGGACTCGTTTGTAAAATCAAAGGAACTGAAATATGAATCGAAAGCATCTGCTGACTTTCAGACCTTTCTGAAAAGTGACGATCTGCCCCGGCAGATCCTGGCGGACTATTTTAATATCCACGATACCAGCATTAAAAAAACCATAGCTGCGATGACCACCAAAACCGAGTACCAGAAAGTTTTTATATCCTTCAGTTTTAAAGACAAACGGTTTGCCAAGCGTTTGGACGATGAATTTACCAAACGTGGTATCCGAACTTTCTTTTGGGTCAAGGATGCGCCACCCGGTGAAACCCTGAAAGACATCATGCGTTCGGGAGTCCGTGCAAATGATCGGATCATCTTTATTGCCTCGGCCAATTCTATCCGGAGTGAGGCCTGCCAGTTCGAGCTGAGTGAGGGGCGCCGCAAGCAAGCCGAATTATGGGAAAATATTATTTTCCCGGTGCATATCGATGATTATTTGTTTACTGTTCAGAAAGACCAGATCAGGCCGGTTGACAAAATAGAAGAATATTGGCTTAATATCGAAGAGATACGCCGGATCAACTCAGCCGATTTTACAAACTTCAATAAGGACCGCGTCAACAAAGTAGCATTCGCAGACGCGGTGGATAAGATTGTCGCGCAACTTAAAAATATCAATAACGATTAAATAGAGAACGCTAAGAAATTTCCCGAACCATATTGCACCTCAAAATTGAGTTTTTCAAAGACCGAATCCGTATCTACCGAAAATATCGATCGCAGGATGCTATCGTCGTAGGTAAAATAAAAAGTATATTTTACCCGAATGTCCCGCTTGGGGTGCTTGAGTATTCTGACCAGGCTTTCCTTGTTCGGCAACCGGTCTTTATTGTCACCGTTTACGCTGAAAATATAGCTGTGGCACCTGATCAGGCTGTATAGTTCATCGCTGTTATTTCCCGAACTGCCGTGGTGGGCTACTTTGACGTGGGTACAGTTTAATGGATTGGTGATGGAATAGCCCAGGTCCTTAAGGCTTTGGGCCACCACGTTTGGATGAGCATCAGCAAGCCAAAGGATATTATTGCCATTGTACTGAGTAATGAAGCTGATGCTACTGCCGTTGTCTACATTGTCATCCTGTTTCCATTTACGGAGATCAAAGTCATCGACATTGATGTGGTGATCTCGTTTTTTAACGCCTTTTGCTTCACTGACAAGTTCATTTTCAATTTTTTCCAGGGCCGTATCAGGTAATTTATATTTGGTATGCAGGTTTTCAAGTTGTAAGCGACCGGGTGAAAGTATGGTTAAGGTCAAAGAGCCAAGGGTTACAGCGGGCATTTCGCTGGTATATTCGCTGTCGGGGTATTTATTGATGGCATTCAAATATTTTGTGAGGTTGTCACCTTGCCCAATACTAGCGGCTGTGCTGGTTTGTTTAGTCAGTAATCCCTTGGCATCAGGCCGGGGCGGGTTGTATAACCATTGTGCTACCAAATCAGGTTGAAGGCCTTTGTTGATGGCAGCAATATAATTGATCACGCCACCAATATGATCACTGTGTATATGGGAAATGACCCATAGATCGATTTGCTCGTTACGGGTTTGTATGTCTTTGATTTTTGAGCTGAGGATATCCCGGTAAGTTCTTTCGTAACCCGAATCGATCAATACGTTATAAATTTTACCATCGTTGTCCGCATACCGCAGGCTGGCCGCATCTCCGCACTCGGCTCTATAAAAACAGATTTCCATATTTACCAATCAGTTACGTTCATAGAGCCGCTTATTTCCTCCTCGGCTAAACTATATACACCGCTCATGGCTTTGCGGAAATCGTCGTCTTCATTATTCCTGTTAAATGAGTTCTTTTCGCCTAACAGCAGCCAAATGACTTCCATATTTTGAGTTTGCAGAAAGGATTGCAGTTCGTCTTTTCTGATCATTGCGCCATTCGGACTCACGTTTGTCACCACTATTTCTCCTGCCGGATTTACAAATTCCCCATCCTTTCTTGCATAACACAGCCCCAGCACATCAAACAGTTTCCTGGCCGGCATAAGGTATTGAAAGTGCGCGCCGGATTTATCTTCACTCATTTCACCTATGGCAGTGGCGGTGGCCAGCATCACTTTGTGGTTTGAATCTTGCAGGGTTTGCCAGGTCGAGGTCTGCCGTTGCTGGTCCTTACTGATAGGTGCCCAATAGTTTTCGCGGGCCAGCAGATCGGTCACGGAATGATTTTCCGGCAGCCAGCGACCGAAAAAGTTTTGTTGCCTTAACCAGTCCTTTATGGCAGGCGCTTTAGCTTTTGGGATAAAATAAGCCTGGAACATATACCAGATTTCTTTCCGGCCTTCGCCCCAGCGGTCACGACCGACAAGTTTTGGTTCTTTCCAGTTATAGGACATATTCAGGTACAACCACTCCTTTCCTTTTTCATCGGTCTTCTGAATACATTTTGCAGGATTGGGCATATCCGCGGTTGTATTTGCCCAATCGGCCGGTATCCGGTGCCAATAGTCATATTTTCCCATTGACCACCATTCGCCTTTATGGTCGACAACGCCGAAATCATCTTCGGGATATTTATCCCGCTCCTCTCTTGTCGTAAAGGAAGGATCGACATCCCGCAGCATCATTTCCCAGGGGCCCTGGTAAGGTTGGGCTTTTCGGTCAGACCAGCGTTCCTGTATTTTGTAATTATCGGTAAGTATGGCCATCATCTGGTGAAACGTGATCCATTGGTATTTTTTGCCGATCCGTTCTACTCTCGATGAAGAACGGTCATCGTAGTCGCGCTGTGAAGAATCATAATCTCCATGGATTTCGCCATTGTAACCCAAATCAAATACGCGCTGAACAATCCACTGCTTGATGCCCTTGTGATCCAGGCTTACGTTTTCCTTCTTTTTGAGCTGCAGTTTCAATAAAAAATAAGGCATCACCTGTTCATCAAAAAAAGTCAGTTGTTCCGGATTCATTCGTGATCTTACACGTTCATGAATCTCTGTATAAAACTTTTCAATGGTTCCCCTGAATTTATCGGCGTCTTCCTTGGTCCAAATACGGTCCATACGTGTCCCCCGGGTCTTAAAGGTGTCCCGCATTTCAAGATATTTTTCCAGGCGTGTAAGATCAGCCTTGCTCCCGCGCGGAAGCTTATTCAGCCAAACGTCTAATTCATCCTTAAAGGTAAATCTCAGGGGCGACAAGTGATGAAGTGCGCTATCAATAGTGTAGCGGGAAAAGTCCCAAGTCAAAACGGAACGTAAAATCTGGTGGGTGGCAGAACCGTTCTTTTTCCGGTAATCCGGATCATTATCATCAAGCTCATGTTTTTTGACCTGCTCTTCGGTCGGAAACGAGTCGGGAAGGATGCTTTGATATGGCGGACGAACTGTATTCATGTCAATGTCCATAACAAGCCCTTTTGAGAAAGCATATTCGATACAGCATCGGGCATAATCCCGTAATAAGATATGCTCAGGCGGGTTCCTATTTTCAAAAATACGCTGGTATATCGCTTTGGCCAGTGTTTCCAGCGTTTTGTTATCGGAAGATCTCAATGTACAGCCATAGGCTACCGCATACAAACGTTCCGCGATGTACATATCATCGGTGTCCTTAAATACGTCTAAAATCGCGATAAGGGCTCCGGGCTGATCCTGAAGCAGATTAACCATTGCTTTGGTGGTCTGATCCCGCAGCCCCCTGTTCGTCGTGCATAATATCCAGGCCAGTGTTTGCCCTGCCAGGCGCGCGGTTTCCCGGTCCGTCAAAACCGAAATATCTTCCTGCCAAGCCCAATCAATAAGCCGGGTGATCGGAAATGCCATTTCGCTATCGTCACGTCCGTGATAGCCTTGAATATGCCGTTGCCAAAAGCCATCGCGCTCCGCCATCGTGTAATTGGAAAGGAACCTATGCAAACGATCCCCGTTAAATGGATGGTTCCCGACCGCGCACATTTCTACCAAGAAATACAGGTAATTATTGATATCCATGAAGAAGTGTCCGGATGACCTGATCCATTGCGTCAGCTTCTGGTTGTCTATACTGGACATATCGCGCCATTTAAGGCTATTGATCATCCATTGGTTGAGCCAGTCCTTGGTGTTATCGATGTCGTCCGATTCCTCTTCAAACAACCAATGAAAGACTTCTACGATTTCCAGCTGGAACTTTTCCGGTAGCAAGACAGCGAACGCTTCAAGAATCCCCGTGTTATAACGGTACATATCTCCAGCCATCTCACCGAGCTTTTCGCCCTTGGCGAATGCGTTCTTTACTTCTATCTGCGTTTGGAACGGCGCGAGCAGCTGGTCTGCCATGTAAAAATCGCCAAACCGTTCGTAAGCGAAATAAATGATTTCCCAATCATCAACGTTCTCGTCATAGCTCGCCCTGATTCCTTTAATAAAAACGCCTTCTTCTATCAGGTCGCTTAATAAATCCGGATATTTGGTGTAGTGTTCGTCAAATAATGCCAGGGCCTCATCAACCGTCAATGAACGTCCGCCGTCCTTTTCGAATGCAGCCGAAGCAAAGACCTCCAGTGCAGACTTGATCACGGCTTGCCTCATTTTATAAATATCCCGTCGTTCGGCCAGACGGGCGGCCACCGCGCTGGTATAGAAAATGAAAATCTTTGATATACCCTGGAAACCGGCCGGAAACACATTTTTGCCAGATGCCTTTATTCCTTGGCAAATAAGCTGCAAAAATAAAGGACTTGTATATTCGGGAGCCAGGATCGGAAAATTGGGCTGCCGGATACCATAGTGCGCGCAGAACAATTGTAAGGCTTTGTACTCGTTACCACTAAAACCCTCATGCGTGAGTTTGGTTATCGCCTGATCGCTCTGGACATTATTAGGCACAACGGTGTTCCAGTAGGTGCTGCGGATACTCAACGCAAGGCCCACATATCTATGTGCCTTAAAATCATGGATAAATCCGGGCAGGGCGCCAAACCAAAGATCTTTCCCCGCCCCCTCATTTATCGCATCGATCATAATAAGTACTCTTGAGCCGGTTTGTCTGCCTATGGCATCTAAAGAACTTAGAAACTCATCTTTGGTGCAAGGTAAATCCAATTGACTTAGGATGTTTTGCCAGATCGTTTGCTCTTTTTTGAATAGCTGTCCCAGCAACAGTAAGGCAGGCTGCCCATTTTCATTCCGAAGTGAAACAACATCGCCAAACAAATGGGATTTTCCGGAACCCGCTTCTCCTTTTAGAAACATAACCGGGCTATTGGATAAATCAATTTCCAATTCTTCCAGATCATTAACCAGTTCCCGGTTGTTACGCAGCATTTCCCGAATGCGGCTTAGTTCGCCTGACAAGGGCGGGTTGTAACTGTAATTTTTGTTTTCGCCTTTGTCCAGCCTCATTATTTCACTTCTTTTAATATATAAGGCATCAGATACCTCATTGGCAGTGGCATTAAACTCCTCCATCAAGTCGTACAGCCGGGTCCGGTCGATTATACCCTTCGGCGACCAATCCACAGCAGAATACCAGTCGTTCACATATTTTTTCAGATCATCATACAAATCTTCCAGTGTTTCCAATCCCTGATGCTCTCTCGATCTGTAATTATTAGCGGTTAAATATTGATCAATGGCTTTTAGAAAACGCTGTTTAAAAACGCCATCTTTCGCCAGGTCATTGAACTTGAGCGCGATTGGCAGGCGAAGGTTCAACTCCTCATTAAACCGAGGTCCAAGGTTGTCCACAGACTTGATAGCCGTTGTTTTAAAGAAATCTGGTGTCAAACCATTGCTGCCGAAAAAAGTAAAGGTTATTGTGGGCAGAAAGTTCGCTTTTAACAATTCATTGATAGTGGCCAGGTATTGACCGTAGATAAGCTTGCCGGCTTCTAGAAACCGGGTAAAAATGCCGTATAAATAGATGCTGTCAGCACCAACCAGAAACAAACCGCTGCCCGAAAACCCATCCACCTGGGACCTGGCTGATTCTGCTGAACTGAAGTCCTGACTCAGATGTAACTGAAACTTATTGATAGTCGGGATTTCCTGCATCCATTTAGGCTCTATTGCTACCAATTCCCGTCCCATCGTGGCACTGGGAAATCCTTTACCAACAAAATGTGTAATGGAATGCCGTTCCTGTACGGCTTCGATCATTGGGAATGTTCCTGTAACAGATTCGACCACTTGTCTGCTAATCACGAGCACAGCTACATCCTTGTCAATGTCTGCTGATACCAAATCGAAATCCACCTGATGTGCTACGGTCTCATAATTATTCGTAATGGCATTAAAAAACAATAGGTTTACTGTGCCAACGGGCTCCTGAAACTGATCGCCGTCGTTAAAAAAACAATGGGCTGCGGATAGAATGTAGAGTTTATCGCCAAGGGTCCTGTGATTGTAAACTACCCCGCTCCCAATTGTTTGGTTATTATCAGGGTGTTGAATGCAAACCGCAATTTTTGTTAAAAATGAATCGTGTTTAGGCAACATATAAATCAGCTTATAAAGCGGAAACTTAACAATAACTTTATCAAAAAGAAAGGAAATATAACTTAACCGGTTGATAGGATAACTAAGCGCGGCTTAATTAATGTGAGATTTCAGATCCATTCATGTATCATCCTTACCATTGGATTTGATTTTGGTTTAAAAATATCTCGTTTGCATGTACCTGCCCTACCTGTTGAAATGATTTTTTATTTTCTTCATTCATATATACCTTGAACTCATCCCGAAGCGCATCGAGCAGTTCAATATTATCGTTTCGAACAAAGCGATTATTAAATGCAAAGTTGACGCCTTTGCCGCCATAAGGGACGCTCGGATAAAAGATAGCATCTATAGCATTGGGATTAGGAATGGTCGACAAAGCCACATTACAATAGGCTGTTGTTATGATATAGGTTAAGAGATCTTTCTTTGCCGGCTTGCGGAACTTGTCGAAGAGGTAGCGATACATTAAGACAGTTGCCTCCCTCTCTTCTCCCTGCTGTTCGTTGATTAATTCATCGATCGCCGCTCCATGGATCTTATCATATTCACTTATCCGGTTCTCGGGATCAGGTGTACTGATGACTAACGCAGAAAAAGGCTTTTTAACCAGCCATCGTCCAATGGTTACAAATAAATGTTCGTCGACAGCCTTCTCGTCCGCCCAGTAGGTGGCGAGTTCCATATAGGCGGTCGGTCGGTTGCTGGCCCCGTAAAAGCGCGATTGATAGGGCCGGTTACAACGAGCAAATTTTGTGATAGCACCATGAGGTGCCAGTGAAATATCTTTGATATCGTTAAAAAAGATGTCGTCAAAATGCGTTCTCGCCCGAAATACCTCCACTTGTTCAACAATATTATAGATAACTACCGGAAGTTTGGGAACGGTCATATAAGCAAGAAAAGCGCGCTCATAGGCCAATTCTTCCAGCGGATCAATCGCTTCCAGTAAACTGATCGCGTGCTGAACAGCTGCGATGGTCATTTCTCTCATGATAATTTAGGTTAAGCTGCTAATATAAGGCAATTGGCGATAATGTCATATGTAGTCAACTGGATTGTTCAATTCGGCAAAAAGACAAAATCAATAATATCTCTTAATTAAGATTTAAGAAATGTAAATGCCTGTTCTTTAAATTAAGTATAACCTTGACAGCTTTGCCGACATTTTAAAAAGAACACATGTTAGAAAAAAGCTTCGGTTTGCTTTACTATTTAAAGCAAACCAAAAATCAAAAAAATGAAAACAAATATATTTATCTACGTATCACAGTAGACGGAGAGCGCCGGGAAATATCAACCAAAAGACAATGGATGCCCGATCAATGGAACGCACAATTAGGCAGGACAACCGGTATCAGTGAAGACGCGAAAGAATTGAATTCTTATTTAGATTTGGTTTTTGTTAAGGTTTATCGGGCGAAAACCAAACTATTGGAAAGTAATCAACCATTAACTGCCGACAAAATTAAAGAAGTATTGACTGGAAACGATGAAAAAAAGCATTTCATTGTAGAAGCCTTCTTGCGCCACAATAAGCAAATGAAAGCTTTGGTAGGTCGGGAGATTGCTCCAGCCACATTAACTCGATACAGAACGGCTTGCGACCATGTACAAAACTTCATCAAATTGAAGTATAAAAAAGAAGATCTGGAGCTTAGTAGTTTAGATTACGAGTTTATCTCCCAATTTCTATTCTGGCTTAAAACGGAAAGAAATTGTGTAAATAACACCGCTGTCAAATATCTGGGGAATTTCAAAAAAATAGTCTTAGAATGTAAACAAAAAGGGTTGCTAACCAAAGATCCGTTTTTAGGTTTTAGAACAAAACGAGATGAGTTGGTGCCAGTAGTCTTAACCGGAGATGAGTTGATCAAGATAAGGAATAAACAATTCCACACCCAAAGGCTAAACCATGTCCGAGACATATTTCTTTTTAGTTGTTATACCGGCTTAGCCTATAGTGATGTTTACAAACTTCGCACTACTGATATAACGATTGGTATAGATGGCGATAAATGGATCATCACGACCAGGCAAAAAACCAAATCAAACACAAGACTTCCATTACTTCCGAATGCGCTGGCTATTCTTGACAAATACAACAATCATCCCAAATGCTTAAAAACGGGCACTCTCCTACCTGTCTTGACCAATCAGAAAATGAATTCTTACTTAAAGGAGATCGCTGATTTGGCTGGTATACATAAAAAGCTAACTTTCCATTCTGCCAGACATACTTTTGCCACGACTATCACACTTACCAACGGCGTACCAATGGAAACAGTGTCAAAAATGCTGGGGCATAAGTCATTAAAACAAACACAGCATTATGCCAAAGTAGTTGATGTAAAAATAAGTAAGGATATGAGATTATTGAAAATGAAGCTGGAACGGGTTTGAGTTACCCCGAAAAAAGCAATATTTGAGAATTAGATTTATTCCTAATGTTAATTACACTATATTTGATTAACAATTAGAGTAGCTTGCCAATGCGTTATACGTAGAGTAAGAGACACTTGAGAAATGTAATAACTGATTATCAGCGGATTGAAATAAGGTTCGAAACCTTGTTTTTCAGTTAAAGGGCAAAACAATAGAATCTGCGTCATTCGTAGAGTTCTCTCGAAAAAAATGCTAAAAACGGCGTTTCCAACGCGTACAGGCACATAGTTCATGACCCTAGCTCTCCGCCATAAGGCAAAACAATAGAAACTGCGTCATTCGTAGAGTAGTTTCGAAAAAATAGCCAAAAACAGCGTCAGTAAAGCGTAGAGGCACATGGTTCTGAACCCTAACTCTCCGCACTAAAAAGCCTCTTAATTAATTTAATTAAGAGGCTTTTTTTTATTATTCAACGAATCCATTAAAAAGTTTATTTGAGCATGGCATTACAACTTTATTGCTATGCCCCTGTCCGCTCTTCGAGCAATTTCAAATTATTGACAGCTTCACTACTACCAAGATCGGCAGCTTCTTTCCAATATTTTTTTGCGAATTCAAATTTCTGTTACCTTGCATAACAAAGCCCCAGATTGATTAATGTACTGATATAAATTTCTTTAGTGACCTTGTCTTTTTACTGAACAATGGATAAGAAATGTTTCTCTGCTTCTGTATAATTTTTGCTATTATCTCATCAGTACCCTTGTTATAATCATAAGTACCAGAATCTACATTAGCTTTTATTTTTTGAATATCTGTTTTTGAATCACTATCGAATAGAATAGTGTAAAAAATTCGACCTATTACTATCAGCACAACAATGCTAATTACTATAATCTCTTTAATAACCCAAACAGATTCATTTCTTATGTCAATTGCTTTATTGCCTAAAGCAAATAATGTAGAATGGGTTTCGAGCTAAAACCTGCTATTGAATCCTTCTCTTAGTTTAAAATCGACGGCAGTATTATTTTCCGATGCTTTATTGACACTTGAATTTATCTGTACGCTGGTCAAAAAACTTAAAAATGCTCATTCTTATTAATTGATATCAACCTTACCACTCTTAATTGTTATTGAACCATTATCTAATACAATCGAACTCCCTCCGCATTGAATAGTTATTTTTTGGTGTGCTTCAATTAAAATCGAGCCGTCCTTTTGGGTAATATTTATACCATTCCCATCACTCGAAAGTGCAACCTGATGTTCTGCGGCAATACCAATAGTACCAGGGCCGCTTTGCATTACAATCGCGTTTTTACCGGTTTTATTACTTATTACACTGGCTGCGGTAGCTTGTATAGTTCCTTCTTTCTCGCTTACATGGATCATGTTTGACAATGATGTTGCCAATAGTAAAGCATGTTCAGCATCATTAAAAGTAAGGTTACTTCCCTTGCGCGACATCATACCTTTGATGTTACTATTGGTAAAGCCGCCGCTATCCACGTTATTACTATGATAAACACTACCCATAACAACCGGTTTTGCAATATTGCCTTCTTCAAAGCCTACTATTACCTGGTCGCCTTTTTCGGGTACTACCAAAAAGCCGCGATTTTTACCCGTATCGCCATGACCGGCATTGGGGCTCATTACTCTTAACCATTCAGTGGGGTCGTTAGAGGTACACTTCCATTTAAATTGCACTTTAATGCGTCCTTGGTGCTGCGGGTCGTTATTATCTAAAACTGTGGCTAACTGCATATCGGCCAAAGGTTTTTCGGCATCGCGTACAGGCAACTTCTCACTATCTGCAGATACGCCTTCGAAGGTATTTTGATAATGGCCTACTCCATCCAACTGATGGTATACGGCAGTTACCAGAAACTTACCGAAATCCTGCACCTGAAATCCGGTATCGGCACGCATACTGGTACTGATGCTAACAATACAGCCCAGTTTTACCTGCGGGTTATCGCCGTTACCCATAATAGTAAGCAGTTCCGAAATCAAGGCTTTATGCTCATCGTTTACAAATGTGTCAATCTCTTGTTGCGAGTTAACCCGTACATCCAGCGGTTCGTTAAACTGTTTACTGTAAACCTGGTTTGATGCCGCTACTGCATGTGCCAGATCCGGAGACCTTGGGCTATTGGATCCAGGCTGAGAACTAAGCAATTCATCCCGTTGTGAGTGATAGGAGAACTTCTGGTAGTTAAGTGGCGCAATTTGCATTCCATACTGTAAGCTGTGCAAATCGCGACCGTATATTAACTGCGCTTCATCAAGTTTAGATGGCTTACCAAAGTTGAGTTTAACGCCGTCATAATAAAACCACTCGTGATACTCGGCTGATAAACGGTTTATAAAATCAAAATCACTCTCCCGGTATTGAATGATGTAGTCGATTAGTGAAGTATAAGCCGGATTAATATTAAGGCTAATGTCGTTTTGTGGTGCATCGGCAGTGGCTTGCTGCACAATGGTCTTCAGATCTTTGGCCAGATACGAGCCCAGATCCGGGCCGCGGTCAATCAATATACTCGGGCTAAAGCCGCTCACCACAATATCGCCCTGGAAACCATGACTCTGTGAAATTTCAACCCGGGTTATTTTACCGATAAACTGGTGTTCATAGTCTTCGCCCCGGCCAAATTGTACCGTTAAATTTTTACCAATAAACTCCTTCGATTTTTCGAGCGTTATTTTATTGGTATTTTCTATCTGATCGTGATTAAAACGAAGTTGAAAGGTATGGTGCTCATTAAAACGCTGTTCGAGGTTAAAGCTCGAAAAATGCGTTATCTGGGTACCTTCTATACTAATATCTACTTTTATCTTGGTTTCCATATTATGAGGCTTAGTATTATTTTAATGGCCAGGGCCGGTAATAGCTTATCGCTTTATACTTACCGCCAACTTTACCAAACACAAATCCAAATGAGGTTTCTTTTCCGTTATCCGCTGTATACTGCTTTTGCAGCTCATATAAAGTGCTGTTCTTATCGGTTACCTGCTGCAAGGTTTTATAATAATTCTCTGTACTAGTTTTATCAATTTCAGAAAGATCATTTTCGCCGCTTGCCGGTATCAGTTTTGTTGCATCTTTAGTAAAAATGTCATCAAAATAGGTCGAAAATTCATTCTGGCTAATCAGGCCATCCTGCGGTTTAACCTGGGTATTATTTAACTCATCATTTGTCCATTGCGGTAATGTTTGCAGCGGGAAATGAAACATGGTTTCAAGCTGTGCTTTACTTTTACCCCTAACCGCATCTTTAAACTGCTTTAAAAAATGCCTGAATAACTGCTCGTCATTTCCCCCTTCTGTCTTTACTGTTATTGAGTTTTTTTTTGCTGTTTTAACAACTGTTGATGATAATGCCGTACTGGCAGGTTTATTATTGCAGCCGTAGCCAAACTGGATTAGCAGCAGCAGAATAATAGTATAGGTATAAAATTTAGGCGGTATCATTGGTTTAATTTCTTGGTATACTAATCAGGGCCCGTTGTTCCATCCTTTTTAGAATTACAGCTGCGCCCAATTGGGTTGAAACAGCGTCGGCATCATAAACACCATCCTTTACATATTTACCTTTGGTGTAATGGTTAGAGAAGCTCCACAAATAAGGCGTATGTATACCCTTTTTATTATAGCCGAAACCATTATAACCCTCCAGCTTTAGTAATATAAATGGCAGGCTCCAGTTAGTAACCTGGTCATACTTCATGAGTTTAATGGCATCAACAGCACTTTCTTCAAAAGTAAATGGCGGGTTATGCCCAACCTTTGGCCTGTGTGCCGGTACATGCACGGTAAACCCGGTTAAAGGGTCGCCGTTATGCAAATGCCTTTTAAAACTAAAAGAACACTCCATATAATGCACGCAGGCAATAAAATACCAGGGTACGCCCGAACTGTTAAAGAAGCCGCTGTTAGAGAAAAAATCTGTATTTAGGCCGAATTTATTGCTGTTATCTACAAACTTGCCCTGCAACAAATCAAATGTCTGGCCTCCATGCTGGCCAAATGGTTTATTGGTGATACCGAACGGACTTGATGCTATTGAGGTATCTGCGGTTAGCGGTGAAGCAGCAAAACGATTGTAAAACGGTGTATAGGATGACTGAAATAGAGGCTGATTGTTATTAAGCAGTAAATTAGTGTTGCCGCCCCCTCGTACTAAATTGGATATCCCCTCGTACCTGGCACGGTTAACAACTATCTTTTCATCAATGATCTTATCTACCTGGGCTATTTTCTCTTTGTTGATCTCGCAGGTGTTAAAAAGCAAAATGTATTCCATAGCTGTAGGAGCTACAGACTTCACTTTTTTGTGCACAGTCGGTGAACCTGGCTTAATTATTCTTTTCTTTTTTTTCATAAAAAATCAAGAACTGGATCGGATAAAAAAAACGGAGAAGATACATTCCTTATCTTCTCCGTATCTGTATAGCGACTAGCAGGCTTATTTCGGCCAGTCATTTTCGTGTTCGGCATTACCTATTTTTAAGGTACGGGCCGAGATCACAAAACTTAAAGTCATTGGTGCATTACCAACTATTGAAATACCTTCGTTATATTGAATAATGTAGCCATCCTGGAAAGAAAGCTCTTTCATTTTGGCATCTTCTTCTGATTTTTTGAAGGTGATCGTTCCGCTCAATGGTTTAAACTGGTTGTTGACCATTGATTCGATAACCGATGTATCTTCGGTAGATTCAACCTCTACCTGGATCGTACCACCATAAACGCCTGATGACGGACGCCCTTTGGCATCAACATCCCGGCTTAATGCGTAGCTGCACTGCAGCACATCAAACTCTTTTGAGCCGATATTAATTCTTGCTTTGAAAGCCATTGTCGTAAAATTTAAAAAATGATGTAATCAGAGAACCTGACCAACATTAAATTGCTGGCTTATTATTCTCCCTTAATTGCTGTGTAAATTAGTTAGCGCTAACGCCTGGCCAGTCATTCACATGCTCTGCATTGCCCAGTTTTAACTTGCGGGCAGAAATAGTGAATTTGTAGCTCATCGGTGTATCACCAATAATGTTTAAACCTTCAGAATACTTCACAATGTAGGCGTCCTCAAAGGTCAGCTCTTTCATTTTAGAATCTTCTTCTGATTTTTTGATCAGTAAGGTACCGGTAAGTGGTTTGTACTGATTGTTTACCATTGATTCGATCACTGAAGTGTCTTCTGTTGATTCTACTTCGATGTCAATGGTTCCGCCATATACTCCTGAAGACGGGCGTCCTTTTGAGTCAACATCGCGGTTTAGGGCATACGAGCAATTAAGCACATCGTACTCTTTGCCCGAAAAATTCAATCTTGCTTTGAAAGCCATAACGATAAATTTTAAGGTTAAGTAATAATATATGAAATAGACTACCTATTCCATTTCATATATTAACTACATATGAGTAAGATATATTGTTTAGAGAAATTAAAATTAATTTATAATTATTTTTTATAACAGCTTGCTACCGAAGCTATAGAGCTTTTTAAGCCACTTTTGGGCGTATTCGTTCTCTAAAGAATACAAATGCCCGATAGCGCTGGTATGCACAGGCTTTATATAACGCTTCTCCAAGACACTGCGTTTGATAGACAAATAGGTTGCTTTCTGCGTGGTTTGCCAGTCATGCCAGGCGGCTTCATCCAATATGGAGACGATACGGGCCGAGCGGCCACGAAAATCATTACTAAAATTTGGCTGGTTAACAACAAATACCTGGTCGGGCAGAAAAATACGGTCGAAAAAACCTTTGATCTTAAAATTGATGGATTCTTTAAACACCGGGCAAAAAACTACAATATGGCCTGCCCATTTCAATTTCTCAATGGCTTCGGTCAAATCCGGTTCGGGTTCGGCAATACGGTTGAGAAGTTGTTTGTTGGGGTTAAATTTGAGGTCCGCAATTACAATATCCTTAACCTGCGCGTCTGCACTTTCGGCACCTCTGCGATAGGCGTCGATAAGAGCATGCGTGGTTTCGCCTTTACTAATATCTGCATTTATTATCACTACATGACTCATCGCTTCGGCAAAAATAGCAGATA
>Ga0116227_10005083_pt1 | contig 28106 bp, 25 predicted proteins | sample S1TSphgellanicum_FD_89693 | JGI IMG/M metagenome (GOLD analysis project Ga0116227, IMG submission 89693) | Host-associated microbial communities from peat moss isolated from Minnesota, USA - S1T2_Fb - Sphagnum magellanicum MG | ecosystem: Host-associated > Plants > Peat moss > Unclassified...
TGCGCGACCCGTTCATCGACGATGGTCTGGTCGTACTGATCGTATTGGTACATTCGGGGACCCCAGTTTGCGTTACACGCAGCGCTCCGGTTGCGCCACGCAAAGACCTCAGCCTTTGCCAGTGCGGCTGAGCGGGACCTTCGAGACCCCCCGCTCATTTGCTAATGACAAAAACAGATATCCATATTGAAAAAGATGGGGAAATAGTAATAAACTCCCCATATACTTCAAACGACTAAAAAATTCTTTTGATATGCACAGAGGTTATATATGAACCTGCACCAGTTCCGCTTCGTGCGTGAGGCCGTGCGGCAGAACTTCAACCTCACCGAAGCGGCCAAGGCACTGTATACAAGCCAGCCTGGCGTCTCGAAGGCGATCATCGAGCTCGAAGACGAGCTGGGCGTCGAAATCTTCACCCGGCACGGCAAGCGCGTGCGCTCGTTGACGGAACCGGGGCGCATTATCCTCGCTTCCGTCGAGAAGATCCTGCAGGAGGTAGAGAGCCTGAAGCGCGTCGGTAAAGATTACGCGGCGCAAGACCAGGGCAACCTCGTGATCGCCGCCACCCACACGCAGGCCCGCTACTCACTTCCGGCCGCCATCGCCGAATTCAAGAAGCGCTTCCCGAAAGTTCACCTTTCGATTCTGCAAGGCAGCCCCACGCAGGTCGCGGAGATGGTGATTCACGACCAGGCGGATCTGGCGATCGCCACCGAGGCGATCGCCAACTATAAGGAGCTGGTCTCGCTGCCCTGCTTCCAGTGGCACCACGTCGCCGTGATGCAGCCGGATCACCCGTTGCTCGACCGCAAGCTGCTGTCGCTCGACGATCTGAGCCAATTCCCGTTGATTACGTATGACAACGCGTTTGCGGGCCGCACCAAGATCAACGAGGCGTTCCGGCTGCGCGGGCTCGCGCCGGACATCGTGCTGGAGGCGATCGACGCCGACGTGATCAAGACCTACGTCGAACTGGGGCTGGGCGTCGGCATCATGGCCGATATCGCCTTCAACGCCGAGCGCGACCGCCACCTGCGGGCCATGCCGGTGGGCCATCTGTTCGGCAGCAACGTCACGCGTGTGGCGCTCAAACAGGGGGCTTACCTGCGCAGCTATGTGTATACGCTCGTCGAACTGTTGTCGCCGAGCATGAACCGCAAGCTGATCGAACAGGCGCTCAAGGGCGAACACGAAAGCTACGAGCTTTGAAGAGTGCCCCCAAACCTGTCGCTTCGCGCCAGGCCCCCCGAGGGGGTGCCAAGAAAACTTGGGGCGGCCCGGCGTTTTCTTGGCGCGTGCCCCCAAACCTGTCGCTTCGCACCTGCCGTTTCGCGCCAAACTCTTGCATTGCGCATTTTGAGCCGCTTCAATTTCCGCTTCCCGCTACGGAGATTTTCGATGATGTCGTATAAAAAGAGCCTGCGCGGCATCGCCGCGCTCGGGGCCCTGCTGGCCGCAACGGCCGCACATGCCGACCTGAAAGTCGGCATCGATCTGTCGAGCACCGGCCCTGCAGCCGTGATCGGCATTACCAGCAAGAACGCCATGCTGATGTGGCCGGACACGATTGCTGGACAGAAGGCCGACTACATCATCCTCGACGACGGCTCGGACCCGGGCGCCGCCGTGCGCAATATCCACAAGCTGATCAACGAGGACCACGTCGACGTGATCGTCGGGCCGAATATCACGCCGGCCGCGATGGCCGCGCTGGACCCGGTCGCGGACAGCCAGACGCCGATGATCACGCTGATCGGCTCGGCGAGCGTCGTCGAGCCGCAGGAAGGCAAGCGCGTGTGGGCCTTCAAGATGGCGCAAACCGATAGCGCGATGGCCGACGTGATGACCCGCTACATGTCGAACCACAACGTCAAGACGGTGGGCTTCATCGGCTTTGCCGACGGCTACGGCGAAAGCTGGCTCAACGAGTTCTCGAAGTTCGCGGCGCTGCGCCACATCCAGCTAGTTGCCACCGAGCGCTTCAACCGCACGGATGCGAGCGTCACGGGTCAGGTGCTGAAGGTGATGGCGGCCAAGCCCGATGCGATTCTGATTGCGGGTGCGGGGACGCCGACCGTGTTGCCGCAGCGCACGCTGATCGAACGCGGCTTCAAGGGCCCGATTTACCAGACGCATGGCATCGCAACGCCGGAATTCATCAAGCTGGGCGGCAAGGATGTCGAAGGGACGTTGTTCCCCACGCAGCCCGTGGTGGTGGCGCGCACGCTGCCGGCCGATCATCCGGCGAAGAAGGCTGCGCTGGCCTTCGTCAACGCGTATGAGGCGAAGTACGGTCCCGGCTCGGTCACGCAGTTTGCCGGCGATGCCGCCGGCGTGTATCCGCGCTTGCAGGATGCCGTGGCGCGGGCGCTGAAGACGGCGCAACCGGGGACTCCAGCGTTTCGTGTCGCGCTGCGCGATGAGTTGGAACACGCGCATGAACTGGTGGTGCCGAACGGGGTGGTCAATACCAGCGCGAAGGATCACGTCGGGCTGGATCAGCGGGCGAGCGTGATGGGGATTATCAAGGACGGGAAGTTTACGTATTTGAGTCAGTGAGCGGTCAATGATCTGGGTGGGCCGCGGCCGGAAGGCTCGCGGAACCACGCAGCGGCGACGCGTTGTTGTTACAGTAGTCGTCTTTCTCCCCTCCAGCAGTCCCCACCATGCGCACCACCCGAGCCATCCACGCCGTCGAGCGACTGAAAACCCGCAGCGGCAATCCGCAGTTTGCGGCGATCAGCCTGTCCGGCGGGCTGTTTTACCTCGTCGACAAATCGAGCGGCACCGACAAGAAAGTCTCCGACCCGCTAACGCTCGACGACTTCGTCAAATTCGTCGACGCATTCGGTCCGCCGAAGCCGCGCAAGGCGAGCAAGCTCGACCTCGCGTTCGAAGAGCAGATCAGGAAGAGCAAGAGCTGAAACCTGCCCGAGTAGGCCACGCCAGGCGCCTCGCGCGAGCCGAACCCGGCCGCTAACGGCACAACGGCGGCGCGCGATGCAGCGCATCGTTCTCGATGATATTGACGCCGCGCGTATCGTTACTGAGCACCTCGGTCACCAGCGCCCGCGCCACCCGCTCAACGGAAACGGAGCGCCACTTCAGCGGCAAATACACGCCAAGGTGCCGCGCGACGCTCTCCAGCGGCCGGCTCTCGGTGCGCTCGCCCATCAGGAACGAAGGCCGTACGATGGTCAGCACCGGATAGTCGAGTTTCTTGAGCCCGTCCTCCACATTCCCTTTCACACGGCTATAAAAAGTCCGCGCGTGCGCATCGGCGCCGATCGCGCTGACAATCGCAAAGTGGGACGCACCATGGCGGCGCGCAATGCCGGCAATCCGCAGCGGATACTCGTAGTCCACTTTACGGAACGCGTTCTGCGATCCAGCCGTGCGGATGGTCGTGCCCAGTGCGCAGATCACCGAATCGACCTTGAAGATGTCCGAATCCGCGTCGGGCCAGTCGTAGTCGATCACATGCTCGACGACCCGGTTGGTCGCAGCCGACCCCGTCACCGCCGCACCCGACGCCCGCCGCACCAGCATGCGCACCTCGCCGACCCGGTCGTCGCGGGCGAGCAGGCGCAGGCACGCACTCCCGACGAGGCCCGTGCCGCCAAGCAGCAACACGGTCTGTTTGCGGACGACATTGGCCTGACTGGACGCGAAGGAGGTCGACATGCGTGAGTCCGTAAAAAGGGGCACCGCCGCATCTTACCGCGTCGACCAAACCCTTACCCGGCTCGCACTTCCTGAAGCTGTCCTTGCGCCGCGCTGCTCGCGAGTACCGCCTCGATGAAATGCAGACCCGCAACACCGTCGTCGACGGTCGTGAGAAGCCGGCTTTCGGGCGGAGGCGCTTTGCCTGCATCCAAAGCCTCGATCTGCAAGGCGGCGTCCTGATAGAGTTGCGCGAACGCCTCCAGATAGCCCTCAGGATGCCCCGCCGGCACACGCGTGGCATGCGCCGCGATCGCGCTCGTCACCCGCCCGCGCGTGAGACGCTGCGCTGCGCCGCCCAGCGGCGTGAACCACAGTTCGTTGGGGTTCTCCTGATCGAAGGCGAGACCCGCCTTCGTGCCGTAGACGCGCAACCGTAACGCGTTCTCCGCGCCGCTCGCCACCTGGCTCGCCCACAGCATGCCGCGCGCGCCGTTCTCGTAGCGCAGCATCGCCTGCACGTGATCGTCGACGCGGCGGCCAGGCACGAAGGTGTGCAATTCGGCCGAGAGCCATTTAGGCTTCATCCCGGTCACGAACGACGCAAGGTGATATGCATGCGTGCCGATATCGCCGAGGCACCCTGCCGGGCCGGCCTGCTGCGGATCGGTGCGCCAGCCGGCCTGTTTGTTGGTGCCGGATTGTTCGATCGGCTCCGCCAGCCAGTCCTGCGCGTATTCGACCTGCACGACGCGCAGCGCGCCGAGTTCGCCGGCCTCAACCAGTTCCCGTGCGTGACGGACCATCGGATAGCCGGAATACGTATGCGTCAGCGCGAACAGCCGCCTCTTCTCGTGCGCGAGCCTGGCCAGCGCCTGTCCTTCGGCGAGCGACACGGCGAGCGGCTTGTCGCAGATCACGTGGATGCCCGCTTCGAGAAACGCAGTCGCCACCGGCGCATGCAGATGATTCGGCGTGACGATCGCCACCGCGTCGATGCCGTCGTCCTGGCGCGCGGCTTCCGCCTGCGCCATCTCGCGCCAGTCCGCGTAGCTGCGAGCGATGCCGGCTTCCGCCGCGCTCGCGTGAGCGCGCTGCGGATCGGACGACAACGCGCCCGCCACCAGTTCGAAGCGGTCGTCGAGGCGCGCGGCGATCCGGTGCACTGCGCCGATGAACGCGCCCTGCCCACCGCCGACCATGCCCAGCCGTAACTTTCGTGTCATGGAAGAAACTCCTTTGATGATGCGCCCAAGCCGCGCAAGTCGCTCAGGCCCGCGTCGCCGCGCGCAGGTGACGCTAGCGTTCGCCGCAACGACGCGCAGACGCTCAGATGCCCAGCACGCGCTTCAATTGCGCCGTATCGACGCCGCTGCCCGCGAAGTCGTCGAACGCATGTTCGGCGACGCGAATGATGTGGCGGCGAATAAACTCGGCGCCCTCGCGCGCGCCATCTTCCGGATGCTTCAGTGCGCATTCCCATTCGAGGACGGCCCAGCCCGGATAATCGTATTGCGCCATCTTCGAGAAGATCGCGCCGAAATCGATCTGGCCATCGCCGAGCGAGCGGAACCGCCCTGGGCGTTCGGTCCAGTTGCTGTAACTGCCGTAGACGCCCGCCTTGCCGGTCGGACGAAACTCCGCATCCTTCACATGGAAGGCCTTGATGCGCTCGTGATAGATGTCGATGAACGCGAGGTAATCGAGTTGCTGCAGCACGTAGTGGCTCGGATCGAACAGGATGTTCGCGCGGCGCTGGCCGCGCGTTCCGCTCAAACGCTCCAGAAAACGCTCGAAGGTCACGCCGTCGTGCAGATCCTCGCCCGGGTGCAATTCGTAGGCGACATCCACACCCACCTCGTCGAACGCGTCGAGAATCGGCGTCCAGCGGCGCGCCAGCTCATCGAACGCGGCATCGACGAGACCCGCGGGCCGTTGCGGCCACGGGTACACATACGGCCAGGCGAGTGCGCCCGAAAACGACACATGCGTGTCGAGCCCGAGCCGTCGCGACGCCTGCGCCGCCAGCTTCAGTTGCGCGATCGCCCATTCGGTACGCGCTTGCGGATTGCCGCGCACGTGCGGCGCGGCGAAGCCGTCGAACAGCAGGTCGTAGGCAGGATGCACCGCCACCAGTTGGCCCTGCAGATGCGTCGCCAGTTCGGTGATCTCGACACCGGCGTCGGCCACGACGCCCAGCAGCTCGTCGCAATACGTCTGGCTCGCCGCGGCCTGTTCGAGGTCGATCAGACGCGCGTCGACGGGAACCTGAATGCCCTCGTAGCCGAGACTCGCAGCCCACGTGGCCATGTTTTCCAGCGTGTCGAAGGGCGCCTTGTCGCCCAGGAACTGGGCCAGGTAAATCGCCGGTCCCTTGATGGTCTTCATCGTGTCGCTCCTCGGTCAAAGGCTGGGCCGCACGCCGCCGGGCGCGCGGCCCAGCGCGTTAAAACGGCGAATCCGGGAAGTAGTAGTCCTTCGCGTTGTCTTTCGTGACGAGCACCGACGGCACGATCGTCTTCGCCGGCAGCGTCTGGCCCTTCAGACGGGCTTCGGCGGTCAGCTTGATGGCGTCGTAGATGAACTTCGGCGAATACGTGACGTCCGCGTTGATCAGCTTGTCGCCGTCCAGCACGCGCTTGATCATCTCTTTCGAGCCGGCGCCGCCCAGCACTTCCTTGATGTCGGTGCGCTTCGCCTGATCGATGGCCTTGAGCACGCCCACCGACATGTCGTCATCGGCGGACCAGACCGCGTCGATATGCTTGAAGCGCGTCAGGTAGTCCTGCATGACCTTGAACGCATCGTCGCGATTCCAGTTGGCGTATTTGGCGTCGAGCACCTTCACGCCGGGGCAGGCCTTCAACGCTTCGGTGAACGCGCTATAGCGTTCGTTATCGAGCGTGGTCGGAATGCCGCGCAACGCGACGATGTCGCCCTGGCCGTTCAGGCTCTTGCAGAAGTACTCGCCGGCCAGCCTGCCGAATGCCGTGTTGTCCCCGGCCACGTACGCATCCTGCGCGCTGGTGTCGGTCAGGCCGCGATCCACCACCGTCACATAGATGCCCTTCTTCTTCACCTGCGCCACCGGCTGCGTCAGCGAAGCCGATTCATGCGGGAAGATCACGAGTGCGTTGATCTTGTTGACGGTGACCATGTCCTGCAACTGGTTGGCCTGCTCCGGCGCGCTCGCCGACGTTTTGAGGATCACCTTCAGGTCCGGATGCGCCTTCTCCATGTCCTCCTTGGCCTTGTTCGCCCACCAGTCGATGCCGCCCGTAAAGCCGTGATCGGCCGTCGGGATCGCCACGCCCAAGATGACCTTGTCGTCGGCACGCGCCGCGCCGGCGGCCCCTAGTATCCCCAACGCCAGCACGCCGGCGCCGATCGCTCGAATGACCTGCTTCATGGTGTGTCTCCAGTGTTTATGAGGCGCTTTCGTGCGCCAAGGATTCTTGAACTGCTTGCCGCCATGCCTGCATGTGCCCACTGCTCCTCTTTACCGCCGCCCGCGCTGCAAAAACGCCACAACGATAATCACCGCCCCCTGCACCGCCGCGTTCAGATACACGCTGATGATGCTGGTGAGATTCAGAATGTTCGCGATCACCGACAGCAGGATCGCGCCGATCACCGTGCCGATCACGCGCCCCTCGCCGCCCTTGAGCGCGGTACCGCCGACCACCACCGCCGCGATCGCCTCCAGCTCCCACAGGATGCCGGTGGTGGGCGTGGCCGAACCGAGGCGCGGCACGTAGAGCACCGTCGCCACGCCAACACATATACCAAGGAGTACGTAAGTCACGATCTTCACCGTATCGACGCGGATCGCGGCATAGCGCGCAACCTGTTCGTTCGAGCCGATCGCCTGCACGTGCCGGCCGAACGCGGTGCGGTTCAGGATCAGCGTGCCGCCTGCCGCCACCACCAGAAACACCCAGATCGGCACCGGCACGCCGAGCAGGCTCGCGTAATACACGGGACTATAGAGATCGGTCAGCGAGTTGTTGAGCGTGAGCGCGCCGCCGTCGGCAAGCCACGTGAGCACCGCGCGAAAGATGCCGAGCGTGCCCAGCGTGACGATGAACGGCTCGATACGCCCCTTGGTGATCAGCAGGCCATGCGCCCAGCCGAACAGTCCGCCGAGGACAAACGCCAGCGCAATGCCGATGGCGATGATCGCAAGCGGCGCGAAGGTGTGTCCGCCGACACCCGCCGACAAGCCGTTCATCAGCCAGATCATGCTGCCGGCGATCAAGGCGGCCATCGAACCGACCGACAGATCGATGCCGCCGGAAATGATCACAAAGGTCTCGCCGACCGCGATGATGCCGATGAACGACGTGCGCGTAAGCACGTTCATCAGGTTGTCGACGGTGGCGAAATCGTGATTGAGCAAGGTACCGACAATGCACAGCACGACGAGGCCCACCAGCGGCCCCAGCCCGTACAGATGATGCGCGAGACGCATCGCGCGGCCGGCTTGAGCGGCTTCAGTGGGTGCCGGTCGCATGGGCGATCAACTCCTCTTCGGTCAGGTGGTCGAGATCGAGCGTGGCCTGCAGGCGACCCGCACGCATCACGGCAACGCGATGGCACAGGCCGATCAGCTCGATCAGTTCGGATGAAATGACGATCACCGCGCGCCCTTGCGCGGCGAGCCGGTGAATCAGGAAATAGATGTCGCGCTTCGAGCCGACGTCGACGCCGCGCGTCGGCTCGTCGAGCACGATCACATTCGGCCTCGGCTGCAGAAACTTGGCGAGCGCGAGCTTCTGCTGGTTGCCGCCAGAGAGCATGCGGGCGCGGCTCGACAGATCGCCGGTGCGAATGCCGAAGTCCGCGACGGCCTGCTTGAGCGCCACGCGCCCCGCTTTCAGATCGAGCAACGGATGCGCGTACTGCTCGAGCGTCATCAGCGTGAGGTTGTCCTGCAGGTTCAGATTGACGTGCAGCGCCTTGCCTTTGCGGTCCTCGCTGAGATACGTGAGGCCGTGGCGCATCGCATCGAGCGGCCGTTTCACTTCCACGACATGGCCGCCAATCTCGATGCGCCCCGCGCTGCGGCGACGCAGGCCAAGGATGGCCTCGAAGGCTTCGGTGCGGCCGGCGCCCACGAGACCCGCGAAGCCAAGCACTTCGCCCGCGCGCACCTCGAAACTCAACTGCTCGACCCAATCCGGCACGACCAGGCCTTCGACCTTCAGGGCGACTAAAGCGTCAGCCGCCACCGCGGCCTTGTCCGGGAACATATCGGACAGGTCGCGCCCGACCATCAGGTTCGCCATCTGCTGACGCGCGAGCCCCGCGGTCGCGCCGCGCGCGACGAAGCGGCCATCGCGCATCACGATCACCTCGTCGGTGATGTGCTCGACTTCATCGAGCTTGTGCGAGATGTAGATGATCGTCACGCCCTCGGCCTTGAGTTTCGTCATCAGCGCAAACAGGCGCTCGGTCTCGGATGGGGTGAGCGTGGCCGTGGGCTCGTCCATGATCAGCAGACGCGCGTTACGCGACAGCGCCTTGGCAATTTCCACCATCTGCTTTTCCGCGACGATCAGCTCGCGCACTTTCGTATCCGGCGGTTTCTTCAAGCCCACCTGCGCGAGATAGCGCGTTGCCTCCGCGCGCATCGCCGCATCGTCGAGCAGCCAGCCACGGCGTTTTTCGTGCCCCAGGTACATGTTCTGCGCAATCGACAGATGCTCCGCCAGGTTGAACTCCTGGTGGATCAGCACGATGCCCGCCGCTTCGGCCTCGCGCGAACTGGCGAACTGCTGCGCCTGACCGTCGATCAGCAGCGTGCCGGTGGTCGCCGCCTCATAGCCGGCGAGGATTTTCATGAGCGTCGATTTGCCCGCGCCGTTCTCGCCCAGCAATCCGTAGATGCGGCCCGGCGTCAGTTCGAAACTCACGCCATGCAGCACGCGCACCGGGCCGAAGTCTTTGCGGATGTCGTCGAAGCGCACGGCGAGGCTCATGGCTTACGCACTCCCGCGAATCACGAGCCGGTGCGGCAACAGCACGCCGGGCACGTTGGCCAGCGGATTGGCCAGGCGCTGCAGCAGCAGGCGCGCGGCGGTTTCGCCGAGCTCGCGCATGGGCTGCGCGATGGTCGTAAGCGGCGGGTCGATCTGCGCGGCGAGCGAGATATCGTCGAAGCCGACCACCGCCACGTCGTCCGGCACGCGCTTGCCGACGCTGCGCAGACCGTGGATCACGCCGATCGCCAGCGTGTCCGACACCGCGAAGATGGCGCTCGGCGCATCGCGTTGCGACATCAGCAGCGCGGCGGCCGAGGCCCCCGCTTCGTAGTCGAGACTGTTCAGGTTCATGCGCCAGCGCTCGTCGGGCGTGATGCCGGCCTCGCGCAGGGCGTCGAGGTAGCCTTGCTGGCGTTGCCGCGCGTAGAGGTAGGCGACGTCGGAATTGATCAGGCCGATGCGCCGATGCCCTTGCGCCAGCAAATGACGCACGGCGTCGCCGGCCGCGCGGTAGTTGTCGATCCCCACGTACGGCACGCCGACCGCCGGATCGAACTCGCAGCACGCCACCCACGGCAGCGCGCCCGATTCCTCGGCGAGCGCCTGCTGCACGGTAGCCGGGTCCAGACAGATGGCGCCGTCCGCGCGACGCCGCCGCAGCAGGTCGAAGTAGCTGCGCTCGCGGCCGGGATCGGCGCCCGTGTCGCACAGCAGCATGAAATAGCCGTGCTGGCGCGCCACGCGGTCGATGCCGCGCACGATCTCCGCGTAGAACGGGTTGCCGACGTCCGGCACCATCGTCAGCAGCAGGCGGCTCTCAGCCGTGCGCAGGTTGCGGGCGAGTTCGTTGACGCGGTAGCCGCTCGCGTCCACCGCCGCCAGCACCTTGTCGCGCGTGGCGGGACGCACGTTCGAGTGGCCGTTCAGGACCCGCGACACGGTCGCCACGGACACGCCGGCCTGCTCGGCGACGCCCGCAATGGAATTGCCGTCGGACGGCGGGTTTCCGGTTCGGGGTTCGTCAGTTTCAGATTGAGGCAGTCGGGCCACGTTTTTTTGCCGCGAAAATGTAATCGATTACATTTTTGAGCGATGGTCCGGCGAATCGCAAGGACCGTCTTGTAGGGATTAACACGGGCCGGGTTGGCACCAGGTTGGCCCCGGATTGCCGCCCTGTTGCCCGTCAGGAGACGGGTTTCGCCCCCGGTTTGGTACAATTCCGAAGTTGTCCCGAACCCCCACGAGTCGCACCTAAACCGAACCGCCGAATCCACCATGAATATCGAACAAGCGCGTTTCAACATGATCGAACAGCAGATCCGTCCCTGGGAAGTGCTCGACCAGGACGTGCTGAACCTGCTGTCGATCGTCAAGCGTGAAAATTTCGTCCCCACGGTCTACCGCGAACTGGCTTTCGTCGACTTCGAAGTGCCGCTGCCGGCCGGCCAGCACATGCTGGCGCCGCGCGTCGAAGCGCGCGTGCTGCAGGAACTGGCGGTGAAGAAGCATGAGAGCGTGCTGGAAATCGGCGCGGGGTCGGGTTACATGGCGGCGCTGCTCGCAAACCGCGCGCAGCACGTGCTGAGCGTGGATATCGAGCCGGAACTCGCCGAACTGGCGAAGGCCAATCTGGCCGCCAACGGCGTGCTGAATGCGGAAGTCGTCACCGGCGACGCCTCGCGCGGCTGGCCGGCGGCTGCGCCCTACGACGTGATCTGCGTCTCGGGCGGTCTGCCCGTCCTGCCGCAAGAAATCCTCGAGCATCTGAAGATTGGCGGCCGTCTGGCGGCGTTCGTGGGCACCGCACCGGTGATGAAGGCGCAGATCATTACGCGCATCGACGAGAAGCAGTACCGCATTGCCGATGTGTTCGAGACTTACGTCGAACCGCTGATCAACGCTCTGCAGCCGCCGCGCTTCAAGTTCTGAGACCACTGATGCAAAACCTGACCGCTCCCGCTCTGGCCGAATGGCTTGCCGATCAATCGCGTCCCGCGCCCGTGCTGCTCGACGTGCGCGAACCGTGGGAAATCCAGACGGCGTCGATCGCCGGCGCCGTGTCGATTCCCATGCGCGAAATCCCGGCCCGCAGCGAAGAACTCGACGACGACGCGCAGATCGTGTGTGTTTGCCATCACGGCGCGCGCAGTGCGCAAGTGGCGATGTTCCTCGAATCGCGCGGACATAAGAACGTGTTCAATCTGCAGGGTGGGATTGATGCGTGGTCGCGCCAGGTTGATCCGGCTGTACCGACGTATTGATTTGAGTCGGGTTGTGCACGAGCCGCGGTCGTTTTAGCTGCGGCTTGTGCAGTCCGATTGATGTTTTCCTGGTTGCACCTGGTTGTGAGGCAGGCCTCTCCATGAGGCACCCTCCAGCGCGTTGAGAAACCCGCCGCCATCGCAACAGCAGCGCTGCAATGGCGCGTACGCTCCCGTCCTATACTCCCCTCTGCTTCACGATCTTCCGCGCCTCCGCCGTTACCCGCGTTTCGGTTAATCGCTGAACGCGGCGATGTTTCGCTTGATCGCTCCAGAAATTTCCCAAGGTATCCTCAGCAACGTCTCTGGCACCATGCTGCGACCTGTTCGATCCGCAGTGACGCGCGTCGATTCCCGTAGAGCAAGAGACCATGAAAACATCCCGTTCGACGCTCGGCGTTGCGATGCTTGCCTTCAGTATGGCGCTTTCAGCCTGTGGCGGAGGCGGCAGCGCAGGCAACGGTAACGCCTCGGGCAACTCGGCCATCGACTGGCCGGCCACGCCTAACTCGCCTGCCGCCCCCAGTTGGCCGGCCAATTCGGGGAGCGGCTCGTCGACCAGCAACAGCACGCCGGGCGGCACCATGCCGGCCAATCCGACCAATGCCCCAGCCAACGGACCGGCCACCATTACGCCGGTCAGTGGGTCGAATACCGCAACGATCACCGTCGACGGCAAGACCATGATCAACCAGCCTTATGTGACGATCACGCTGTGTGCGTCTAACGCACAGGGCAGCAGTCAATGCGCGACGGTCGACCGCATGATCCTCGACACCGGTTCGAGCGGCGTGCGAGTGGTAGCCAGCGCGCTCAGCAGCGCCTTCGCCGCGCAGATGCCGGCGCAAACCGGCGCAACCGACGATCCAGGCGGCAACGCGCCGATAGCGCAATGCGCGACGTTCGGCTCCGGCTTCACGTGGGGCTCGGTGAAGCGGGCGGCGGTGACGATCGGCGGTGAAACCTCGAGCGAGATACCCGTCCAGCTGATAGGCGACGCAAAGTTTGCCGTGCCCACCGATTGCAGCGCGCGCGGCGGCAAGGACCTCAGCACGGTGAGCGCCTTGGGCGGCAACGGCATCGTCGGCATCAGCAATCTGGTGTATGACCACGCGGCTTCGGCGAACACGATCTACCCCGCGGGGTTCTACTATTGCTCGAGCGCCACCTCATGCACCAATACCCGCGTGGCCGTGAGCAAACAGCCGATGAACCCCGTTGCCGCGTTCCCCAGCGACAACAACGGCACGATCATCCGCCTGCCGGGTTTGTCGTCCGCGGGGGCGGGCAGCGCCACGGGGCAAGTGATATTCGGCATCGGCACGCAGCAGAACAACACGATGCCATCGGGCGTGAATATCCTGCCGCTGAATCAATACGGCTATTTCACCAGCGTCTATAAGGGCCGCTTGCTCACTGTGAGCGCGGTGGACAGCGGCACCAACATGTTCGTCTTCCCGGATAGCGCAATCCCAACCTCGAACGGCTTCTACGTGCCTGCGGCGCCGCTTGCGCTTGCCGCGATCTTCCAGGCTGCGAGCGGAGCCGGTACGCCGATCAACGTCCCGTTCGAGATCGCTAACGCCAATAATCTGTACGCGAGCGGCAATGCGGCCTTCAATAACTTTGGTATGAACGCGTCGGGGATGGTTCTCTGGGGGCTGCCGTTCTTCTATGGCCGCACTGTGTACACCGTACTCGAGAACGCGAAGGTCGGCGCGCAGGCCGGGCCGTTCGTGGCCTTCTAACGCGCGGCTACCGTGCTACGTGCCGGCGGGCAGACGTCGTGCGGCCTCCGCCGGTCGGCTTTATCCAGGCACCGTCAATGAAGCGCTTTCCGGCTTCGCTTTAAGACGTTTCCGACCGTTTGGCTCGCCGCTCGCTGGCAACATGCTCCGACCTATTTTTCGGAGCAATGTGATGAAATTTGTAAAGATCGCGCTGGCGATTGCAACGTTATTGCCGCTCGCGTCTTACGCGACGCTGGGTGGCGCGCCGGGCGCGGCCTCGTCTGCTCCGAAGGGGCTTCGTTCGATGCTCCAGACCACGGCAGCCTACTCCGTGCATGCATCCGTCGATGCCGACGGCGTCACCGTGCGCGAGTACACGCTGCCGGACAACGTCGTCTTCGCCGTCACGTGGCAGGGTCCGGTGCGGCCCGATATGAGCGCGCTGCTCGGCAGCTATTTTCAGCGCTTTGTCTCCGCAGGCGAAGGACGTGCCCACGGCACCGGTCCGATGATCGAGCGCAGCGGCGATCTCGTGATTCAGTCCGCCGGCCGGCCCGGCAATTTCTTCGGTAAGGCGTATATCCCGCGCCTCGTGCCCGCCGGCGTCAATGCAGACGATCTGCAGTAAGACGAACTGTAGATTCTCTGGAAAACGCGATTATGAAGAAGTTGAACAAGACACTGTGCTTCGCACTGCTGAGCGCTAGCGTGGCGGTTTCCGCGTGTGGCGGCGGTGGTGCTGGCGATAAGGGCGATGGTAATGCGGCGCAGGATAAGGGTGACACGGTGGTGCCGGTTACGCCTACGCCGAGTCCGAGTCCTTCGCCGAGTCCGGCACCAAGTCCCACGCCGAACCCACGCCCGACGCCGACGCCCACTCCTGCACCGAGTCCGACGCCAGCTCCGAGTCCGACGCCAGCTCCGAGTCCGACGCCTACGCCTACGCCTACGCCTACGCCTACGCCTACGCCTACGCCTACGCCTACGCCGACTCCAACACCTACACCTACGCCGACTCCGACTCCGACTCCGACTCCAACTCCAACTCCAACTCCAACACCGACTCCAACACCGACTCCAACACCCGTCGTCAATAACACTGCACCGATCGTCGTTGACCGGACGATGAACGGCATCAACAGCCTCTACGTGACCGCGACGATCTGCTATCCCGGCACGCAAGGTAGCAATCAATGCGCGACCGTCGATCACATGCTGCTCGACACCGGCTCCGTCGGCGTTCGCGTACTAGCAAGCGCGCTCGGCTCGGCACTCCCTTCGCAATTGCCCGCACAAACCGGCGCCACCAACGACCCGACCGGCAACGCGCCGATTGCCCAATGCGCGATCTTCGGTTCCGGCTATACATGGGGGTCTGTCAAGCGAGCGGACGTGTCGATCGGCGGCGAATCTGCCGGGAATCTGCCCATCCAGGTCATCGGCGACGGCGCCTTTGCTACGCCGTCGGATTGCGTTTCGCGCGGCGGGACCAATATCGGCACCATCGCGAAGCTCGGTGCGAACGGTGTTATCGGTATCGGGTCGGGTATACGCGATTTCCCAGCCGCTGCGCAAACCGTGTTGCCGGCGACCTATTACTACTGCGCGTCGTCGGGTTCTTGCACTGGCGCACGCGTGCCGCTCGATACGCAAGTGATGAACCCTGTCGCCGACTTCACGTCGGACAACAACGGGACGATCATCAGCCTGCCCACGCTGCAGGCAGGAGGTCAAGCTACCGCGATGGGCCAACTGATATTCGGCGTCGGCACCCAGCAGAACAATGCGTTACCCTCGAGCGCGAACATTCTGAAGTTGGATCAGAACGGCCTCTTCACAACGGTCTATAAAGGCAGCGCGCTGACCAGTGCGATCGATAGCGGCACGAACGTGTACTACTTCCCCGACACCACGATCCCGACCGCGTTCGTGTGGCCGGACACGTGGTACGCCCCGTCGACGCCGCTCAGCTTGTCAGCAGGCCTGAAGGCGAGCAATGGCAGCGGCTCGTCCGCAACGGTACCGTTTTCATTGAGCAACGCGGCCAACCTGCTGGCGAATCCTTATGCCGCCTACGATAGTCTCGGCGCACCGTTGTCCGGGGGATTCATCTGGGGCTTGCCGTTCTTCTACGGCCGCAACGTCTACACCGTGCTCAACAACGCCAAGGTCGGTTCGCAAACCGGACCGTTCGTCGCCTTCTAAATGACGAGCGTCACGCGCGACTAAAAACGAGAGGCTGGCGCCGCAAGGCTGCCAGCCTCTCGTCATTGCAGGGCGCACGCTCACCCCTCAGCCACGCCGACCGCGCTTCCTAAGCCACCTCCTTCAACACCTCCCCCACCGTGGCAAAAATCTCCGCGATCTGCCCGTCCTCAACGATAAGCGGCGGCGAGAACGCCAGAATATCCCCCGTATAACGCGTCAACACGCCCTTCTCATAGCAGCGCACAAACACGTCATACGCCCTGGCCCCGGGCGCTCCCTCACGCGGCGCCAGTTCCACCCCACCCACCAGACCCAGATTACGCACATCGATCACATGCCGCGCATCGCGCAGCTTGTGAATCTCCCGCTCGAACACCGGCGCCATCCGCGCCGCGCGCTCGAACAAACCCTCGCGCTCGTACAGATCGATCGTCGCGCACGCCGCCGCAGCCGCAATCGGATGCCCTGAATAGGTATAGCCATGAAACAGCTCGATGCCGGCCGGCGCCCCGTTGACGATCGCGTCGTGAACCTTTGCACTCGCCGCCACCGCCCCCATCGGCGCGGCGGCGTTGTTGGTGCCTTTGGCCATCGTCAGCAGATCGGGCGTCACGCCAAAATACTGCGCGGCAAACGGCGCCCCAAGCCGGCCCCAGCCGGTGATCACCTCGTCGAAGATCAGCAGGATGCCGTGCCGGTCGCAGATCTGGCGCAGCCGCTCCAGATACCCCTCAGGCGGAATCAGCACACCCGTCGACCCCGCTACCGGCTCGACAATCACCGCCGCAATCGTCGACGCGTCGTGCAGCGTCACGATGCGCTCCAGTTCGTCGGCCAGGTGCGCGCCCCACTTGGGCTGCCCCTTCGAAAACGCCGCCTCCCTGATATTGAGCGTATGCGGCAAATGATCGACCGCAGGCAGCAAGCCGCCCGAGAACGCCTTGCGGTTCGGCGCAACCCCGCCCACCGAGATGCCGCCGAAGCCCACGCCGTGATACCCCCGCTCCCGCCCGATGAAGCGCGTGCGTTGCCCCTCGCCCCGTGAGCGGTGATACGCCAGCGCGATCTTCAAGGCGGTATCCACGGCCTCCGAGCCCGAGTTCACAAAGAAGATGTGCTTCAGGTCGCCGGGCGTGTGCCGGGCAATCTTCGTGGCTGCCTCGAAGGCCTTCGGGTGCCCCATCTGGAAGGTGGGGGCGAAATCCATCTCGGCCGCCTGCGCCTGCAACGCCGCCACGATCTCGTCGCGGCAGTGGCCGGCGTTGACGCACCAGAGTCCCGCGGTGCCGTCGAGAATGCGCCGCCCGTCGTGCGACGTGTAGTACATCCCTTTCGCGCTCGCCAGCAGGCGCGGCGCGCTCTTGAACTGACGGTTCGCCGTGAAGGGCATCCAGAACGCGGCCATATCCGGGGGATTGGCGCTCGTTGTCACGCGCTCGTTCATTTCGTGTCTCCTCGCAAGGTGGGTCTTTCAGTGTAGGCAGTCGCACGCTCATGCACAAAGGCGCGGCGGAGATGCACCGTGGCCGCTCCTTGGCGGCGAAGGACGCTTCGTTGCAGCGCGGCACGCACCGCAAGGAGGCGGGTCGCCGCGAAATGCACCAGTTTTGCGCTCAGCGCGCATAACGCCACAGAATTAACCAGCACAGCACGACCGCATCGCAGCGTGCATCCCGCCGCTTGACGGTCAGTTTTACCACTTGGCATGTGCCTTGCAGTAGTGGTCGGGCAAACCATGCAGGACAGCCTTTCATGGCTGGAATCGACGCCCATAAAACACTCTTCACTAATGGCAAGGGGTAGCAAATGAAACGTCGCAGTCTGTTGAAGCTCGGGTCAATGTCTGGCGCCTTGGCGCTCGCCGGCCAGAGTCCGTTTGCTAATGCGCAATCCGCCACGGGGCCGATCAAGGTCGGCATCCTGCATTCGCTATCGGGCACGATGGCAATTTCGGAGACCTCACTGAAAGACACCGCCTTGATGACCATTTCGGAAATCAACAAGAGCGGTGGCGTGATGGGCCGGCAGATCGAGCCGGTCGTGGTGGACCCGGCCTCGAACTGGCCGCTGTTCGCCGAGAAGGCACGCCAGCTCATCACCCAGGACAAGTGCGCGGTGGTGTTCGGCTGCTGGACTTCGGTGTCGCGCAAGTCGGTACTGCCGGTGTTCGAAGAACTGAACGGCCTGCTTTTCTATCCGGTGCAGTACGAAGGCGAAGAAATGTCGCGCAACGTGTTCTACACGGGCGCAGCGCCGAACCAGCAGGCGATTCCGGCCACCGAATACCTGATGAGCGCCGAAGGCGGCGGCGCCAAGCGTTTCTTCCTGCTCGGCACGGACTATGTCTATCCGCGTACGACCAACAAGATCCTGCGCGCGTTCCTGCAGTCGAAAGGCGTCCAGGACGCCGATATTCAGGAGGTCTACACACCGTTCGGCCACAGCGACTATCAGACCATCGTCGCGAACATCAAGACCTTCTCGCAAGGCGGCAAGACTGCGGTGATCTCGACGGTCAACGGCGACTCGAACGTGCCGTTCTACAAGGAACTCGGCAACCAGGGCCTGAAAGCAACGGACGTACCGGTGGTGGCGTTCTCGGTCGGCGAAGAAGAACTGCGCGGCATCGACACCAAGCCGCTGGTGGGCAACCTCGCGGCATGGAACTACTTCATGTCGCTGCGCAATCCGGAGAACACCAAGTTCAAGGCGATGTTCGCCAAGTGGGTCAAGGACAACAACCTGCCCGGCGGCGACAAGCGCGTGACGAACGATCCGATGGAAGCCACCTTCGTGGGCATCCATATGTGGAAGCAGGCGGTTGAAAAAGCCAAGAGCACGGATGTGGACAAGGTGCGCGTGGCGATGATCGGCCAAAGCTTCAACGCACCGTCAGGCTTCGTGCTGACGATGGACGGCAATCACCATCTGCACAAGCCGGTGATGATCGGCGAAGTGCGTGCCGACGGCCAGTTCAACGTGGTGTGGCGCACCAAGACGGCCATTCGTGCGCAGCCGTGGAGCCCGTTCATTGCCGGCAACCAGGGCAAGCCGGATGTGGTCAGTTCGATTCCGGCGTTCCTGCGCCGTTCGCGGGTGGCCTGACGTAACGGAGGGCGTGCAGCGCACGCCCGCACAGGTCCAGTTGCGCCGGAGGATTCAGGCCGACTGGACGACGCACCCGCCTCACTAGCGACCCGACGGCGCGGCATCTCTGGCGGATTCGATGCCGCGCCGCCTGCCGGTCAATCTTCAAAGGGCATCATGGCGTTTTCCATTTTGAGGCTCACACGGCGCAGTATGGGTGCGCTGGGTATCGCGCTCATCACCGTCGCACCGCTGGCGGCGTTTGCGCTGACCCCAGCCGACGTCGCGCCGCTCGCCGCCGACGACTTCGACGCGAAATCCGCGGCGATCGACAAACTGATCGCCAATCACGACGCGCCGTCGCAAGCGCTGCTCAAGGCATTGTCCGAGGACAATGCGCTCACGACCGACTCCGGCGAAGTGCTGATCCAGGACGGCGACACGACCAAAGACGTCATCACCGGCAAGACGGTCAGCGCACCCGATGCGCAACCAGTCACGCTGAACAATCTGCTGCGCTCGAAGGTGTCGGGCGCGCTGTCGGGTTCGCAACTCGACTCTCCGGATCTGGAAACGCGCCGCGCGGCGATTAACGCGCTGCTGCAGAATCCCGATCCTTCGATGAAACCGTTGATCGACGCGCAGCGCGCGAAGGAAACCGATCCGGGTCTCAAGAAGAAACTCGACACGCTATGGGCCATGACGGCGCTGCACAACAGCGACCCGGCAACGCGCCTTGAAGCCGTGCAGCTCGTGGCCGCGCGCCACGACCTCGACATGAACGAACTGCTGCGGCCGCTCGTCGCGAAGAAGCCCGACGGTACGTTCGTGGAAAGCGACGACCGGGTGCGTGCCGCTGCGCAGGCCGGCATCGACGAGCTCGACTCGATCCAGCGCCGCAGCCAGATTGCGGGCACGCTGTTCGCGGGCCTGTCGCTCGGCAGCGTGCTGCTGCTGGCCGCGCTGGGACTCGCCATCACGTATGGGCTGATCGGCGTCATCAATATGGCGCACGGCGAGTTCCTGATGATCGGTGCGTACGCAACGTATGTGGTTCAGAACCTGTTCCAGCGCTTCGCGCCTGGCGCTTTCGACTGGTATCCGCTGCTGGCGGTGCCGGCCTCGTTCGTGGCGGCGGCGCTGGTGGGCATGGTGCTGGAGCGGCTTGTGCTCAAACATCTGTATGGCCGTCCGCTCGAGACCTTGCTCACCACCTTCGGCATCAGCCTGATCCTGATCCAGGCGACCCGGATGATCTTCGGCGCGCAGAACGTGCAGGTCAGCAATCCGGCGTGGATGAGCGGCGGCGTCACCGTGATGCCCAGCCTGATCCTGCCGTATAACCGGCTGGCGATTCTGGCGTTCTCGCTGATCGTGGTCGGCATTGCCTGGGCGGTGCTGACGAAAACGCGTCTCGGCCTGTTCGTGCGCGCCGTGACGCAAAACCGCCGTATGGCTGCGTGCGTCGGCGTGCGGACGGCGCGAGTCGATTCGTACGCCTTTGCATTTGGTGCGGGCATTGCGGGCCTGGGCGGCTGTGCGCTTTCGCAGATCGGTAACGTCGGTCCGGATCTGGGTCAGAGCTACATCATCGATTCGTTCATGGCGGTGGTGCTGGGCGGCGTCGGTCAACTGGCCGGCACGGTGATCGGCGGCTTCGGACTCGGGCTGATCAGCAAGGCGATCGAACCGTTCTGGGGCGCTGTGCTCGCGAAGATCGCGGTGCTTGTCCTGATCGTGCTGTTCATCCAGAAGCGGCCGCAGGGGATGTTCGCCCTGAAGGGCCGCAGCGCGGAGGCATGAGATGACATCGGCAACCTCCCCCGCTTCCGTCACACCGTCCGGCACGGGCGCGCCGCCGGGCACCGAACGTGCCGCGCAGTCGGGCTTCGCGCTCGGCTTGCCGCCGCGTCCCGCGCTGTTGTCGCGACCGGCATGGATCGCGCTGATTGCGCTGATCGTCGCGATCGGCCTGGGCGTGCCGTTCTCGGCGCTGGTGCTGCCGGAAACGAGCGCGTTCCACCTGTCCGCGTACATGATGACGCTCACCGGCAAGTTCATGTGCTACGCGATCGGCGCACTCGCACTGGATCTCGTATGGGGTTATTGCGGCATCCTAAGCTTGGGACACGCACTGTTCTTTGCGCTGGGCGGCTACGCGATCGGCATGTACCTGATGCGTGCGATCGGTCACGACGGCGTCTATCAGAGCGATCTGCCCGACTTCATGGTGTTTCTGAACTGGCACGCGTTGCCGTGGTACTGGGAAGGCACGCAGCATCTCTGGTACGCGTTGCTGCTGGTGATCCTGGTGCCGGCCCTGATTGCCTGGGTGTTCGGCTTCTTCACGTTTCGCTCGCGAGTAAAGGGCGTGTACCTGTCGATCATCACGCAGGCCATGACGTTCGCCGCGATGTTGCTGTTCTACCGCAACGAAACCGGCTTCGGCGGCAACAATGGCTTTACGGACTTCAAGCGGATCGGCGGCTTTCCGATCACGCATCCGGGCACGCGCACGGCGCTCTTTCTGATCACGTTTGCGGTGCTGGTGCTGGCGTTTCTGGGTGCGCGGGCCATCGTGACCTCAAAGCTTGGACGCGTGGTCACAGCGGTGCGCGATGGCGAAACGCGGCTGATGTTTCTCGGCTACAGCCCGCTTGGCTACAAGCTGTTTATCTGGACGGTGTCGGCGATTCTGTGCGGGATTGCTGGGGCGCTGTATGTGCCGCAAGTTGGCATTATCAATCCGGGCGAGATGTCGCCGGGCAACTCGATTGAAATGGCGATCTGGGTGGCGGTGGGCGGACGCGGCACGCTGATTGGACCGATTATCGGAGCGTTTGCTGTGAATGGCGCGAAGAGCTTTTTCACGGCGAACTTCCCTGAATACTGGCTGTTCTTTCTTGGCTTGATCTTCGTGCTGGTGCCGTTGCTGCTACCGAACGGCATCATGGGGTTGCTCGAACTCGCGATGCGCAAGAGGGACCGCTCATGAACGAGAACCCGATGGTGCCTGACCTGGCTTTACCGGAAGACCCTGCAGAACACTCGCTGAGCGGCGTCGCGGATTTTGGGCGAGTGGTGACACCGGGCGAGATTGATGTGTCGCACGGGACGATTTTGTATCTTGAGGATGTGACGGTTAGCTTCGACGGGTTCCGGGCATTGAATGCGTTGACGTTGTCGATCGATGTGGGCGAATTGCGCTGCATCATCGGGCCTAACGGCGCGGGCAAGACGACGATGATGGATGTGATTACGGGGAAGACTGAGCCGGATTCCGGCAAGGTGTTTCTTGGACAGACGATCGATCTCACGCGGATGAACGAGCCGTCGATTGCGCGAGCGGGGATTGGGCGCAAGTTTCAAAAGCCGACGGTGTTTGAACAGCATCCGGTTTGGGAGAATCTCGAACTGGCGATGAAGGCTGACAAGGGATGGTGGGCTTCTTTGCGGGCGCGGCTGGATCGGGAGGCGCAGGCTCGGATTGAGGAGACGCTTTCGCTGATTCGTCTTGAGAGTGAGGCGAGGCGGTTGGCTGGGGAGTTGTCGCATGGGCAGAAGCAGCGGCTCGAGATTGGCATGTTGTTGATGCAGCAGCCGGCGCTTCTTCTGCTTGACGAGCCTGCGGCTGGCATGACCGATGATGAAACTATGCAGTTGGCCGAGCTTCTTAATCATCTTCGTGGCACTTGTTCGATGATGGTTGTGGAGCATGATATGGAGTTTGTTGCTGCTCTCTCTGGCGAGGCCGGGAAAGTCACCGTTATGGCTGAAGGACGTGTTCTCGCCCATGGCACGCTTGATGAAGTTAAGCAGGATGAGACTGTTATTGAGTCTTATCTGGGGCGGTGAGGGTTTTTTTTGCCTGCGGCGGCTTTGTGGTTGGTGGTTTGCGTTTGGTGTTGGCCTTTCCTTGCTTTCTTAGTGGTCTATTAGCGTTGCCCCTGTGCGGGGCAGCACTTACTTTCTTTGCCGCCGCAAAGAAAGTAAGCAAAGAAAGCGGGCTGCAACCGCTAGCTCGTAGTGAGCCATCTAGGTCCGCTACCGGAAACGGCCCAAAACGAGACAGTCTCTCGCACCACACTCGCCAGTGACAAAGGACTCATTCATCCCGCGTGCGCACCTCGTGCGCCCCGGTACGGTTCACCATACGGTTGCCCGCATTTGTCCGTTGCTCACCACAACGCCCCAAATGCCCACTGTAAGTGCCGTAGTTACAGAACAAGCTAGCTCGTAGTCACACCCCGGGACAGTTCGGCACACTTAGATTTCGCGGTTGGCGGTTGGCGGTTGATAGTGGTTAAAGGCGGTGCTAGCGGATAGCGTTTTGGTGGGGAGTTATGCCTGACGGCGGGGCGCGAAGCGCGACGCTGGAGCGGATGAGTGCCTTGTCACTAGCGTGGGTGGTGCGAGGGCGGGTCTTGTGTTGGGCCGTTCCCCGCAGCAAACCGGGATGGCTCACTACGAGCTAGCGGTGTGAGCCCGCTTTCTTTGCTTACTTTCTTTGCGGCGGCAAAGAAAGTAAGTGCTGCCCCGCACAGGGGCGAAGCTAATAGACCACTAACAAAGCAAGGAAAGGCCAACAAGGTAGGAACAACGACAAAACCAAGCCACCGCAGGCACCCCCCATCTGCAAGCAGCAAAAAAAGAACCCAGAGGACAAACAGCAATGCTAGAAGTGGAACACCTAAACCAGTACTACGGCGGCAGCCACATCCTCCGAGACGTGAAACTAACAGTACCAGACGGTAAGCTAACGGTACTATTAGGCCGCAACGGCGTAGGCAAGACAACGTTACTGCGTTGCCTGATGGGCGTCGTCCCAACAAAAAGCGGCGCAATCTCCTGGCGCGGCACGCCGCTAACGAAACTGCCAACGTATGCCCGCGTAGCAAACGGCCTGGCCTACGTCCCCCAGGGCCGCGACATCTTCCCGCGCCTGACGGTAGAAGAAAACCTGCTGGTAGGCGCCGCCAGCAAAAAAGCCCCATCCAAAATCCCCGACCGCATCTACGAACTCTTCCCAGTCCTAAAAGACATGCGCAGCCGCCGCGGCGGCGACCTGTCCGGTGGACAGCAGCAACAACTCGCCATCGGACGCGCCCTCATGAGCGAGCCGCAACTGCTCATCCTCGATGAACCCACCGAAGGCATTCAGCCCTCCATCATCCAGGACATCGGCCGCACCCTGCGTCAACTCGTCGAAGAAATGGGGCTCACCGTCCTCCTCGTCGAGCAGTACTACGACTTCGCCAAAGCCATCGCCGATCGCTACTGGGTCATGAGCCGCGGTGAAATCGTCGCCGGCGGCGAAGGCGCCAACATGGACGCCGACGGCGTACGCGCCCTGATCGCGGTGTGATAGCAGGACGTTCACGCGTGCTATCCTCGCCGCACATCCTCTCGGCACGCTCGTCGCTGCAGATCAGGTCAAGCGCATCCATGACCTCCGGCAACAAGCGTCCGTCAGGCAGTCGTCACGCACCGCCCTACTACGCCTACCCGCATGTCGCTTCATGAAAACCATGCCACGCTCGCGTCTGCGCATTGCGCCGCGCACGCAGAGTGGCGCGCCCGGCTCGAACTCGGCTTCGCGAAGCACGGTGAACGCACGACGCTCGCGCATCGTCTGCACGACGGCCCGCTGCGCGTGCAACGTCCGCTCTACCCCGAAGGCCAGGCCGTCTGCCACGCGGTGATCGTGCATCCCCCTGGCGGCATCGCCGGAGGCGACCAGCTTCACATTGACGTGGCGCTGGAGGCCGGTACGCACGCGGTGCTAACCACGCCCGGCGCCACGAAGTGGTACAAGTCGAATGAACGTGCCGCACGCCAGCAGATCGAAGTTCGCGTCGGCGCTCATGCGAGGCTCGACTGGCTGCCGCAAAACAACATCGTGTTCGATCACGCCAACGCCACGCTCGACTTCACCCTGACCCTGGCCGAAGGCGCGACCGCGCTCGGCTGGGATGCGACGCAACTGGGCCGCCAGGCAGCGGGCGAGCGCTGGTCGGCCGGCACGCTGCGCGCTTCCTCGCGGATCGTCGGCCCGGACGGACAATTGCTCTGGCTCGAACGAGCCAACCTTGCCGCAGCCGATCCACTGCGCGACGCCCCCCAGGGCCTCGCAGGATTCCCCGCATACGGAACGTTATGGGCGGTGGGCTCCGCTTGCGACGACGCACTCGCCGAAACGCTGACGGCCGGACTTCCGTTTGACGACAGCTTGCGCGCAGCCGCCACCTGCGTCACACCGGGGGTAGTACTGATTCGCGCGGTGTCACGCTCAATGGAATCGCTGCAACGAGCGCTGACCGAGTGCTGGCTGCAACTGCGTCCGATCGTGCATGGCGTGGAGGCGGTACCGCTGCGAATCTGGACGACCTGAAAACGGATGGAAGTCCGCCCGCCGGACCGGCTAAGCCCGGGGCCACGATCTCGATGCCCCCACACCCACCGTTTGCGCATGGCCCATCTTCCGCGGAGCTTCCGGCGTGGACGAGGAGCGGCATAGTGAACCGTACCGTGGCGCACGAAGTGCGCACACGGGATGAATGAGCGCTTTGTCACAAACGAGCGAAATGCGAGAGCGGATCTCGTCTCGGACCACTCTGGGCGGCCAAACAGAGATGGACACCTACGAGCTAGCGGTGTGAGCCCGCTTTCTTTTGCCTACTTTTCTTTGCGGCGGCAAAGAAAAGTAGGTGCCGCCCCGCACAGGGGCAACGCTAATAGACCACGAAGAAAACAAGGAAAGACCAACCAGGCACCAAACAGGAGCAAACAAGGCCCAGAAGAGGTGCAAGCCCACCGAAAACCCCGAGCATGCGCAGCCCCACCCCTCTGGCACACACCTTGCTCGCAAGAAAGCCACGAACACTGCCGCACCAGACGGCAACCACCCAGCTCCGCCCACCACCGCTTAGACAGACATGACCCAACCATCGCACCGCCGTGCGCGCCGCACCTGGCTCGCCACCCTCCTGCTCGCACCGGCCCTGGCATTAACGACACCAGCGGCCCACGCCGACGCCCTGGACACCATCACCAAAGCCGGCGTACTAAAAGTCGCTGTCCCCGAGGACTATCCACCGTTTGGCTCAGTCGGCCCCGACATGCAACCGCAAGGCTACGACATCGACACGGCCGCGCTGCTCGCCAAGTCGATGAACGTCAAACTGCAACTGGTCCCGGTCAACAGCGCAAACCGAATCCCCTATCTACAGACCAATAAAGTCGACCTGGTCATCTCATCACTCGGCAAGACCCCCGACCGCGAGAAAGTAATCGACTTCTCGAACGCCTACGCCCCCTACTATCAGGGCGTGTTCGGCCCCGCCGACATCAAGGTGAGCGGCCCGGCCGATCTCACCGGCAAGACGGTCGGCGCGACGCGCGGCGCACTCGAAGAAATCGCCCTCACGCAGATGGCGCCGAACGCCACCATCAAGCGTTTCGAAGACAACAACGCCACCATCGCCGCGTTCCTCTCCGGTCAGGTGCAACTGATCGCTGCCGGCAATATCGTCGCCGCGGCCATCAATGCGAAGAATCCGCCACGTCGCCCAGAACCCAAGTTCGTCATAAAGGATTCACCATGCTTCGTCGGCATGAATAAAAATGAAAGCCGGCTGCTGGAGAAGGTCAACGCCGCCATCGCCCAAGCCAAGGCCGACGGCACGCTCAACACCATGTCGAAGAAGTGGTTCGGCGCGCCGCTGCCCGCAACGCTGTAAGCACATCGTTAGTTTTACTTGATATCTTTGTAAACTGATCTGGCGGTAAGCTTGTCGCGGTTCGTCCTGTGCCGGTCTCAGGGCGGACACCGCGACGCACGCCTCCGATGGCATCCGACGCCTGGCCCCTCTGGGACGGGCGCAACCCAACCACATATCCGATGAAGCTGACACCCCGCGAGAAGGACAAGCTGCTGATTTTCACAGCCGCGCTGCTGGCCGAGCGCCGCCGCGCGCGCGGCCTGAAACTGAATTACCCGGAGGCGATTGCGTTCATTTCGGCGGCGCTGATGGAAGCGGCGCGCGACGGCAAGACGGTCGCCGAAGTCATGCACTACGGCACCACCCTACTCACGCGCGACGACGTGATGGAAGGCGTACCGGAAATGATTCCGGACATTCAGGTGGAGGCCACCTTCCCTGACGGCACGAAGCTTGTGACCGTCCACCATCCGATTCCTTGACCCCGCCCCGGAGCCCCTGATGATTCCCGGCGAAATTCTCACCGACGACGGCGAGCACGAACTCAACGCGGGCCGCGCGACGGTCACGGTCACCGTGTCGAACACCGGCGACCGTCCGGTGCAAATTGGTTCGCACTACCATTTTTATGAAGTGAATCCGGCGCTGTCGTTCGATCGCGAAGCGGCGCGCGGCTTCCGGCTGAATATCGCGGCAGGTACCGCCGTGCGTTTCGAGCCCGGCCAGGAGCGCACCGTCGAACTGGTCGCGCTGGCAGGCAACCGCGTCGTCTACGGCTTTAACGGCAAGGTCATGGGACCGCTCTGAGGCGTGGCATGAGCCCCGTCGTCAGCGCGCGTTGCGCACACCCGTCCTGCCACTTTCCGGATTTCACACCATGACTTTACGCATTGGCCGCCGCGCATACGCGGAAATGTTCGGCCCCACGACCGGCGATCGCGTGCGACTCGCCGACACCGATTTGCTGATCGAAATCGAACGCGACTACACGACCTACGGCGAAGAAGTGAAATTCGGCGGCGGCAAGGTGATTCGCGACGGCATGGGCCAGTCGCAGCGCGTGCACGCCGACGTCGTGGATACAGTCGTGACCAACGCGGTGATCCTCGATCACTGGGGCATCGTCAAGGCCGATATCGGCATCAAGAATGGCCGTATCTTCGCAATCGGCAAGGCCGGCAATCCGGACATTCAACCCGGCGTGACGATTGCGATCGGCGCGGCCACCGAAGTGATCGCCGGCGAAGGGTTGATCGTGACGGCGGGCGGCATCGATACGCACATTCACTTCATCAGCCCGCAGCAGATCGACGAAGCCCTCACGAGCGGCGTGACGACGATGATCGGCGGCGGCACGGGTCCGGCAACCGGCACCAATGCCACCACCTGCACGCCGGGGCCGTGGCACCTCGAACGCATGCTGCAGGCCGCCGACGGCTATCCGATGAA
>Ga0116227_10005084_pt1 | contig 28105 bp, 28 predicted proteins | sample S1TSphgellanicum_FD_89693 | JGI IMG/M metagenome (GOLD analysis project Ga0116227, IMG submission 89693) | Host-associated microbial communities from peat moss isolated from Minnesota, USA - S1T2_Fb - Sphagnum magellanicum MG | ecosystem: Host-associated > Plants > Peat moss > Unclassified...
GCCATATGTTCAAAATTGAACAATTATTTTGTAAATGTTCATTGTTGAGACTTTCATCTATTTTGATGATGAGGACAAAAGATGTCCATAAGAGAGGATATCCTGGTTTGGTTATAGGTGAGTGAGTAAACTTTCTTTGGCTCCGATGTGTTCGAAGTTTGTTTTTTTTGGTCATTTTTAACCAACAGATCTTTAGATGGGCATAACTTCCTTAATTTTGACTCGATTTAAGCAATTTAAAGGGTGTTGGGTGCGCCCTCTACTGCTTTACATTTTATCTTTGGACACCAGAAACAAAGGAGACACCCAGTAAGATTTAAAGCTGACTGACACACTAAGTGTTTAGTCACTGGCCTGGTTACCCTAGTTTCACTTAAGATCAGCCTCTTTTTTACTGGTGAAATTTCGCCAAAAAGCAAAAAAAAATCAAATATGAAGAGATTTTGAAGGGTTTCAATTGCCAGAAGTGAGAAAAAAGGGTAAAAATTACCCCCATTTCTGTATTTGGTATTGAGTGTGCAGTCCACAGGATTTTTTTCAATTTTCTCATGCTGGTCCAAAAGTGATGATCAGCCACAAGAGGATTTAGCCGAATCTGGCTACAAGACAAATAGAAAATCTAGAAATCCTATTACATGGTGGTGAGCCACTAGAACCTATTAGCTAAATATAGTGATTTCAAAAGAAGAAAGCTAGAAATCCGCCCAAATCCTCCCAAAATCTTGGTGATTTCAAAACCTTTTTCCTGAGAATGCGATATTTTTTTCGAATTTTGGAACCCTTGATCATGTTGCTTGGGACATTTTTCTTTAGCAAAATGGCGAATTTTTGCCACCAAAAAAGTCACTGGTGTAGCCGTAAACATTGAAGGTTTATTAAATACCTGTACTTAATAACTGGTTTGAAGTCAGATTCGGCTAAATCTTTCTAGGGATGATGTCATTGATTCTGCGTCTTCTTCTGCAGGATCATCACATTAAAAATTCCCAAAAAAACCGCTGCTTCAAATTTCATAAAAACCTGCGCCAAAATTTTTAGCGTAGTTGTAAGTAGCCTTAAATAGCGTGATAGTCCGGTGGGCTTTTTGAAAAGCATAATGCTCGCTTGACAAATAGCGTGATGCCCATCTCCGTTTCTGAAAAGCCCCTTGACATTTTTACTTTGTTTTACTGTGATACTTCTGGAGTGTCTGGCGGTTACCTTCCGGGTATCAGTGGAATTTTGTTTAAAAAAATCACAGTGGTTTTGATTTGATGTTGTGCAAAGCCCAGGAGGGGGGGGGTTTGGGTTTTATGGGAATTGGACCTGTGCTTGGCTCTGCCTTGCGGGGCCCTCATTCTAGTAAAAGCCGTCCCCCTTGTGCTTTACCCGACACAAAACTGACAAGTGTGTGTATGAATTTAGTGTTGTGACCAAATTCCATCACCCAATTGGGGTGACATTTGCCCTGCCACTGGGGGAAATCTGATGCGTTGGACATGAGATTTGTCAAAGATAGAAATAGTGGGAAACCAAAGCGCCATCCGCATCTACCATTTGCAGTTGAAGGCGACTTTACTTGAGTAGGGTGAAAAAACACCCTAGGATGGTCAATTTGAGATCACAATTTGCGGTTTTAAGATTTGTTTCCACTAGGGCTCAATCAAAAGGGACGACCTTATGGCTATAGCAAACTATTTGAATTCAAGATCTGCAAATATGGAAAATAACATGATGTAAAACAACATAATTCTGGAAAAATATAAATTAGCCTTATAATTTCTGGACCATGTTTTTGAAACTTTTGCAAACCCACCTCATAATTTCTCAAATGTTTTTCTTGCCAAATTAATCGTGAGCATCTGCTGAGGCTCATAATTACTCAAATGTTTTCTTGGCAAAGCAATTTTTGGTCATTTGCAAAAATTCATACTTACTCAAATGTTTTTTTGACAAAGCTTTATGAGTATAATTAATGTTGTGTAAAGTTACACCTACTAGTATTGTTTCAAGTTTCTTCAAATAAAAAGAAAATCACAATGACTTAGCAAAATACGCAGAACTATAGTAAACCCAAGAAACACAATCACTTAGCAAAATACATGGGACTATAGTAAACCCAAAAAAACACAATCACTTAGCAAAATACATTGAACTATTAGTAAATCCAAAAATCACAATCACTTAGCAAAATACACGGGACTATTAGTAAACCCAAAAAACACAATAACTTAGCAAAAATACATGAAATTATAGCAGTGCCAAAATCACAATCACTGAGCAAAATACATGGAACTGTAGTAAACCCAAAAAACACAATCACTTAGAAATACATGGAATTGTAGCAACCCCAAGAACACAATTACTTAGCAAAACACATGGAATTATAGAAGCCCAAAAAGCAAACACCAAGAAAACTCAAAACGGATCACGACTGAATATTATCACTAACAATGGCATTTCCACATTCTCTTCTTCTTGTTCGACGCCTAATTAGCACACACCATACGGACAAAAATCCATTAACAGACTAAAATGTTCGGTTTAAACAGCTATTGCAAGTTTGATTAATACCTGCGCGATGTTCAAAAATCCACGCTACTCAAAAATATCTCTCAGAGCTTTTGCAGTAGGCTAGCAGGCGATTTGTCGGAGCCTCTTTTCGCACGGGAAGCGGCAGACCATGGCATCAATTAATGCCAGGAAGAGATAAAAATAATCCCATAAACTTTGCCTCACTTATAATTACTGCATATATAATACTGCGCTATGTACTAGAAAGTTTTTGACCGTTCGATCACTTCGTATGTATCCTTGTAGCTCACTGTGGCCGTCCGATCTTTTCGTATGTCTTCGTCATCCTTACCTTGTTGGTAAGCTTGGTAGCGCAATCGTCATCATCTCTCGTGTGTATTGTTTTTGTTTTTGTGTTGAAGAATTTGTGCGATTTTTGTCTATTTTGTTTTCCTCTCATGCATTACACCATATCCGTCTGCAACACAATGCACCTACGATTCCTCACTGTCGTTATTTGCGGTTTTTTTCTGCGTTATAGTACAGGGATGATCTTTGTATGATTTGACAATCCGTAGAAACCAGTTTTTATCGAAGAAAGTGGGTGGGGAAGGGATTTCCAGAGCGATCCCCACACATCGTCAACGATTTCTTTGAGGTATGGAGGTTTTTGTTTACCTAGTTTCTCGTTTCATTTTTTCTTTCGGCTGCGATTCCGTTGCTAGTTGTGGTTTTTTTTGTTTTTTTTTTCTGCTTTGTCGCTTATAGGCGTTGGGAATTTCGACAGTTGAAACTGGGATTTGTGAGAAGAGAACTGTTCTTGTAAGGGTTTTAGAGATTGATTCTTGCGATCCATGTGGGATGTGTAATTGATTGCTGGAGACCATGGGAGTTGAAGTGGTGTATTGGGACAAAAAAGTCTTAGAGAGAAGAGCGTTTTTTCTTAGGGTTTCAGAAGCTTGCTCATGTCTTCATGTGATTAATCCTTGGACTCTAAAGACCATGTAAAACTATTATATGCATACTGAATTCTGGGAGAAGCCTGTTGATTAGGGTTCCAGTGGCATGTTCATCAAGTTCTTTAAACTTAGCAGGTTGTCTTCATGTGCAGTAACTGGCTCCTCAAAAAACTTAGAAATATTGAATACTTTTTTTCCTTGCTGATATCAAGGTTCTGTTGATTTCAGATGTGTGTCAGCAATTCTGTAGATTGAAATTGCAAAACATATCACACTTTGTCAAAGTTGGTGTATAGTTTTCAGGGTTTCAGAGTTGTTTATCTGATTGCTTCTGCAACCCCTGTTCATTTATGTAGTTGCTTCGTCTGCAAGCATGCAATCTCAAAAATTAGCAACTCTTTCTAGAGGAGAGTTATTCAGGGTTCAGAGGTGAGATGGCCATGAGATGGCCATTATTTTTGCTAAGCAAACTTGACAGCCAATGATATAGTATGGGAAAAACTTTAGATCACAGAGCACAATAAGCTTGTCAAAGCATCTCCTCATACTGTTAATCAATATGCTTCATAACCATGTTTCGTGATGCTATCACATTTCCTTATCCAGATGTAACCCTATCCCCACCTTTTGGTCTATTTTCCTTCCTTGAGGTTATCTTCCCCACTTTGCTTGCTGTTCCTGATGAAGTCTAGGATTTGGGTGTCTTCAGGAGGAAGGGCAGAACTGAAATTGGTGTCCTGCACCAGGCCACGGCTGTGATCCTGCAAACATGAGCTCATCAGGATACGGCCAGAAGGAGAAGGTTGCATATTTGTTCTCTTGCACATGTGACTTGTCAACCTGTGGATGGTTTGAATTTCTCTATGTTTTTTCCGATTACCCTGTGTATGGGATCTCCAGGACAGATGCTTGTAGTTGTTTTTGGTATCTATATCTTTGAGGACATTGGAGAAATGGAACGGAGATTTATTTGTGCACAATCTGAGATTGTGATGTGCAGGTTCTTAGTAGGATTGCTGCAACACGTTTGCAGAAAGAGTTGACTGAGTGGCAAGTAAATCCTCCATGTGGATTTGAACATAAAGTAACAGAAAGTTTGCAAAGGTATGCTTTTGAAAGCAGATCATGTTTATGTCACACCTGAATGTTGGACTCAGGAATTCTTCATCTGCTGGTGAAGGCTGCTATATTGTACATCTGAAGTTAAGGTGTTTTAATGTGATGCTCTCTAACTCAGATATTTGGTGCAGATGGATAATTGAGGTACATGGAGCTCCTGGTACACTCTATGAAGGCGAGACATTTCATTTACAAGTGGATTTCCCAGAGCACTACCCCATGGAAGCTCCTGTGGTGCGAATAACACATGTTTGACAGTCCATTTGTGGCTTACTAGTGATAGACTTGTCCCTTAGTTCAGAAAACTTCTGATGAGCTGGTCCTAGGTCCAATGTATGTAATATGGTTTGTCCACAGCTGCTTAGTATCTAAGGCTTTCTTTTTCTATTGAAGGCAACTTAGCAATGGGGAACATTCCCCTGTTTTGTTGCAGGTTATTTTCATGCAAATACCTCCTTTGCACCCCCATATCTACAGCAATGGCCACATTTGTCTGGGTAATTGATCTGGCACCCTGGCATTCAGTGTCTTTTTGTATCAGCATTTTTATGTGGGCATCACTAGTTGAACTACGGTATCTGATCATTTTCTGCTTGTGGACATTAAGTTAGCAGTGGTCAAAATGAATTATGAGCTCACATGATGTGGATTTGCACAAAGTTCACAGTGGTGTCTTCCATTTAACATTGCTTCAAATACCTAGAGGATTGATCCTAGGTGCTCTTTACTCTGAAAAGCTTCAAGTCTTGTGTCATAGACAGTTGAATTGATTAGGTTTATCAATTCACAAAATTGTTATGAGTTATTGGGTCTCTTTTCAGTGGTGCAGTTTGGATCTTAGAGGCCTGAAGTCAGAAAACCCTATCTCTTCTGATCCTTGTGTAAGAGAGTCAATGATGGTGCTGACCTGATTCATAGTTGGAATAGAGGGTTTGTCTGGCTCTTGGAAAAGAAGAAATAGGTGCTTTCCTGCTATGGCTTATGAGAACAGAGGTGATGCATTGCAAGTATAAAGTGATCCTGGAAGCAAATAATCTCTTTTCTGTTGGCAAACTATTCCTTCAGTCTAACTGGGCAGTAGCTATGTGGTGAATACATCAAGTGTAACTTGGCTGTCTTTAATTTACTTCTGGTTCTCTTTATCATGATCGAACAGACATCTTGTATGACTCATGGTCACCAGCAATGACAGTAAGTTCCATCTGCATCAGCATTCTTTCGATGTTGTCCAGTTCAACAGTGAAGGTACACCCTCTCTTTTTGTGTTTGGGACTGCTGTGCTATACTTTAAGAATAGGTCTCAGAAACAGGCAACCTTCTTGTTGCTGATCTCAGTCACACACAACTTTAGACACTATGAGGACTGTTAATGAAGCCATTGTCTGGGCTTTGTGTAGGCTGCCTGGCTGTGGTTGAGTCATATTCTATCTTTGTTGTAGTTTTCGTGTTATCTATAGCATCTTGTTTCTTTGGTTTCAAGTTTCAACTGGTTTTCAGAAAGGAAGTGTTTCTTGTTAATGAAAAACATGATTCTAACCTGGAGTGCTGACAGTAAAGTTTCTATGCTGGTTGCTGTGCAGGCAAGACCACCTGATGATGATCGCTATGTTCGGAATTGTCGAAATGGAAGATCACCAAAGGAAACTCGGTGGTGGTTCCATGATGACAAAGTGTGATGGAAGCAGTTACCTTGGTGGTAGAGACAGCTTCTACTTGAAATGAAGGTCAGCAAGGTGTTACATAATACAGCCAGATGAACAGGAAGTCTGGTGGCTACCTCTGTTTTGTTGGTTGCTAATGGAGCCAGGCATGAGGCCAGTACGATGTTAGTTAACCGGAATGTAATGATTACATGCTTGATTGCGTTAAAATAGTATCCTTGGAAAAGTTCTGAATTTTTTCTGTTTCTTTCTTTTCTTGTGATGGTTAAATTTGTGCTTGTTTTATTTGCCTGCTATTACTTGGCAACTAGCCTCAACATGTCAGCAGGACATAATTGTATTGCCACTTGGTCCAAGTCTGGGTTATCTATCGTACTTTGGAAAGCTGCTTGATCCTTACTCATTGTGTGCCATTGGCTCAGTGTGGAAGGTTTCAGGGGCATCTTGTGGGTTTTTCTTAACAACCACAGTGGTTGGCTGTATATATATGGTGATTTATTTGTAGCCCTTGTCCACAGTAAAAATGGTTTCCAGATTTGTGTTGTGTACTAATGTCTTTGTCTTTTCACCAAATAATGTGATGCTTCAAGTCATTCTACTCTGCTGTTTTGTGCATGACAGTCACCTACATTGCTGATGATGGTCAGAGGGCAGCCTCATAGGGGGAGGGCAAACATAAATCTTCTTTTAGTCAAGACCAGTTGCCTAGCTTAAGAGCACGAGGAGAGTTTAACATTAATGGTCATTTTCTACAGCATTAGCCTTAGATGCAAGTTCCAGGCACAATGTACACTGTATTTTATTGTTTAATTATTTCTTGTAGTCAGCCTTGATATCTTGGTGTTGTAGACTTCAGAGCAGATATATTATCCCCTATGAGTGTTTGCATCTCTATAGTTTTGGAGTCCAGCATGTGTTTGCTAATGTGCAGTACTATCTATGGGAACAATGAACAGTTTTGTTGATTTGTATGTCATGTAGCTTTGAATAGGTTGTCTCTGAATGTTCTGAGGAGGAAGGTGTTGGACATGGCTGATCACCTGCAGCATCCCAGTTAACTGTGTCACCATGATGCAAAATTCAGAACAATCAGACATGAACTGATGTGATGTCCAAAGGACATGACATTAGTTGTGTGTATGGGGAATAGAGAATCAGAGAACCTGGGAGAATCAGAGATCCTGCTTCTCATGAAAAGTTTGGTATGGAAATTCAATCACAATGCTTGATTGTTGGACCTGCATTTACCCAGCATTCCAATGCATTTTGGTCATCTTATTGTTATACTTATTGCTTCACTTTGGATTCTTGGACTTTGGATTCTTGGACTGCATCCTAGCAATCTGACTCAAATTGTTCCAAATTGTTTCAAGTGGGACTTCACAAATTAGAAAAAAATGGAAATACATGTTTTCTCAGTGTAGAATTTGTCATCTAGGCCAAAAATATGCCACTTTTACAAAATTAAACAATTGAAAAAAAGTAAACATTGGGGTTGACCATTGACATCATTTTGTCTATGGTGTAACCAGAGGTTTGTCAATCAATCACTTCTGCTCTGTGAGTTGCTAGACCAATCGCAATGGGCATCACCATCCTACCCAAATCTGATATCAATCAGGATACTTCCCTTGATGTAAGAGTCAATGCAAAAACAAAAGTTTTTGGTAGCTGCATTTGACATACTGCCCCAAAGAAATTGAAGCCACTCAGCATGCGTAGCGCGAGTGAAGAAGCTCTTAAGGTTGTCTCATGGGTCACTCTCATTGTGGATCACTCAACCACTATTTTATGCGGTAAGTGGTGGCAAAACGATATTGCCTATTCAATTACTATTTTATGACCTGCGTATAGTACAACATCTCAAGAGGAGAACCAATGTACCTAGTAAATTGTATCGCAAGATTGAAACGAAACAAGTCAATACACACAAAGATTCGAGAAGAACAGTTCACAAGCACTAGAACTCTTAGAAGTATTGTCACCAAAAAACAAGGGGAATATTTTTTGTAATGTGCATTTCCCCATTGTTGGACATGCATGGATCAAAGTATATTTTTGAAACATTTGCTGAAATATAATGAGCCTGCTTCATATATTGCTTCTTCTTCAAAATCCTTACAAACACCTAAGTTTTATTGTTTTAATTTTATGGACCACAAGAGATCGGTCGTTCATCTTGATATCCTTTATAGGAGTCAACAGGTTGTTTTATGTGAAATGGCATCTCATTTCCAACAACAGAATCCCCACATAGATTAACTCTACTATTTCAACATGGTTTAGTCTCAAAGATTGGATAGAGATTTAGGGCAGGATCAACAAGTACAATCTTTTTCTACTTCCTAGCATCCCCTCAGTCCCAGAACCTCAAGAATTCCCAGAATGCAACATGTACTCTTCTCAAGACAAAACACATTCTATGCTCAGTTCAAAAATCCCCAAAAACATCACACATGACTTGACGCACAACCATTCCAGAAATCCTAGACACAGTCATCCTCTCCCTTGCATTTGTCCCTACAAAAACACATGCAACAACTCTAGACCTTTTCCTGACATTCTTAACACAGTGGAAGTTTTTATCGTCAGGATTCTTGCGATCCAATATTCTAATCAAGTTCTACTTCTATCTATCTACAACAACCAAAGTCCAAATCTGACACATTCTTAGCTTTTCTTCTTCAACCAAAAAGTCCCCCCAATTTTCTTCCTTAGCCTGCATCAAATATCCTCCCCATCACCTCATCTCCTCGCTTCCTTGAAACCATTCTACCAATCATCTTGCAGAAACCTGATCCACAGAACTCGTGAAGAATTTTCATTGAACAATAGAGATTACCTTCCATTTCAGAAACTAAACCACCAAGCTCCCTTCGTCATAACCTACAAAGCAACAAAACACACCAAAAACATAAACGCATTAGAAATAATTTTTCGACGCCGTTGAAGCATCACGCCGCCATTAGTTCAGCCACTAGTTTGAATTAGGGTTTGTGTTCTTCATTCACAGAAAACATCTGACACCGTTCTTATGTTACAAGTGTCACCACTCCTTCCAAAAAAATCTATGTCTTCATAGATCAAGCATTAAAATGCAGACAGATATAGTTACAAATCCCTCCTTGACCGTTCCCAACACTATCCTTTGAGATCTTTGAGAATATACATTCTATTGCCATGATCCTGTTCCTGAAATCCCTTGTCGTCTTTATACTCAATAAAGAAGTATGGTCCTTCTCAATTACTAAGCAATGATTTTTTTTTTCCAAGTCTTTGCATCTTGACTTTGGCATTTTTTGTGAAGCCTTCAAAGGTTTGCAACCCTTTTTTGGCTACATACACCTTCCTTTGTCTCCTTTGTGCATGTTCCACGTTTTCCAACAAAGTTTTATGCACACTTGCAATCAGTTGCATTTTATGAATCACTTGTTCTGCCATGACTTCAGGATTTTCCTGTTCATCAAACACATCACACAAACCACTAAGGTTGTTATCAATGGTGAGTCTTGGTGTACAACCAGTGAGCACCATGAAAGGGGAATATTTTGTGTTGGCTTAGATGCCACATCAGTATCCAAAAAGTGTTCTTGGTAAGAGTAAATCCCAATCCTGTATGTTGGTAATAACCATAATGTGAGTCCATGCTTGATGGTCTTTATCAGACATTCCACCATACCATTGCATTGAAGCCAATCAAGAGCTGTAAATTGATGTGTGATGCTATAATTCTGATAGATTTCAGCAAATTCCTTCATCCACTTGCTGCCATTATCTGTTAAAACATATTTAAGCACTCCATACCTGCAAATGACTTCATCTTCCATAAACTTAGTAGCAGTGTAAGCATCATGTTCCTTAACAGACCGTGCTTCACACCATTTAGAGTATTGGTCAATAGCAAGCACATATTTCTTGCCATTTGTATTCTTCATCTCTTCAATGCTAGATCTTATGTTTCTAGATTGCCTAACTAGCTAACACTTGTCACAAGCACTAATGAATTTCTTGACACCTTTGTTCTATCATGCCAAAAGAACCTCTTCTTCACTTCAACAAGTGTCCATGTTGCCCCAAAATGTCTGATTTCTTCATGTATCTTCTCAATCAACATTTTACGTTCTGCAGGCCTAGGTACAACCAAATTATAGAAAAACAGGGTATCCTTTGACCAATGATACTTCATCATTTGTTTCTTAGCCCTATCTATGTTGGCAATGTTATCAAGCTCAGCTTCCAGATGTCCACCAGTGAGTAATGTAATTGACACATTGTCCTCCCATATATCCATTTGCCTTGCTTGGTCATCTTCACTTTGTCCCTCTGTTTCCACACTCTTGCCTTTTTGTTTATTTTTGGTTGCATCCACCACAATTTGAGCTTCAACCACCATGCTTCTATAATCCATTTCATCCATACGAGACAATCCTTCCTTTAAAGGTGAATTTGTACTTAGTCCTCCACAATTGCCAACAAGGTGATGTTCTTCAACATCACTTTTTGCTTGTCTAGTGGGTTGCAAGGTAAATAAATTGATGCTAACCTCATTGGAAGCATTGCTCCTTGCAGATGCTAGTGTGATTCCCAGTTTCTTTTCTTGTTCCATCACATCACTTCCAAAGTCTTCATCTTCTTCCAAAGAACCAACAGGATTTTGGCTCAAAACATTAACATTCAAGTGTTTACTTCCTGCTTGGTGAATAATTTTGAACTGAAAATCCTGCAACATTACAATCCAACGGCCTTTCCTACCATAGGCATTTGAAACAGTCATTAACCACTCCAAAGGTTTATGATCTGTGCGTAATAGGAATGGGGTTTGGTAAAGATATTATGTGAAGTACATGATACCCCAAATAAGAGCATAACACTTTCCCTCCATGGGATGAAAATGGCGTTAGACTGGAGATAAGCCTTTGCTAGCATAAGCTTTGACCTGTTCTTGCCTTCCAACCTTTTGTGACAGAATAGTTTGGACACCTCTTATAGACCATTTAACATCTAAGATGAATGGTTTGTTGAAATCTAGTTTAACCAAAACAAGTGCTTCCACAAGTCTTCTTTTTAATGCAACAAAAGTTGAATGGCATATGGGCGTCCAAAGAAACTTACAATTTTTTTTTGTTAATGCAAACAGAGGTTCCGCAATCTTGGCATACCCAACAATGAATCTCTTGTAGTACCCTATCAATCCCATAAATGCCTTGACATTTGTGGCTATCTTGGGTGTGGGAAAATGCTGGACTACTACTATCTTCTTGGGATCAAGTTGAGGTCTAGCATTGTCCACAACATGTCCTAGAAACGTAATGTTCTTGGATCCAAAACAACATTTGCTAGGATTCAATTCGAAATTAACCCCCTTTAGTTTCTGAAAAACCAGTCTGATGTGACCTAAGTGTTCATTTTAGGTCCCACTATGTATGTTGACGTCATCAACAAACACTTTCACAAATTAGTTAGTCCATTCCTTGAATATGTCAACCATGGTCCATGAAAACGTACTGGTGGCGATTTTCAGTTCGAATGGCATAACATTCCACTCATAGAGACCTAATTTGGTGATCACTATTGTTTTCTTAACATCATCAGGAGCCATGGGGATCTACCAAAACCCTAACTGCAAATCAAGGGCTGAAAACCACTTAGAATGCCCTAATTGATTCAAAACATCCTTAATCAATGGCATTGGAAAAAAGTCCCACCTTGTTTGATGATTGAGTGGGCAGTAGTCTCCACAGAATCTTCGACTTCCATCTTTCTTCATTGGTAAAGTTACTCTACAAGCGTATTCTGATGCACTTTTGTGCATTTTTCCCAAATCCACCAAAGCTTGTATCTATCTATTAACTTCAGCTTCTTCCCAAAAGGACAACTGTCCTAGAGTCATATGGCACGGAGGTAGTCCTTGGGTATCAATGGTATGTTCTCCCACATAACATTGCCTCGATTCTTTTTTGTGCCATGCAAATACCTATTGAAATTCCTCCAGAAGATCCCATAGTTGCTTATGTTGTTCTTCATTCAAAGACTCATCCAGACTTACCCTACTCTTGATATGGGTCCACCTACTGTCCTCTTCAATTAGATCATCAGTCATCTAAATTGGATACAAATGTGCATTGGGTTCAATGTTTTTTCCCAATTTCTATTGTATTTGAGCATCTTCTTCTACAACTACACACTTGATCCAATCAGCATAATCATCATCTTCAGAGAACAACCCCTCAAGAATGTTCTGATGTTGCTCTTGTAGTGTCAGATTTAAAATTTGCATAGGTGCTTCCCCTTCAATGATAAAATCCAACCCATGATCCTTCAGTTTTTCAATTTCGTTCTCCAAATTCAACATAATTTCTTGTGGGCCATCCTTTGTCGTTCCTTCATATTCTGTTGTCTCCTCCTCAGAAGAAGACTCATCATTAAAGTCCTCAGAGTCTAATGCACCCAACAGGTCAGCCCAGTCTTTAATCTGCAACTGTCCCATCTTTTTGTTGAATAGCTCCTCTTGTACGTTACATTTATCTTCAGATCCTACAAGCACCTGTAACATGTTCACTACATTCAGTGGCAGTACTGTACTTCCACTTTTGTCTTGGGTTTGTTGCGAACTTGTATGACGCCCTTCTCCACATCCACAATTGCTCCTATTTTGATAAGGAAATCTAGTCCAAGGAGTAAATCGTAGTTGTTAGTGTCCACCACAAGGAAAATCATTTGACATATGATTCTTCCCACCTTCACTGGAAGCTCATTAATCCTTCTTAGTGCATGCGTTACTATACCAGAAGCTGTTTTATAAGTTTCATGGCCAGCCAACAAATGCATTATGCCAAGTTCCCTAACAACACTAGTTACCATGATTGACATAGATGCCCCAATATCTACCGATCCTTCAATCATCACTTAATTAACACCCAAATGCAATGTTTTACTATAATGGGTTTTGTTGACACTAACCTTCCGGATTGCAGGGGTTGAATGGACTACAGCTACTTGATTTCTCTGGCCTTCTATATCCTTTCTCCTTCTAACTAGTATAACCAAACCTTCCAAATATTCCAATTCCCTTGGAATTACAAGAATGGTTTCCATGGGAGTTAAGGAAATCTTTCCTTTGATGAAATGAGAAAGAATTTTGGATTTCACAACTAATTCAGATCGCATGTTTGCTCTTTTCTGTTCATTTTCTATGATCACTTCCTTTTGTGCTTCTGCTAGATTAGCAGTAATGGGCAATCTCCTATTTGGGATTCTCACCCCAAAGAATATATGTTGGTCTTCACCACAAACATGGTTCAATTCTGCCAAAGTAACTTCTTCATCATGAACCAAAACTTCTAGGAAGTTGTAGTGGCAAGCAAACCTTTTGCAGACTTCTTCCAACACCTTTCTTCCATATGCCCTAATCCAAGAAAGAAAGAACATTCAAACCACAATTGTCAATCTTATGCCCACCTCTACACTTGGCACAATTTGGCCTTATGTCTGCAAGTTTAAGGCACATTAAAACAGTATGTTCTTCTGACCAGTATAATTGACAATGGTTGTTAGTGTTGACAAAAAAAATTGAACCAGGTCTAGCTTTGCCATTAGTTCCCTTCCCAAAAGAAATTAATGAAAGTTTCATTCAAAACATGGAGTTTATAATCAGTAGTGGATTCTCCAGACATGGTTTCATCTTGTTCTTCCTTCATAGGTTCATATGGGGTCTCTCCCAATTTTCCCAACACTTGTTCAATCTCAACAGTAGTTACAACCACTTCCTCAATGTCAGTGTAGGTCCGAACAACACACAACTTTCTTATTTCTGGCCTTAGTCTTGCCAGAAATCCATGACGTTATTCCGCATCTTGTATTTGACCCCGTTGAAAAAGCTTGTCAAACCTTTCATAGTACTTTTGAACCCTTTCTTTTGGCTCTTAATTGATGGCATCCAGTTTGATCCGGATAGCGTCAGCATCAACATTGCCATATTTCTGCACTATCCAGGTACGTAATTATATCTAGTCAATAGGTGTAGGATTCAACTTCTTGAACCATTTTTTGGCTCTACCTTTTATATTCAATTTGGCAATCTTAAATAATTTGTTAGCATTTAAATCCCAAACTTCTGCTGCCATTGTCAATTTTTCAACCCAATCATTAATGTCCTCATGATCACGTCCCCAAAATAATTCATCCATGCCTTGAGGACTAGTTATTTTGGCCCTTATTGACCAGAATTGCTTCTACTATTAGTAATTTTCTGCAAGCAATGTTTTATATTCCTTCTTCTCATTGATTATCTTTAGGTCTACTATTAAGACCTACATTATTTCATGTCTTACTATTTCTAGTGAGGCTTTACTGCTATTAATTAGGTCTTATCCAAATTGATGCTTGAGAACAAAATATTAAAGCTAATGGCTATGTTTCCAATCTCATCCAGTCATGATCAGAATCAAACAACCTTGTGGCAACAAAATTCGTGGAATCTTAAAATAAGAGAACCAACTTGTTATTTTCATAATTCTATCTTCTTAACATAACAATGCCCAATTGTACTCTGTGGCTTGTCATTTGGATCAAAGTTATATGCCACCATTCATCGAATTGGCATGGTTCATCAAGACTACATTTTCATCAAGAAATAAAATTGGCTTGTATTATTTTTGCTATCGGGTCTAAAATCACAACTTCAAATGGTAAGAAAGTGAAAATTTGTTCATTTGTAGAATCCATTTGCCACCGAATGTCGAAATGCTTGTCATCAAATGCTCTTCAACTTATCAATCGAAACCTCATTCCAAAGTTCTCCACCCTTAGTATTCGGTCCCTAGCCAGAAATAAATCCTCCATTCTCAGAATGAAAAATCTAATACAATGATTTGGAGAGAAAGGAATCCAAACATCACCTAAACGTGGCACTTATTTTTGCCTCTTTGAGTAGTGCATTGATACCTTACGCAAGGTAGGAGGTAAAATGATATTATCTCTGGAATCTTGTGCTTGAAACCCATCCTCCTGCTCCATCTTGCATTTTCATCCAGATTTGTGCCTTTGTACAGAATCCGTTGTGCACTAGCTCAACAACAATATCTCCAACTTGTGTTTCATCAGGATTCACTCCTACAATTATAACAACACCAAATCCCAACTGACGCAGAATCAATGTTCCTATTCGTGGTGCTACTTGAATTTTGGGAAAATCAAATCTAATAGTAATCTATTCTTCCTAAATTTCCTGATTCTCTTCAACAAATTACTTGTCACTAGTATCAAACATTTTATATTCCAAAACATCTCATCTTCCAAATACCCTAACAATCTCATATGTACTAGTCTTCTAAGATCAACCTCATTCTGATACCAAAAACAAGGGGAATACTTTCTGCATTATGCATTTCCCCATTGTTGGACATACATGGACCAAAATATATTTCTGAAACATTTGCTGAAATATAATGAGTCTACTTCCTATTTGCTTCTTCTTCAAAATCCTTACAAACACCTAAGTTCTATTGTTTTAATTCAATGGACCACAAAAGATCAATCGCTCATCTTGATCCTCTTTAGGAGTCAACATGTTGTCTTATGTGAGATGGCATCTCATTTCTAACAACAGATCCCCACATAGATTAACTTTACTATTTCAACATGGTTCAATTTCAAAGATTGGATAGAGATTTAAGGCAGGATCAACAAGTACAATCTTTTCTACTTCCTAGCATCCCCTCGGTCCTAGAACCTCAAGAGTTCCCACAATGCAGTAGGTACTTTTTTCAAGACAAAACACATTTTATGCTCAGTTCAAAAATCCCCAAAAACATCACACATGAGCTGTCGCACAACCATTCCAAAAATCCTAGACACGGTCATCCTCTCCCTTGTGTTGGTCCCTACAAAAACACATGCAACAACTCTGGACCTTTTTTTAACATTCTTAGTACAGTGGAAATTTTTGTTGTCAGGATTCTTGCGATCCAGTAGTTCTAATCAAGTTCTACTTCTATCTATCTACAACAACCAAAGTCCAAATCCGACACACTCTTTTCACTCCTTCCAAAAAGGCTAACAACTTAGCTTTCTTCCTCAACCAAAAAGTCCCCCTAGTTCACTTCTTCAACCTGCATCAAATATCCTCCCCGTCACCTCATCTCCTCACTTCCTTGAAACCATTCTTTCAATCATCTTGCAGAAACCTGATCCATCTCCTCACTTCCTTGAAACCATTCTTTCAATCATCTTGCAGAAACTGATCCATCTCCTCACTTCCTTGAAACCATTCTTTCAATCATCTTGCAGAAACCTGATCCATAGAGCTAATGAAGAGTTTTCATTGAACAGTAAAGATTCCCTTCCATTTTAGAAACTAAACCACCAAGCGCCGTTGAAGCACCACATCGCCATCAGTTCAGCCACCAGTTCGAATTAAGGTTTGTGTTCTTCATCCAAAGAAAACATCTGACGCTATTCTTATGTTACAGTATCAAAGAAAGTTCGGCTTTGTAACGTAAGTAAGCAGCAGCAACTTCACGGAAGTGGGTGCATTGTAGAGTCACTACTGTAGTCCTACCGACAACTCCTTGAAACTAGACTTGAGGTTGAGGTTGTTTTGATTTTCTTTCGTGGTCGCATGGTGATGGATGTCCCCAAACCGGACAGAAACAAGATGAAAACTCAGGTTAATTGAAAACTAGGCTGTGGTGTCTTCAATCTGGGAGCCTAACTTGCGCCTTAGGGTTTGTGCCAAGACTTTAATGGTTAAGGAATCCTTAATTGGTGTGACTTAGTATAGGTTTCTGTCTTTTCTAAGCGTTTATTCAGATTAACACCAGGGCAAGGAGCTGTGGAACCTGAAAGAGAGATGGAAGAAGTGGAGGCTGAGGGAAGTCCACCTACCGGACTAGCTGAGCAAGATGGCCATTCAGGTAATAACGGGAACCAATCTTTTCAAGTCCTCAATTTGGCAGCCAAACTTATGATCCGTGTGAAGAGTTCTACTACTCTATATAATTGGTGTGAGTAAGTGAACATCGCCGTAATTCTGCGAACTCAGAATATGTGAGACAGTCTAGCTTACCATGGAGTACATCATTCAGCAATGTCCTCTCTTCTTTTCTCATAGAAGCTTGTCAAAGACGTATCATAGAAGCTCAGATCTAGAGTTTGCAGATGAGTTTCCACCAGTCTTACTTTAACAGTGTCTGGGGTGCCTAGGATTATTCAAGTGACCTAGCACTCTATATGGAGTACGAGCAAGATAATCAGGATTCAAAGTCTTCAATCTGGCATATGAAGTTGGGCCCCAAGATACATGCAAAGAGTATATGTAGTGTGGTTTTGGAAAACTGTAATTTTGGGGATTGATTTTATTCTTGTTATCTCAGGGCATGAATTTCAGCTGCAAGATTTGCAAGGGCAAGGCAAAAGTCTACGCAGTGAATTGCTATCCAGGACAACAGCACAAGCTGGACTAGAAGATGGGCACTTGGCTGAGACATCAGAGCAGAACAACATTGACCCACAAGGAAGGCTGGAAGAAGTGGAAGCACCTGAGGGGAGTCCAGGGACTCGACTAGAACAGGATGGCCAGTGAGGTAATATTTGGAACCAGCTTCTCCAGTACTCCTTAACTTGGCAGCAAAAGTTTCACCAGAAGATTTGTGAGAAGAGTTCCAATGTTCTAGAATTGGTGTGAGTAGATATTTTTGGTTTGGGGTATCTGTACATCAGGAAAGAAGTTCTTCCAGCTGAGATTGCGCGTGATGAGCCTAGTGAAGGATTAGAAGGCATCTGCATGTTTATAATCTCCGTTGCGATTACTCAATTTTTATTCATGAACTTGATGCTGTAGTTCATGGGGCATTGTAAGGTGAACTGTCCAGTTGTACTGCATCAGTGACCGCTGCAAAGGCCAAGCAATGGGCATTGATGAGCAGCTCGGTATAGATTTCAAAGGCAAGAAGAGAGGTGAGAATCTTGAGCATGATGTTGGCCTTTTCTTTTGCAGGATTTTCTCTGCCCAGAACAGTAGCAGGTCATCTGTTCACTTTCTTGTCACTGAAATGTTTTGTGAGAAAGTAATTTTTCTTGAGTTACCAACCATCAGGAAATGTGGTCTTTTTCAGGCCTAAATTCCTTGAATTTCTGGTGAGTCGACCACTGGTGATGAGCAAGGGTGATTACAAGCACTATACAGCAACGTCTGCTAGCAAGCACCTACAGTGGTAGTACCTGACTTAGATCACCCATGAAATTATTATGAGATGTGGTTTTGTTTTCCCATTATTATGTCTGAACATTTCAAGGTTCCTTGACATTGAAGCCACTTGAAATTGTCTCATATGTTCATTATAAGAGTTCCTACTGCAGCTATCTGCATGGATTTGTATAGTACAGGGACTGAATTACGTACAATATCACATAAAGTGACAATTGTTTCCCGGTTACTTCCTTTATCAGACTAATGGTGAGAGTTTAGAAGTTTCATTTTGGAACCTGGTGCATAATGTAAGTCAAGGGTTCTATCATGATACATACACATATATTCAAATATATTCAATTGTTGGCTTTTTGGCTCCCATGGGAGTGTTTTTCTCATAGCATGGTTTGCATATTGTACAGATGTCAGATGTGTTCTCATAGGTATCCTGGTATGTAGAGGTGCTGTAGATATGTTAGCACTCAGATGAAGATTTGCAGATGCTGGCATGCTTGTGTTATCTGCTTACCTTGCTAGATGCACCCCTATTCCTTGCTACCAATTCCTGTGACTGTTGGATTGCTCCTACTTGTTAGAAATGTCACTTTGATGTTGTTTGTACAGAGAGCAGGAAGTAGATGAGCTTAAAAATTTTCATCATCATCTATTTGATCCTAGAAAGTGTGCATTAATCTCACTAAACAATTCTATTGCTGTGGTTTGGATGGTTGGTGTTGTTGTGAACCAGAACTCCTATCGCTTTTTACAGTAGTGACTCCTGTTGTGTTTCTGCAGAATTGTTCAGTGACACAGTGTTTATATGATCTCAATTGATACAGTGCCCTAGCAGGTTCTTTATATTTTTTGTGCAGTTTACACATTCATTGCAGATTACATGGCTATCCTTTGAAAAGAAAACTTGCAAACACTTAGGAACCCCACTTCAGCCCAACGCGATCAATAATTTCACAAATCAAATCACATTCACACATGGTAATCAATTATGTCTTCACCACAATCTATGTACAAGTTCCATCATCTTCAATTTGCAATTGTACTTTGAAAGCCAATTACTTTTTAGAACAAAGGCAAGGAAACCACATTTCAATGGTGACCTTGGAGGAATCACATCATCACAATCATAATCACTAAGGGAGGGAGAGAATTCAAATATTCACCTTCATGTAGCCTTCGACTTCTGGGCTTTCTAGGATGAACAAGGCACAAGAGAGACCAAACAGGTTCAGTTTTACAATCAAGGCTAGGATGCCCTATCTTTTGAAAGGAAACAAAATTGACTACTAAACATCGCACATCCTCTTTCTCCTGTGGACAAGACTAGTTTTTCCATTATGCACTTCATTATCAATTGTTGGATTGGGGTTTTTAAAGTGTAGAATCTGTCTCAAATAATAAAGTTGTTCCAAAATGAATATTTCTGAGTTTTAATAGTTCAATCTTTTTTAACTTGAGAAATTTTCAAATAATGCCAAACTCTTGAGGTGATTAGTACTAAATTATATATTTTCTTATGTATCATTTACAAATTTAAGAACCGGGTCTAACTTTCTAATATTTTCAATTATTAGATCCATGCCATACTATTCATTCACTATAATTAACATAAAAAATCTATCTTTTGTAGGAAAAAAAGAGATTGAATAGTAATAGGAGGTCTAGAACAAACATCTTCCTATCGATGCAATCTTCCTCTCTATAGTAGAGGCTAAAACACGTTGAAGATCAATACTAACACACTACCAAAAAAACTAAATGCAAAAAAATAAAGATAAATGACCTTTCGATTGTCTATCGTTGAAAAGATGAGCACACTCCCTAATGAAATGATCCATATCACACATAGGTGCGCCATGCACCTTCATGGCCATCAAAGTAAAGTGATGCCCTTTAAGAAACCCTTTATATTTGCGAATTTTAACAATGGCGCTAAGTTTTTTAGCTACATCTGCTAGTCGACTAATGACCTTTGTAGCCATTGACTCCCATCTTGGGTCAATACCCATCACATCGGCAACAAAGACCTAGTCCTCACAAGTCATGTAAAGATTAACATGTAATGAAACTCTTGACGGAAAGGTGTACCACCGTTCTCTCCATACAACGTGCCCGCTTTCAAACGAGGGCATAAATCGCGTATATAATTGTGTCATGTGTGGCTATCCATTGAACTTCGAAACAACGTGCTAAATGCGTCTAACCCATGTCCACATTCACACGTAAGAAAATTAAATGTTGAGAGTTGAATTGAATTGAGACGAAAACATAATGCTAAGGTGAAAGTAAAATGTCCAATGCAAAATAAGGAGATAGATGGCCTAGCAATCAACTATAACCCCGCGCCCTTGCCCAAACAAAAGCGAATGCCGGCTTTAGATGTTGAGGAAATTGAATCATCTTCCAAAATAAACCTAAAAGATGTGTTGTGATGGATGTTCATCAAAGATGCATGTAGACTTGGGGTGCTAGTAATTGCCAAACTTTCAAAAGAAAGGTGATTTTTTTAAACTACGAGAGGAAGGCTATCCCAAACTACACAAAGGCATGACTGAAGGAGGTGTAGGCCCCCTTCAACCTAAAAAAAAACTCCTCCAAAATGGGTTTATTGAAAATACGAAACCTAAAGCACAGATATAGAACCACTAAAACCCAACTCCCTAGAAAAGCAAATGGGGCATAATCTTCCATAAATAAAAAGTTTATACCACCAAAGGAGACCAGTAGCTAGGCTTGACACCTACTAAGGGACCTTAAATAGACTCCCATGACCCTAGACCCATAATGTTCTCATATACCCACAAAACTTGCTAAAAAAATAGGAGGGAAGAAGAAGGAGGTATTATTTGAATGGGATAAGAAAGTCGATGAATGACACATGAGGACAAAATGCCCAAAAGAAGAAGATCATTGACATGCACCACATCCTAAGATAAAGCTTCATCCAAGAAATGTGTGACAAAGTCCTAAGAACTCACTAATTTACTTTTTATAGTGCATGATCTTGCATTTTTACAAACAACTACATTTTTTTTAACAACTTAGATAACTCAAATGATATCTATAATTATTTATTTATTTTAAGGCTTTGTTTTTTTATGATACTTAGTGGGTATCCGATGGATACAACCTACTAGGTATCATGGGAAAAAATAATAAGCTATGTGGCACATTTCAAAAAATGGAACACCCACAAGAAAACATTCATTTTTTAAAAATGCCCCACATGTGTAGGTTAGACCACTAGGAACAAGGCATTTATGCATGGGACCTTGAATTCCTAAGCTCCTTGAGCCTTATATTTCCACCCATTGGGTCCAAGGTGTAAATGGAGACATATTGTTAAGGGGTGAGACTTGAGGCATCTTGTATTCAAGTAGGTGTTGTCCAATTCTAGTTTTCTAAATCTTTTGAGGACATGAAATAATATTGCATTGGACGACCATAGAGCATTTCTAGCAATGCTCAGTATGCGACCCTACAAAATATTTTTCATATCCAAGTCCATTAGGTTGTGTAAAGCCCTAGTTGGCACACCCATCTAGTTCCAACATCATATCTTCTTCATTTCTATAAGTTGATTTGTTGAAAGAATCCCAACTAGTTATTTGAATCAATTTTTAGGCACATCCCTTGATCAGCATAATTCTTTTGATTATCAAACTGACCACATCCAGTTATTTTAGTTGACAATAGAGACCAAAGACATGTATTTGAATTTTCCTTCAATGCAAGCACTACAATGCCCTTTGAAAAAATACCATATTCCAAGTTTCAAGGAACTAACATCTCAATGACTCTTCTTTTAAGGAGTGCATTTACAACCTACCCTATATAGGCCTTTGTATTCAACCATGTGTTTCAATGTTCAATGAAGCTAGAAAGGAGAAAAAACAACTCAAGTATAAAAGAATCCATGAAATTAGAATGAATAACAAGTAGTCCAAATTCCACATTGCAAAATCAGCCATGGAGAAAAGGTTCAATGTTCCACAATGAAGCTAAGAATGGAACAAAGGTTAGCCATGTACACAAATCATTCCTAGGGAAAAAAAAAGATGCAAGAAAATATGCTACTACAGAAATCCTAATCATCAAAATAGTCCATGGAAAAATGCCACTATCACCTACTTGAACAAAAGTGCAAACATGAGATTGATGCAAAAGATGAGGTGGACACCATAGTTTATTAAATAGAGAAGAGCTTGATTAAACACAAGGAAAGTGCACATGGGCCTCCAACTCAAGAACATTCACAATGCTAGAGCTACTACCAAGCACCCAACAACATGCACCAGTAAAATTAGGTTTAAGCTACATGTTAGCATTGTTACTCTTTGGAGATGAAAACTCCATGGTAGCTATAGCAAGGAAAGGGGATGGTGAAAGTAGGATGGTCACAAATAAAGATATGAAAGAATTGTGATTTGAGAGGGTGGACATGAGCAAACATGCATAATTGTGGCAACAAAATTGAAGTGCAAAAATATGACAACTTGCAACACAACTTGAGCTTCCTAGCATGAGGAAGAGAGAAGAAAGGCAAGCATAAGACAAAACACAAAATGTAGAATATGGACATTGACTAAAGTTCAAAAATTATCACCTTCATAAAACTTTGAGCACTTTTCCACACTCACCATACTTCAATGAAAGGTGAACACCCATTGTAGGAAGAAAAGTGGTGCTAGAAGGGCATTTGGGTCAAAGCCTATAGCTAGAAGCCAAAAGGATTACTTTGGAAAAGGATTTCATCATTTTCCCCAAAAATAACTTTTACATGCAAGTAAATTTTTGAATGAATTTTTTTTGTAACTTGTTCTAAAAATATTAAAAATTTCTTCAATGCATCACATTTTTTTGTTAGTCATTGCTGAATATAAATGAAAATTTTAAAATGTGTAGATTTTTCATAGATTCAATGTTTCATTTTGAAAAATGATTAAAATTTTTAAGTTAGCACCAAAAATTAAAATTTCACATTCTTTAGTTTTATTATACTCTAAGCTATAACTTTTTTTAATACATCATGTACATTATAACCGATTTATATGTGGTAAAAAACTTTTGAAGCTTTGAAATTTTGAAACAATTTTGAAACATTCTTTGAATTTTTAAACTTTTAGAATTCCACATTTAAAATATCATGAATGTTTTTTAGTATGACTTAATATGTTCTTATCATCTATATTTTTTCAATGAAAATTATTTTAGTACATGAGTCCTTGTGATAATCCTTTGCAAAATTGATTCCATCTAATGCAATAGGTGTACATTTTCAAATGTCCTAAATTAAAACAAAAACTTAAAATTGGATCAAATGAAGTTTATTCTAAGTTCCTTGACATTCATGTGAAGGAAAAATAACTAACTTGCCATGATTATTATGGTTTTAAATGATAATAAAAAAAGTGTTTGATTTTGACTAGTTACGTTTAACATCCAACACCCTTTTTGACTCCTAGTTACGCGTTTTGACTCATTTTGAAGTCACATTCAAGGAAATTGTTAAATTGTGGTGATGCACATTCCCACTTTCTCCATCACATTAAAACATTAAATTCAAAAACTTCAAAAAATTCTAAACCTATTTCAAAAGACCTTTAGTTTTCAAACTACAAGTCTACAAGTAACTCAAATTTCCCTCAATGAACCTTAGTTGTTTTGGGTGTCGGATTGGTTGTAGTAGCAAGTCTTTAAAAAATAAATTGTCAAGTTGGAGGGAAGGACATGTATATGATCTTTACCAAAATCAACAAATTGGAGGCAAGGTTGGGGGTTTTGTGAAATGATAACCACCAATGATATACCTATATCACTAGTATGAGAATTCTTGCAAAGGATTGAAGGTCCTTAAGAGAATTTCCCAACACTACTTTGGACCCTACTTTCACATGACTTGTTCACATCATGTAGCCCCATAGTTCTACAATGTGTGGGGGTCTTTTCCTAATAGTGCTTTTGTAATTTATTTCTTTGACTCTTGTGTGAAATTTGACCAATTCATCCTAGGGAATGAACTTGTTAATTTGGTAACAAACATTAGCAAATAGTTAAGGTTTTCAAAATTTGCCAACATGGTATTCATCCATTCGCTTTGAACAAGTCAACTACACAATTTATTTCATTTTTCACAGTTATATGTGCTAAAATCTTAAACAATTCTTGTATGTTAACTTAATATTTAAATAATTTCTTATATAAATCATGTTTTTAATTTTTGCTTGCCTATTTTCTGTAGTTAACTTATAAACAAAAAATTTCGCAAATTGAAACATTGCTTTCAAAATTGTTAAACATATTTCCATATTGTTAATACCCATTCTTAAATAATACTTTTTCATCCAAGTTAGCCTTCTTGGACATTTGAGTTTTAGTTCCAATTGTTTTCGTGTTTTTTGGGTGCATTTATGCACCTTGCCATTTAAATAACACACTAGGAGGCTATGGTTAAGTTTTATTACTATAGATGGATTGGGATGAAGTGATGTTCAAGGGCATTTTTTGTTAGGTTTTAAAATATGTTAAGAGTTCCTAAATGTTTATGATCCATAAAATAATTTATTTGATTTACACTACGGATACTTTGCTACAAAATGACTTAACATTATATTATATCTTTCATAAGAATAGAGAAATCTCCATTCTCATGATGAAAAAGAAACAACAAGGTTAACACTTCTTCAAGAAGCCACAAAAATAACCAAACTAAGGTAGAAAAAAAACATACAAAAAACAAAAAACACACACCGATATGAACAAAAGTGCTAGTTTCACACCTATTCAAAGACCATCAACAATAGTATGTATGATAGTGATTTAGCTATCACAACTTCCCCATTGACTTCATTGGCCCCCTATAATGGGTAAAGGTTGGTAACATTATGTACAAATGGTTCAAGAATTTTTGTTAAAATTTGTACCTAATTTTTGTTACTACAAAAAAGAAAAAAAAAAAGTGAACCCTAAGTTCAAATGCAAAGATAAAACCTTTTTTTTTTTTTTCCAAATATTTTCACAACCAATAACTTTAAAAATTAATAATTGAAACCCAGAAAGAAAACAACAATTTTTTTGTATTGATAATTTGAGCAACAAACATCAACCCTAACCACTAGGGTACTAGCTTGTTGGCATCATGGAGCTTGAGGCAAAGGGGGTCCAATTGGGATTTGAATTGCCAACCATTAGCTTTGCAGCCTTACCCTTTAATCACAAGGATAGTTGAAAAAGTGCAACAATTTAACAACAAAACTTCATTGACCTTACCACACCCAAAAAACCCAAATATAACATAAGTTGCAAGAAAATTGAAAGAAATAAGATTGTTAACAAGAACAAGTTACAAACAAAAGGAAAATAAAAGTGAATGACCTTAAGCCCAAAGAGTCCAATTGGTGCATTATATAAGTTAAGCACAAATAAAAGACTACAAGCTATAGCCAACAAAAACAAGAAGTTAAGAATTGTGAACATGAACAAAACACCACAAGCACAACCAAATGTTCAAACAAGAGGCCATAAACATGAAGAGGAAACTATAAGCACAAACAAGTAGTCATGAACAAATAACAAAAACTAATTTAATAGAAAAACATGATGAAAAGACAAACAATTGACAAAACAAATCTAACATGTCGTAACTTTGTTTTATCATAAAGCAATTGCTAGTTGGAAACCAAAAGGCGCAGAAGATGTTGTCTAGAGGTTAGCACATTGGGTAAGACTAAAACATAAACTTTAAAGTTTTGTTGAATTTTAAAGCAAACTGTAATTTCATAAATTGAAAGGTTTTCTAATGCAACATTCATCTCCTATGAAGATTCAAAAAACAAGGATTGGACTATAACGAAAGGTACCTCTTTTCATTTACCTCCTTTCATAGATGTGGCATGCAATGACATTGATAGACCAAACCTTGTCTTGCCACATACCAACCAATGTTATTGGGCTTTTGAATTTAAAGGCAAACTTTAACTTCCAATTTTTACTAATATTTAATAATGAAAATGATGTTTGGGTGCAATTGTTGCTAATTCTTTAAATTGTTAATCTTAAACATTTTGGTGTGGTGTGGTGTCAAACTACATCTAAAATATGTTGGATGAAGATTTAACCTAATGGATGAAAATCTACACATGATGATGACAAGCAAAAAATACCAAAACTTTTAGCAGTTGCTAATCATGTGAAACATGAAGGTTTAGTCAAACTTATTTACAATGATGTTTTTTTTTTTATTCAATTGTGTTTATTGTTTGTTGTAGGTGATTTCCTTTTGTTTTTTGTTTTTCAAAAAGGAATTTGTGATGGCAAGATGTTGGTGTTATTTCATGTATTCATTGGTTTGTGTTTCATGAGGTGGATTTTTAGCCTTTATGGGTGTGCATTGATTGTTGATTGCAATTTATGGTGTGAAGATTACCAAGATGTGGCGAGAAGGATTTAAGTGAAAGTGGATTGTTAGATGGGGCAATGGTTTTGGGGAAGCTAAGCACTTTTTTTTTTCAAACTTTTAGAGGCAATTCATTTTCTTTCTTTATGTATGATGTTGATAGCAATTATTTATGTTTTGTTCTAGGATTCTTTAAAACTCTTTCATTGCATATCAAGGATTAGGTTAGATACAAGAAGTTAATTAGATGTTTCATAATAGAAGCACATTTGGATATGATGAAGGTCTCTAGGGAGTTTGAAAGTTGGCTTGAAATTTTTTCACAACCTCAAGTTTTGTATACTTGAGCTTATTCTAGTAATTTCTATTTTCTTGGATTTGGGAAGGAATTGGAAATGAAATTTTGATTTGGTGAAAACTTCAAGAGTTGCATAATCTAAATGTGGGGAATTGAAAATTTACATAAGAAAATTCTTTTGTCCATATTGTTGTGGAACCTTATAAATAGGGTTTTCTTTTCTTGTACAAACTTTTAGGGAAAGGTGGAAACTAGGGTTTTATAAGTTTGTTTAATAGATGGGAATAACTAAAATTTAATGAGGTTCATGGGTGATATTAGTGGAAAAGTGACAATGTTTTCCTTTTGATGGAATGTAGTGAAAGAACCTTGTTGTAAGAAATCAAAAATAAATGTAGGAAGGTTTGTGTTTGTTTTATTTTGAAACAATTTTAATGGGCCATGGTAGTTTATGAAAGTAAACTCAAAGCATGTTGATTCAAAATGTGCCTTAAACATATGTGATAGGATTAGATGTATCATAGTAGAAGGATTGATTAGGTTACACCTTTGTTTTCTATGTACAAAATGGAGATAAAAGAATAATCAATTTTATTGTTGAAAAATGAAGTCTCCATTCCTCCCTTTTCTTTTGGTGATAATGGCTTTGAAATATGTTTTCAAAATCTTTGAAAAAATAAATTCAAACCTACTTTTGTTTGGATTGAATCTAGTTCAACCTATTCTACATTAAGTCCCATCTTGTAAAGACTTCAGAGATTCAAGAGGGGTGCATATTGGTTATGGAAAACAAGGTTTTATGTTGGCTTATATGGTAGGAAAAGGATTGTTGTTGGGAGTGTGGTTTCATAAAATATGTTGTGTGTGGGGGGGGGGGGGGGGGGGGGGGGGGGGCGAGGGGGGAGGGAAGAGAGGGGGGGGGGGGGCAAACGAAGGGGGGGGAAAAAAAAAAAACAAAAAAAACAGCCCCCACCCGCC
>Ga0116227_10005085_pt1 | contig 28105 bp, 15 predicted proteins | sample S1TSphgellanicum_FD_89693 | JGI IMG/M metagenome (GOLD analysis project Ga0116227, IMG submission 89693) | Host-associated microbial communities from peat moss isolated from Minnesota, USA - S1T2_Fb - Sphagnum magellanicum MG | ecosystem: Host-associated > Plants > Peat moss > Unclassified...
AAAAAAAAAAAAAAAAAAAAAAAAAAAAAAAAAAAAAAAAAGAAAAAAAAAAAAATAAAAAAATAAAAAAAGGGGGGGGAAAGGGGGGGGGGGGGGAAATCTCTTCACTTCCTAAAATTCATCCAAAACCCCATCTATCTTCATGAAAATTGTTAGGTTCCCCCTTTTTTAAATGTTTCACTAAATTAACAACTCCTACCTTCTAGAAAGTTAGTTGGTTGACTTCCTACCTACCTTTCTAAGAAACTCACAGGGCTAGTGGGCATCACCTCCAAAGATGGAGACAATAAATCAATTTACTATCAATAATTAAAAACTACCAAGTTGCCCCTCTAGTTACATTAGTTGCCCTAGGTTGAAGGTAAAAACTAACCATCCATTCACAAATGTGTATTGTAAATATTGTGGTTGATCCATATTTAAACAATGCATTCCTTTTTTCTAACTTATGAATTGATCATTCACACTTGGCCATATAAATGTTCATACATTGTTATCAATTTTGATCAACAAATTTGATGCATCAAAATTAGTTGATGAATATTGTTCTTAATTTGTTCCACATTGTGAATGTATCATGTGGTTGGTGATCATAACATTGAAATTCCAAATCACACAATTGCAAAAACATGATTTTTCATTCAAGTTTGGTCCTAGTGTTCTCTATGAAACAAGCAATCATCAACTTAAAAATGCATGTATTTCAATTTGACCTAAAAAATAGCAATGCAATGACATTGCATAATCATTTGTTTGATGCTCTTACACCCCAATAGTAATTCAAATGTTTTAGATTAATTACTTTCTCAAATTGATTATGCTAGAACAATGTTTATGTTGCAATGGTTGAAGGGGTGAAATAAGGAGTTAGCTTTCAAACATTACATCTTAGCATGAAGGTTTTTTTTTTTTGTATGGTATGTTAGTTTTCTCAACAAACAACCTTAGAGATTGTTTTATCATGCTTATCCAAATTCACATGAATTCACACTACTTTCCATAGGATTGATACACATTTATGAATGCATCATATATGAATACTATTCAAAGCAAATTTATCTATGAATGTAATGTTAGAATGTGATTTTTTAATGTTCACTTCATTAAAATCATAAACAAACAACATCCATCATAAAAGTGCTTTGACTATAATTAATAATTTGACCTACTATTAAATAAAACCTTGAAAACAAGTGGAAATGGGAAACCTTGGATGAAAGTTTGAAGGCACATTTATTTTACAATGCTTCCCAAAGTGATTTACTTTAATTAGAAGGCAATCAAGTGCACACCATTTCCACTTACAAAAAAAACCAAATACTCTTGTGGAATTGTAAAATCCAATGAATTATCGAAGTGAATCCTCACAAAACATGTTTGTCACATGCTAAGGTTTCCACTTTCAACCTTAAAACTAACAATTATAAAGTTTTGCTAATTATTACATTAAAAAAAGTGTCCGTTCAAAGTTGGGGTTCCATTTTCTTGAATAAATATTTTAGGGATTTTTTCACTAGTTTTTACAAATATAGTCTAAATGGGTCAAATTTTAAGTGAGAAAAAAAAGAATAGTTGAAATTAAAATAATTCATATGGTGATGTTGATTTTTCATATGCATGTTTTTTTCACCAATACTTAGGTCTTAAATTGAAACAAATGGTAAAAAATGTTTTAACATGCTTTTGTAGACAAAAAAAAAAAATTGCATTGATTTTTTTTGCACATGTGACTTACACTTGGAGCTAGAAATTTGAGTTTAATGAATTAGACAACTAGCCAAATGGTGAAAAACAAAAGCCTTTTCCCTAATGTAATCCTTTGGTTCAAAATTTCAAGCCTTTAAAATCTTGATGTGATCTTTTTTTATCAAATTTATCCAATGAACATGTGCTTGCATAAAGGGAAACAATTTTTTGTTGTTCATAAAATCTGAAATCAATTGCATGATTTTATAACTTTTCAAATTGCATTCCTTTATAAAAGATTGTAATATTAACAACTAACCCTAAATTGATTAAGGAATCAAAAGGAATTTTACACAACATCCAATACATTATTAAGTATTTTTCTTTCTTATTATTTGAAAACTTTAATTGTAGGATCACAATCCAATATATTATATTTGTAATATATTAAACATTATGAATATCCACAAAAAAAATGTACTTCTTTTTTTAATATAAATTCCTTTCTAAAACTTGAACCTTGAATGAACCCAAATACACTCAAATTATTTTCTCATTCAAGTGCCATTATCTAATTTTATGCACAATGTATGAAATTTATCCATCTCTACATACCTTTCATCCACAATATCTCATTACAAAAGCTAGATTATGAAGTTTATTTGGATGATTAACCTTCCAGCTTATGGGGAAGTTATGAAAAGCTTTTCCCTTGCATACTAATGGAATGTCTTTGGCCCCAAGGGAAAGGTTCTTTTATGTTCCTATACAATTTCCAACAATCCATCATTTTTATTGTAGATTTCAAAATTATTCCTATTCATGTCTATGCAAGTGTGTAAAAGAAAGGGGTTAGGTTATTTAAACAGTAATAACATTGAAATGAAAAGGCACGTGTTAATCTCCCCTTTCATATCCATGTAGGTGGGTAGGGTGAAGGAGTGAGGTAGTTGGGCTTGGAAGACATAGATTTAAATGACATAAACATACATATATAATTTCTAAAGTCATGATGGTGTCAAATTGATCCTCCTTAATGTAACCAATAATCAAATTGACAAACATTAGTTTAAAATATAATTTTAACATTTTTGTGTTTAATAATATCATCATCTAATACATATGAATTTAACGTGTTTCATTCCATCACATAATATATCCTCTTTGCATTGATATTGGGTTTTCTTTTGTTCCTTTAATTTTGTCATGGTAACATTACATTTTATTTGTAGTTGTAGGCCATTTATGTTTGATTTTATTAGATTTCTTACAATTTTGTGCACATGACATGTATTTATTTATTTATTTGTTGTTATACATTGTTGTTTTGCATTTTTTTTGTTTATGTTAAAGCCTTTTATGTTTTGACATGTCATAGTTCTCATATTTAGGATCAATTAATACAAATAAATTGGCAAAAGGATTTTATCTAAGTAATAGATTATTATTTAAGGTGGTTGGCATTGCTCAAACTTTTTATATAACTTTTATATAAGACTTAAATGATTTGTGATATTTCAGATATGGACATCTATTTTCTATCTTTAACTTGTTAATTGAATGATCAATCATATTTTTAAAATCATGAATTTGAATCAAGATAATGTCCTAAATGTTTGTTGGTTCTTATACAAACATAATCATAATTTGTGTGTGTTTGATACAAATTGAAGTTTTTTAACAACTAAGGTTTTCAAGTTGGTACATACCAATTCATGTGATCTTACAATAATTCAATTTCACAAAAAGGCAAAACATTCTTTAAACTTTATTGATGATTTTTATATGACATTTTCATTTTAAAGTTTAAATCTTTTCAAGAGAAGAAGACATTTGGTTGCCATGAAAGCATGTTTGTCTAAGGGGAGGGAGAAAGGGGATAACCAGTAGTTATAATTTAATGGATTTTGATAAAAAGTTTCTTGATATAAGGTCATGTTAGCAACTATGAAAAACAACTTAAACTAGCTTTTTATTTATAGGCAAGGAATTAGGTTCATAATGGAAAAGTTGAAAGTAAGCATGTAAGCCTATCTAATAGGGTGGGAAGTAAGTTTATAAAGTAAGGGACATAAGTATAACTTTCAATTTGTAAGTAAATAGGTTTGTAATGGGGAGAAAGGTAAGTACATGGAAGGTTTCTTGGTAGCTAAGGAAGTAGGTATGTATGTTTCCTAAAACAAATCAAAATGATTATTTGTGTTACTTGTTTTCCTTTGGAAATTACTTGTTTTCATATCTCATCCATGTCATTGAAGTAATGAATGTGGAATTTCTATTCACCTATGTTAATTTTGTTGATATTTTTATTAATGAAATTCATTTTCAACTATCTTGTAGATTTTTTCACAATATATTCATCTATGTGCTATGATTCATGTGTGTCATTGATTTCATGGATATATGTTAATTGTAGCTTTCTTGTCAATTTTATCCATGTGATCATCATTTCACCTATATGACCAATTGCATTTGTGTGATTAATTCAATTCATGAACATAAATTTCATCCATGCACAACACAATTCATTTGTCCATTGAAAATTCCATCCAAAATATGAATTTCATTAGTGTGACAACATTCATATACAAATGCATCTCCATTGTCAACTTCATCCACAAACAATGTTAAGTATAGTTCATTATTCATATTTATCTAAGGTTATGATTCATCCATGTTGTCACCAACAAACTTTATTTTTTCTTTCTCTTCTTCCACTTTCACAATGCCTTTGCCTTCTTTGTTTTTTTCCCTTCCTTTCCACTTTGCCCTTTTTTTACCTTCCATTTCACCCTTCGTTTGTTTCCTTTCCCCATGGTAGGCCTATCATTTGATTGGAATTTTTTTTTGTCTTTCTTCAAACTCCAAGCATTTCAATTTCACTTCACAATTGAAAGGTGAGTTAATGATTCATAATTCACAAAAGCACATCAAAATTGAAAAAGCAATAATTACACGGATTTCCAAAGCAAAGGGAGGTTGGTAGAGGGTGAAGGTAATGTAGGCCTCACACAAACAAACATAATTATTTTCATTACATAGGGCTTTGGGGTTAGAGATTTTTGTATAGTGATGCGTATCAAAATCTTATCCTACTATTAAGGAAGGAAGTTTGTCCGTTTTGGCTAGTTTCTCACATTGAGATCTCCCAAAACCAAGGGATTGTGAGAAGAGGTGTGTTGTAATGTTTAAACTTGCAATGCAAGAGTTATTGAATGTTTTCATGATTAAAAAGCCAACAAAAATCAAAATTTGAAAATTTAGAGGAATTAGGGGCGTGCTCTTGATATTGTTGGAAAGCCCTTGATGAATATGAGAACCACCTTCCCACGGCCTTCGTGAATATGGGTGCACTAAGGTGGTTCCATAAGTTTCAGACCCATGGTGTAAGAGTAGTGATTTTCTTACTAGTGATTTTTTTGTCAAATTTTATCTTGAAAAAAATGATTTCCACCTATGCAAAGGATTTTTCTTGCAAAACTGATTAAAAAATTAAGAGATTTTTATTTTTAAAATCCGAATTTCCAAACCTCTGCATATCTGGTATGTAGCCAAATTTGGCTCTTTTTAGTGGATGCTAGCCACCTTGCCTACATCACAAAATTGGCAAATTAAAAAACATCGTGCAAGAGTCATTGAACTTTGAGTCAAAAATAAAATTGAATTTCACACAAACATATTACTTTATAAAATTACATTACAATATGTGCTCAAGGCCCAGGCAACACTTTGGGATCTAAAGGATAACCCTTGTTATTACAACCACAACATGAATGCATACATTTGATTTATCTCATGAGTTAATGAAGGGCCATGTTGATGGTTTTATTTTGCCAATTTGGTGAGGAAAGGTGGACTAGCCTAGCTATATCATTCATTAGAGGAATGAACCAAATTTGGTCAGGGGGGGGGTGGAAAAGCATAATGTTTTAGCATAAAGCTATGTTTTGGTGACCTCCAGGAATGTATTGTGTAAATATGGCGACTTTGGTGCATTCCCAAAATAACCAGACCTCAGCCTTCGGCCTTGGGGGGGGGGGGGACGTGGGGGCCCCTGGGGGCTGGCCAAGGTGAATTGACCCCCACTCACATTGGGATCATGGTAAGAAACCCAAAACCCATTTAAATTGCTTATAAATATTCTAAATATTTATATATAGGGTTTTGGGGCTTTACCATGATCCCAATGTGGGGATCTATTTATTCCCCCTTGCCCTTGGGGCTTTACCCCACAACAAACCAAATGACTTAGACTCTGCTGAAGCAAATAGGAAACAATCCTTCATAAAAGTGTGAGATGGTGAGTCTAGAAGTAGCAGGAGAAAATGGAATACTGAAGGAATTTTGTGTATGGCAACATATTGAACCTATTGTATCTAAACTAAGTTCTGTAGGGCTGGCCTCACAGCTCCCCTCTCTCTCTCTCTCTCTCTCTTTCTTTCAGAGGCTCTCTAAAGTGAAGTAAGTATGTAGAGGAATATTTGCTTCCATCATCCTGAAATCAATTAAACAATGTTTGTTTGGGTTGTCAGTCTTTGTCCCCTGTCAGCCATGGCAGCTCATCTTAAAGAAAGCTTTGGGTTTCATGATTATGAGAAGGGAGCCCCTCCCACCCTCTTTCCTCCGCCCTTATTGCTCTTAAGACCTTCTTTTCGTACAATTATAACCAAAAAGGTTTGTTTTCTTCTTCTTTTTCCCCTTTGCTTTTCCCCTCTCTTTGTTTCATCCGTATTTGCTTGCTTTCTTGCAACCTAATCATGATCTCTCAGGACGATGAGAACAAGCACTCCAAGAAATTTCTTAGTTATTTGTGAATATCCCTCCAAGAAACAAAAGAAGAGAGATCTCAGCACAAGAATAAATTCCCAATTTCATAAAGCACTCCAACAAATTTCTTAGTGCATTTGGTGGGTACCTCATGTTTGGGAATATCCTTTCAAGACAACAAAGAAGAGAGATCTTATGCCTATTATTTTGGATTTAGAGGGGGACCTTATACCTATAAGTAAGTGTAACCTTCCACTCCCAAGTAGAAGGTGTAAGGTTGAGAGCTCCCACTCCAACCACCTTGTGATCTGCATATGTTTAGGCTTATGATAAGGTTTGCCTTGCACTTTACATCAGGAAAGGCCCTTGGGCAAGGAACATACCCAAATTGCAAGGTTGGATTCACCTATAGCCTTGTCCTAAACCCCTTATTCTAGGAATGCCCCCACACTAGAGCATTAGATGTAAGGTCCCTTCTAGTACTAAATAGTAAATGTAAGATCTCTCTCCCACTCCTATCACATTCTAATCTACATATGTTTAGCTTATGATAAGGTTCACCTTTGAACTATCACCTTGGGTAAGGCTCATGGACACTTCCAAAATGCAAGGCCGGACTCAGCTCTACCACATTGTCCTAGGCCCAGTATTTTGAGAGTGACCCCACCCTAGGGTAACTCTACCCTACATGAAAAGTGCACAAAGTTGCAAGACTGAACAGTGAATTATTATTATATTAATATTTATAATTTATTTTGTAAAAGTTCCTTTCCTTTCCTTCTTCCTCTGAAGAATCAGAAGCTAAAGTAGGTCTTTTTTCCCTAAAGGCCCAAGGGGTAGAGAGACACTGACCTACCTACCTACCAGTCAATGAGGGTTTTGTGTGATGTCAGATGATGCACCCAACAAATACTCCTAACATCTCTCAACACATCTGATGGGAAAATCCTCTGTTGTTGCTGGGAATAGCCTACTAATGGTGCATTCACACTTGATGTTAAGTCAGTGTTAAATGCTAATCTAGGTGGCACCCAATGTTAAATGGGTGATAGCTTAATGTTAAGGTGAATGTTAACAGAAATTTATGTTCATGGCAAGTAGGTGTAAGTCCTAGTTGACTACCATGGTGTTAGGGGACTAAGAGTGACCCCACCCTAGAGTCCCTAACACCAAGTGTGAATGAATGCACCTTAACAGAAACAGCTCTACAACTTGATTCTCCTTCAATGAGACTGCACACTAACTGACTAGTAGCCTGTCCTAATGCTGCTATTCTCGCAGCTGATGAAGTGGGGAGGGAAAGGGGGTGAGGAGGTAGCAGACAGCACCTCTGCAGGCACCACAGTTGCTGTAAGAAAAGCAGCTTTGTTGGCCTTACCTACCAAGGCACGGATATTGTGTTTAGATTCATTATAGAGTATAGTAGCTTAAGCGATTTTGGCCCCTATTTTGATACGAGGATTTTTGAAAGATGATATTTTGGCTTGTGTTGAAACTGGAGATTAGTTACAGAGTTATGATATCTTGAAGGATTTTGGTTTCTTTTATAGGGTTTTTTAAAAAGATTATATCTTGGTATGGTGAAATATTTGAATTTCCATAATTCTTCGTTTGCCTTTTAAGATACTTTTTTTATGTAAATGGCAAGGCCACAGTGTGACACACCCCTTGTTGAGGTACGAAGTAGTAACCGGTGTTTCAGGGTATTGGACTGTCTTCAGAACTAGGTTCTAGGTTTAGGTTTTGGGGTATTCTGACTGACTGGATGTTTTTGTCTTTTTGGTTTTTTTTTCCTTAGAATAAATGGAAAAGATCCATTGCAAAAAAAAACAAACTAGCCTCCACCACCCACACACCAAATAGCAACCCTACTCAATCACCTTAATTAGGCTAGTTACTTGATAGTTCCATCTAAATTTTGGGTAGTTCTTGGAACAAAAGGTAAAGTGAGGACTCCATTTCTTATCAAAAGCTAGCAAAGTAATCTTTCAAAGCAATTGTTGTCTTATCAATCATTTGGAGAGTCCTATGCCAATCAAGTCTAGCATAAGCAATAATCTCATTCATAATCATATATGTCCTAGCTTTTGGTTTGAACAAGCATGATCTTTGAAAATCCTTTCATTCCTCTCAATTGAGAGGCTCTAGATTGCTAGTCCTTGTTTCAACAAAGTCCAAATAGATGCAACTTTTCTATAGCTATGTGGGAGCTTCTTATTGGAAAGACATTGTAAAACATCAAGCCCTTTCATTTTTCCTTCTACCTAAAGTCGAATGTTTAAGTATGGAAACGATGGAAGTAGCCCACTTCTAAGCAAGTTTTGCTTTCATGCATGTAAAAAAATGTGCATTAAGGTTTCAAGAACCACCAAATTGTGTATTTGGTAGTCCACTTCATTATCCTTGCACATTTGTGCCCTCCAAGTATTTATAGCAATGGCCCTATTGGTACATAGACCATATGAATGCAAGGTCCTTCTTTGTGTGGCTCTTGTTCCAAACATTTGTTCACTTGATCTTATAACTAAGTGACAATGTTTTTTCTCATTTCTAAGGAATATTCTTTCCCAAGGATGCTTTCTAATTCAATAACTTCATGCCTTTCTTTACAAAGTACTTAAACAATGAAGACTCATTGAACCATACCTATTGTTGGCAAACCAAACTCTAATGATTCAATCTTGCTGTGAAAAAAATGAATTGCAAAATTTTTAAGTCCCTTCTTCAAATGTAAGTTCATATTTTATGCCCATCCCATTTAGTGTCAACTATTTTGTATTGCCCCTCTCACTTTCCTTTCCACCAAGATGTTAATGTTAATATTGACACTTCAAACCAAAAACTTTGTCGGCACTATCCAATAGACATGGGTTCCTATATAAATAGGTAGGAAATCTTTGTTGGTTTGCATCATAATTTAAGGTAATGCTTGGGAGTTGTTGGTGTAAAGAATGACCCATTCCCCTTCTACTATATGTCGTGTAGGTGAGCAAAGTTTTTATTTCCAACTACCAAACAACAACTCAATCCATTTCTTACATGCCATGTGATTTTTTTCTTTTAGCTCATATTTTTTGTGGATATTTATCCAAATTTTAAATTCTTGAACTTGGGGTTCCAAAGGTCCCCAATTATCCTAAGACCATTTCTATGGAGTTGTTTATTTGAAGGCCTCCCAATTGAAACCTTAAACTCATGATGTTAGAAATGTGTTAATCACAAAATTTTCACATTGCAAATAACTTCATTTGAAGAAGGAGGGTTAGGCTAAAGAACTTTATTAACTTGCTTCCAAACTTTACAAATTATGTTCCAAATCCTTGATCCTACAGTTAGAATATAACCTTGTATTAAAATCTAGTGCATATTAGGTACCTATCTCCTATGTTTGGAGAGGTTGGACTTACACATCCTATATTTCAAGAAAGTCTCCAAGTTAGAGTCCTTGGGTTCCAAAGCATTTACATTCCACTTGCTTAATAATGCATTGAAAGCTTCTTCTAGGTCCACTAGATTCAAGCCTCCAACATTCCTTTTAGTGCAACAATCACTCCAACTTACTTTGGCCATTATGTTGTGGTCTTGACCACTAGATCCATAAGTAATTTTTTAAAAAAAATTATGCATTACATATAACCTTGATCAAACCAACCCAAATCACCATAAATTAGAAGCTCAAATTTAGCATCACATCAACAATCATTCCTCTTCCAACAATTGGGAGATGGATTATGTTCCAAAACCTAAACTTCATCTAGATTTTCTTTATAAGAAACATATCCACAGTTTTTACCTCCAAAAACATTGCCTAACAATTTCAAAATCTCACCTTTTGTTGCCCATCTCCAATTGAATATCCTAATCAAATGTGGTTTGAAGTTTTAAATGCCATCCAAAAGGACTGCAAATTTAACTCCAATCCTAATATTTTCAAAATTTTGCTGAATATACCCATTACCCTATCCACATTGTTCTTATTGTACCTACTAAGGTGAAGGAACTATCATTGGCATATTGGGCAAGGATCTATTCCTTCACCCCTCCTAGCAAGTGGATTCCTTCTATCTCATTATTACTTGCAACTTGATTGATTAAAATATTAAAAACCTCTCCCATTATTAGGAAAAAATATGGGGCAAGTAAACATCCTTGCCTCACTCCTCTTCTGATTGGGAATGCCAAAATCATAGTACCATTAAAATAAATAGCAAATTTAACATCCTATAATAACAATCTTATCATGGCAATAAATTATGTAGCCATCCCAAGGTGCTTCATAACCAAGAACAAGAAGTTGTAGAAAACTTTGCCATACACCTTTGCAAAATTCCACTTTCAAGAAAATCAAATCTTACTTAGACCTCTTGCCCTAGTCAATTGTTTTGTGGGTTAAAAACACATTGTCTAAAATATATCTTAGGGATAGAAAGGTTGTCTAATCACTTTTAATCACCTCCATGTGGATAGGCAAAAGATGCATTTGCAACACTGTTACAAAAAAATTTAGGTGACATTTAAAAGTGAAATGGATTTCCAATTCTCCAACTTCTTTTTAACTCCAAATTTGAATAACAAGGTGATTAGCAACTTTGTAACACCCTTGAAAAATCTTCTAATGTTAATATAACTTTTCATCATGTTAAAGAAATCATCACCAATGATGTGGCACAACCTTGTGTAGATTTTAATCATCACCCCATTAGAGTTGAAGGCTTTGCCTATGGCCATGGCCGATGTAACCTTGTACAACTTTTCTCTAGCGAATGGAATTACAAAAGTTGTATCCATACACTAGTTAAATTTCACCAACATGGACTTAAAAACCTTTTCCCTTAATTGCATTACATTCACCAAATATGTGTCAACCTCATAGAAGCACCTTAAAAAGGTGCAACATGTGCCCCTTAGCTCTTTTGCAACATGTTTTATACTTCCATATTTTTTCCTTAAAGAAAAAATTGTTTTCCCTATATTTCTTTCATCCACCATCTTGAAAATTTATTGAAAGCCCCAATTCTCTTTCTCCATCCACTTGGTCCTAGATCAAATTTTGATTCCCTTCACTTTCACCTCCTCAATTGATTTTACTTGTTCCCCAATTCACACACTACCTATTGCAAGTAAACATCATACATTTTGACCTAAAGCAATATTCGAGCTGCCTCTAATTCATCTTTAGCATATTCCTCTACTATTTTGAACTTAGTTGCCCTTTTCTTTGTAAAATGTTTTATAGAACCTCATGAATTTTATGTAACTTTGCAAAGGTTGTAGTTGTAAAGAATTGTGAAATTCAACTTCCAAGGATATTAGATGGTGGTTTGATTTCACATTGTCATTGTGTATGATGTATTGCATGGTATGAACATTTTCTTTGGATCTTGTGCTAAAGTTGGGTTTATTTTGTTTAAACAAGCTAGGAAATAATCTAGACCTTTATTTAAATTATCCCATGAAAACCTAATGTAGTTCCATTGGATCACCTAGGTTCTTCCACATTCAAGCCTTCTTTCAAAACCTCCCAAGCCATACCCTCCCTTCGAGAAATTATTCACAAGCAAATGACTTATCAAAAAGACTTCTACGTAGTAGTTCTTCCCTAAGTAGTCCTATAATTTGCATCATTTTGAGGATTCATTGAGTGCATAAATGTTTAAGAAGTTGACGTTCCCACTTGCTAGACCTTTCAACTTTAGTAACTATGTTATATGATCAAAAATAGATTTGTGATGCACCACAAAATTGGCCCATTTGTGGTCATGAAGGATAATGTTGCCCTTCAACCTACACCTTAATCATTAATGTGATTTTTGTAGCCATTAGATACCTCAATTGTCTTGCTACAAACTTCCTTCCAAATATTTTTACGTAGATACATGACCTTTTCTCCTTGGAATTTGTGCTCTTGGAACAACATTAAGTTTGCTCTAGATTCAAATCATTGAAGATGCAATCCAAGCTTAACCACCTTGTTTTTAATATTAGTCCCACATACATTATATGTTAGAATTTGTAATTTCATGGCACATTTTTTGAAGGTTGAGGTGCTTGTTCCATGACCTTTTCACATTGTTTATCCATGGTACTTTTTTTGAACCCACTTAGATCATAAAGGGATTATTGAACTTTGGTTTCACTGTTTGAAATTGATAACCTTAGCTCCCTTGCATGCATGTTTTAGCCTTATGCATGTTTTTTTTTCTTTTTTTTGCAAAGGTTGTTGCTACCAAATATTTTTTACTAGTAACCTTATTTGTGATTATTTATCAATATTAAAACTCATGCTTTTCTTCCCATTAAGATATCTAAAAGAATATGTCTTGCTAAAAGGATGAAATGAAAGAATGGTGCCACTTCCCCAACAACAACAATTAATATAGGTAGAATTTGTTGTTATGCATTAAAAAAATCTTTTTTGGTACATCCTCTTCTCCACATCCTTATTTCTTGAAGAATTTTGAATTTGATTCCTTGGTGGTTGGTTTTCAACTTCCAAGTTGAAGCAACATCAATGTGATATTTTGTTGGAAGGTGTTGAATTAAAGCTTGCATTTATGAATAAGCTTTCTTCATTAATAGATGGACTTACCACTTGATTATTCTTCTTCCGATCCAATTTGTTAAATGATTTCGACACTAGGTGTAAAAGGTTTGATTGAACAAGGGGAGATAAGAAGTCCACAACCTCCTATGTTTTTGGTGCCTTGTGGTAATGTTCATTACTTACGTCAACTATTTTTCTCTTGGAACAAGTTGTCATGGACATTAAACATCAAGGAAGTTTTTAGAAAAATCCTTGAAGAATATCCTTCAAAAATATATTTAAAAGTTTTTTAAAGTTTATAAAAAGATTAAAAAAATAAAGTTATTTGTAAAGTCAAGAAAAGACGGCACTAGAACCCCATGTTTGGTCACGTAAGGGATGAGATTTCAAAAAATAGGGAAAAAAATACATTGGGCTTGAATGGGGCATGAAATTCAATTTCGCAACTTTTATAACATTTAGTTAATGAATTTTTTTACAAGAATGGTTAATAGATCTTTTTTTTAAAAATATTTAAAGGAAGATTCTAGAAAAGTTTTATATAGAATAATGATTCATAAAAGTTTGTAAAGGATGTAGTTAACAAAAGCTTTTAGAAGACATAGTTGATAAAGATTCTAAAAGATGTAGTCGATCGAAGCTTTTAGAATATGTGTTCAATGGAAGCTTCTAGAAGATTTGGTTAGTGAAGTTTATAGAAGGCTTAGTGGGTGAAAAAATTTAGAAGGTTTCATGCATCATGGTGGAAATTTAGAAAATAATTTTCACTAAAATGTTGCAATAGATGATGGTTTATGTCCAAATCTAGCATTATGTTGTGAAATCAATGCACATATGAATGATATAATAGTCCAATAAGGTCGAAGCGTGGTTGGGGTACCCAAAAGGATTATTTCATTTTACATTCATTGGACCCTTTCACTTAAACATGTTGAAATTTAATTACACATTCATTTTGAAAGTTTTGATTTTATTCATAGATAGATACATTACAAAAGTACTATTTTATGTATAGAAAGTCAAATTTCAATAAGGATTCCTACCAAGTCCTTGACAAAAATCTAGGACTTTGTCTCATGAAAAAAAGAAGTTCAAGGACTCATAAAGAATGTTTAAACAATTTTTTTTGGCCCAAGATTTTTATCACAAACGCCTTATGTGTTAATGTGCATAAAATGTATGAATGCAAAATGAATCAAATGCCCTGTTGTAATGTAATTTTTTTCAAAAAGTCAAATTTCTAGGAATTTTGGGAGTCCTTGGAGTGAGTTTTTGGGGTTCAAATGCAGTACCTTAATCATGTTTAGACCCAACAAAGTATTATTTTGATTTGTAGAGTCTTATCACATTTCTGCAATTCCAACAAAAGGACTAAGAAATACTACATTTAATGATGAATTTTCAATGAAATTTTACACATATATATATAAAAGAAACCATAAAAAACAATGTTTCCCATCAAAGATTTTAAAAGAATTAAAGGCAGTGGATTTTTAATCAAATGATTTTTAAATGTTCAATAGTACATTATGGTATGATAATGTTGATGATTATGATTTTTTAAAGTTGGAAAATGTTTTTCCATTGAAAATTTACTTAGGCTAAGTGTTTTTTAATCATTTGACAAAAGCAAGATGAAGTTTTGAATTTTTGAAAAAATGAAAAACTATTGTCAAATAAGGGTTTTTAAATAAAGATTTATTAAATTATTGATGTACATTTACAAAAAATACAATTATGTCTCAATTTCATATTCATAATTCTTATGATTTCCTTTAATTCTGAAACCCAAATCATTTATATGTGATCTTTAAAATAATTCAAAGTGAGTGAAATCTTACATGTTGCTACTTTTGATACTATATGTAGTTCCAAATCTCCCTCAAATTGTGTAATCATATTGTGCATTCACTCGGATAGCATTAAGAAAAGTCTTGAAAACACCATTCTTCAATTTCATCAATGCAAGTTATGACTCTTATTTTTTAATCCATTATATATTTAGCTTGTATCATGCCTTGTTCAAGCAATAAATCATATTATTTTGTTCATTGTTGAGTTTTTTGTTGTTCAAATCCATATAATCTTTTATGAATTATATTTTTGTCTTGTCTTTAACATTGGTGATCTTTTTCAAGAGTCACACATAAGTTCCAATTGGGTATATTGAAATTATCCTTCTTAAGTGTCATTTGAACTCCAAAGTTCAATTTAAGTTATTTCACAATCCCATCTTTTACTTAGCAATTAACACCCTCCATTTCAATATCCAAACTTTTGGCACATTTGGTTGAGTTGGAGATACTTATTTTCTTCATGTTGTTAATGTTGACATGTTTTGATATGGGATTTCTTTTTGGAAAGGATCTTCAATTTTTGCAAAATGTCCTTTTTGTATGGGTGTTTCTGGTCTTAGAACTATTTATAAACCAATGTAAAACTTTGCCATTTGTTTCTACCCTTGGCTTTTTGAAGTTTGTGCATTGGACCATCCAATTTGTAATATGAATTCCTTGTTTAGTTATATTAACAAACATCCTTACTAGATGTTTAGCCTTGAGATGAATACAATCATTAACAAAGTGTTGAAACTTTTACATAATTGGAAATTACTTGTAATTAATGCAAATTTTTTATTGCAACAACACCCATACTAATAAGCTGAATTTCAATTACCCAACCTTTCTCTAGATCCACTATTATTCAAAACCTCAAGTCGCTCCCCATTTCATTAATATTATCAAACCTTAACATGTTTTCGATTTGTCATGTAAATGTTATTTCAATGAGTTTATATTCCAAGAGTAAAATGTATAGATAAATCCACATCAACATCTTGAATCCCCTTGGAGCATATGGGTTGAAAGTTAACACCCACATGTGGAATAATACAATACACCATTGGGTTTTAAACAATGTCAACATGAGAATTCGCTTGGTGATCTCTACACTAAACGAAAAAAGGTAATAAAATCCCCTTCATGCTTCCATTTGGAAGTTTACACCACCGTTTGGGGCTTAATGATAAAAATATAATTAATCCAATATGTAATATGAAACTTTGCCAGTTTGTTATCAAGGAAACTTGCAATTGTTGTATGTTATGTATGATGAATAATTTCTTCTTGACCACTACCATGTCTAAGTTAGTTATTGAAATTGAAATACGGTCCTTAAGGATCAAACCTTTTATAATTCTTGCAACATCCTACAAGCAAAAATTTTCTTGATTAAGTTTTAAATGGATAAATTTTACTTCATCCAATTGTTCTTGCACTAAGGGCTTCCAACAAACATTGAATCCCCCATATTGTACCATCATTGTCTTGGGGATAACCTCTTGAAATTGTTGCTAACATTGGTGGCAAAGGTGGCAAACCTACTTTGGACTAGAAAACCTTCTTATACAATGAATGTGCCATCCGAGCATGAGTAGGTATTTTTGAATAGACAAATAGCCTTGTGAGTAACTTTGACACTACAAACAAACTCCACTACACACCTACCAATTTAAATGACTTGAAGCAAGATTCCTCAAAAACATAAGAGGTTGGATTGAAGCACTTTAGTGCAAAAGAAACACCATTTTCAATCCTCAAAAAAAGTAGAAGAGAGTTGGACTCAAATGAATCATAAACATACAAAAAGGGATCTTGAAACCTTAATAGCACAAGTGTTCCCTTCATAGGATCACTTAACTTTCATTAAACAATCACTAACCCCACCTACTTATGGAATTCAACAAAGAAAACACCCAAAAGATGAACGACAAAATGAACTAACAAATTTAGTAATCAACCTTAAAATAGAAAGATTTGAACTACCATTTCAAAGATCTCATCTACATTGTCATCGACCTTTGAGTTCTTGATATTTATGATTTTTTTTAAAGATTCACAATTTTGTTAAAATTTGATTTGGATCCAACATGTGAAATTGTTTGTTGTTAAAATTGAAACATGAACTTGGATAAGTTGCAATCCTTTTTTAAACAGGTTCAAGTTTTCTAACTATATAAGTACAAGGTTTTTTATTGGTGCAATAAGAAACCTTGTTTCTATGTTGTGACAATTCAACTTTGGGCAAAGCTTATGACATAAATTGTGAGGGTGTTGGGTGCACATTGCATCATCAAGCACAAATAATAAAAAGATTGTGTCATCAAGATCTATTTTATAGTTCTAATTGAAAGAATTACCATTAGTGGCTACCAACTCAACAACTCCACCCTCAATTCATTGGTTCCCCATCTCCCAAAAAGCAAACCAGAATAATTGAACCCTCCCCACCCCAAGGAAAAATATGGGACCTAGATTCATCACATTTTGTGACACTACTTGTTTCATTCGTCCTCACAATTTCTTTTTTCTACCTATGTTCTTCCCCAATTTTCTCCTAAACTAAAATCGCACTTCCATAGGTGTGAATACCTATTTAGACAAGTTATTAGTTTTAATTGGGTGCAATGTAAATGAAACCAAAGGTTTTATAAATGCAAAAAAATGTTCTCAAAACTGCAGCAAAGGCTCTATCAAGCCAAAAACAAATAAATGAATAAATAAAAATTGAAACCAAAAGTTCCTTTCAAAATCAAGAATTGGACAAAACTGGTTAGAACTGATGTTAAGGGTATTAAAAATTGCACCAGAACCCCCTTTGGGTATCATGGTGGTTCTTAAAGTTCATATCTAAAGTCCACAAAAAAACTCAAATACCCAGCTAGCTATAATATATAACCACAGTTCTCAAAAAATTGATTAACTCAAATAACCACTCAGAAAATTTGCAAGTCTCTGATTATGATTTTTCATTTTAAAAACCGGAACTGGTGGTTATTATAAATAAATAAATAAATAAATAAATAAAAGAAAAAAAGAAAGAAAAAACCCATTAACCTGCCCAAGACAGGTAGGAACTAAGAACAGTACCTCAACTGCAGCAAACACACAAGTTGCTGTGAAAGACAGCTTTGTTGATGAGGCTGGAAGGAACAAGGAACAGCACTTCTTTTCAAACTGCAGCTGCAAGCACAGCGAGTTGCTGTAAGGAAAACAGCTTTGTTGAGGTAGGATATCTGAAAAAGCTCACAAAAGAATGAGATAGCTTATGGTAAGCCTGCCATAGAGATGAGCAGTGATGTGCAGTGCTGTGCAGTGCAGTCAAGTTGTGTTGTGATGGATACTTGTTAGTACTCATACTTATTTCCAGTGATCTGGATGCTGCTGTTGAATGCTGTGGTGTTTGGAATTGGGCATCTGGGTATCTTTTAGTGGACAACAAAGATCATGGTTGCTCCAGTTGTAACAGCTACTACTTACGTACTGGGACTATATAGTACACACAACTAGGCTACTCATGTAGCTTACCTTGCCCAGTAGATCATGTGTAGCCCAGTAGCTAGGTCCATCCAATCAGTTGGGGTGCAAGCTCCATAGATATTTCCAAATTTTGATTGTTGAATTTTTTTTGGTCACATTCTGACAACAGTTGTTTAGTTTTTGGGACACTTGTGTTTTTCTTAATATATGAATAAGCCAGTTCTAGGGCCACAGTGAACCAGCACCCACCAGTGCACCATCCACTGAATGCCCATTATTACTCAGTTGTGACTCAGTTGTGGATGAATCTCGACCGAGTCTAATATTTGGTTTCACCTTGGTAACCAATTCTGTAGGAAATAGGTTTCATATATAGGTAGATAGGTAGGAAAATAGGAAGATACTAGGTAAGTAGATGGTTTATACATAGGAAAGGGCTGTTTTTCCTACCTACCTACCAACCAACAACCTCTGTGTGAGTTGTTAGTAGGTAGGTGGAAAAGAAAAGCAAGTGAGCCAGCCATCGTGGTTAGCTAGGGAACTGAAACCCAACAGAAAACTGTTTTCTGACCACTTACCATTCATCCTTCATGGTGCACTAGTGGTGGTTGCTGGTTCACTGTGTTCCAGTTCTGGTACAGTTTTGGACAGGTTTTGACAAACACGTCACCAATTAATGCTAAATCTTTTTATCTGGGATGATGATTAATAATAATGCCACATCACCAAATTATATGAACCAGACAACAAAACACTTGCTCTTATTTAATCACTGTTTTTACAACCCAGGAAATGTTACAATTTGGAATCACATGACACATGACACACGTCCCCCAGTTAGTCTTAGGAATCATGACATGATGTTATTTCTAATAGTTCAAAGTGACCCAAATTGTTCTTTTTTCTGTTGAGGGTTTTACTATGGTATTAGTCAGTGTTAAGTGATATTACACCAAAGGCCATCACCCTAGGTTGGCTACTTTCTTCTACCCAAGATGACTTTTTGGTAAAGGAAATACCTCTGACAAAATTTGTAGTGTATTTGATAATAAAAGGTGTGTTCCTGTACAGCAAAGTGTTTTCACTGGATTTTGAATCAATTCACTGATCTCAGTGAACAGGATCTAGTGGGGATCTAGTGAATTCACTAGTCCACTGAACACAGACTACTGAACTGCACCCACATTTTGTAATAGTGGGAGGTCATGTCACTATATCAACTGGATTTTTTTCTTGCACAAAAGGTGCAAGCAAAACACTCCACCAATAGGTGGTATCACATGAAGAAAATGAAGAAAAAAAAAGTCTGCTGGTGCTTTACATTGTGTAATGTCCTTCAGAGCATGGCATTCTCGAAATAAGTGCCTCATCCACCTTGGCCACGTGGTTACGTCAGGAATGCCCCACTCCTCAGCTGTTAAACTACTTGTTTTGCCCAAAGGTTGTTGAAATGAAATGCTTACTCATTTTCAATCATAACAATTGTTGTTTGAAGCTGCTCAAATTTCTGCCAGGGGGGGGGGCCACCTTTCACTACTAGCTAGTAGGAGTAATATGATGCTGAGTGGCCATTATGTGTGTGGCTGCTTTGGAGATGCCTTCGAATTGGTGCCAGAAGTGGGGATCAAGCCACAACCCTTTCACTCATTTTCATTTTTGTGCCATTCATTTGTTCATTCTTGCCGATGACTTGTTGACAAATACTACTCATACATGGAGGATGGCTTTCACATGGCCTTTTCTTCCTTTTGTTAGTCCCCATTTGTGCAAATCATGAAAACCAAATATGTACATATTTTGGGAGTTTGTCGGGTACAGGCCATTGCCCCCATTTGCTGCCCTTCCAGAAATTTTGGATTGCCCAAATTCCTCATCAGGCACAATGGCCTGTAACCAGCAGGTTCGACAATGGGTTCTTATTGGCACTTGAGTCAGCCATAGAGAGCCCATTCCCCAAGCCTTTGAAGCAGAATCAGCACTTGCAAATTGTTTTGCCTCTTCATAAGGCATCTTTGGGGGGCCAAGGAGGGCTGTTTCAACCAGGCAAGGTGCTAGAACATGCCCTGCTCTGACATTAAGCCCATTACCTCTGCCTGCCTGCAGGTAGCCCTGGCTAACTTATTTCGTGCCATAGTTAACTTCTCCAAAGGCATTAGTCACACATCCTCAGGAGAGTGCCCCAGGAGGCACATTCCTGACGGGAACTGTGCATGGGTATGTCATAAACTAGAGTAAGTATGTAGAACATGACCCTATTGAGACTGGCACGGTTAATTCTGCCTTTTAATTTGGGATGTAAGGCTCCCCATTGAGGACATTACGGTTGTAAACTCCCTACCACCCCAAGATGGGGGAGGGTGATAGGGAGTTACATCTTGGCGCAACACAGAGCTTACAACCATGATGCCCTTAAATGGGAAGCCTTATTCTTCATAAAATGCTTGTTGAAACTAGAAAATTTACAAAAATCTAGTTATAGATGTAACATCCCACAAATAGGGGCCTTAGAGCACTCTCGCTCACACATATTGTAAAAGCATGTTTTGGATGTAGAACAATAAAAACTTTTTAGTTTGGTTTTTAAAAATGGTTTGGGTACAACATATTTGAATAAGGTAGCCTAAATCTTGTTGTGGATTGATTACATTGTTTGATTGATCCACTTGCTTTGCTATTAGTGGTCTCTCACTTTTTTGATTCCCACTTTCAAGTTTATGGATGAAGCTTGGGATATGTAAATAAGTTGTAAAGAATATGAAAAATACTAATGCAAACCTAAAACCAAATATGGTGAGATGCTTTTAGGAATGTACCTTAGGATGCACAATGGGGAGCCCTAAGAGGATGAATCAAGAAACCTAGGACCTAAACCCATCACCAATAGCACAAAACTAGTCGTGCAAGAAGATAGGCGAAAAACCTATAAGGACACCAAGCCTAAAAGAGGCTTCTCCTACTACCTATTGTAAGATAGTTGCAACCTAAACTTTATATAGAGCCACCAACACCTTCTGCTTATAAAATGAATGTAAAATTGAAAGAAGAAGACCCTTTTTATCCTTTGCCAACCATGAAATGTTGGCGCATCAATAAAAGAAGTCATCCATCTGTTGGTGTAAACATCCAAATATTTCTACTGCTAGAAGGACAAAATCATCCTCAAGGTGTTGGTCATAATATGATCCAACCTTTGCTTAAATTACAATTGTCATAGCCACTCCTTAAGAAGAAATGGCTTGTGAAACAAGATTTGCATGAGTTGGGTCAACAATGACTACATCTACCAAAGTGCAAATACCATCTACTGTAAGCACAATATCCACTCATTGTCGCAATGATTAGAAAGATGGTGTTAGAAGAACATGAGTTTGTTCATACAAAACATGGAACCTAGTATCCTTAGCAATGGAAACAAAAGAATCTTGAACTTGCATCATGTGTGGTAATGCATTCTCCCCCATGAGCATAATGAAGGAGGTGTATCCTTGTCAAATTTATGGGCTAGCCGCCTATGCATGAAAAAAAAACCACAAACTATAGGATGGGGGAGGCCCAATCTAATGTGTAGTGTTGAAGATAAAATATTAGAGGTCGTGCTAAAAGATGGGATGATTGGGCAAACAATAAACCAAACACACGAACCTAGGCTTGCACAAGATTTTAGTTGAAAGTGATGACAATATGAAGATAACTTTGAAATGATGTTGGAAAATGAGTGTTCATGCACGCTCTCTAAAATGTTTTCCTTAGAAATTCACTCCTTTCTTTGACAATTGCTCAAATGAAGGGATGGAAGCTTGAACACTTGGAGGTAAAAGGTTACGAGCTCACTAAGGTGAGCTTGGAATGGAAGTGGATTTGAATTGTTGGCCCTTATAACCCCTAGTAAAAATGGGCAGTTGCCCTGCAAAAAATTGAATGTGATGATTATAACAACAAGCCCCCAACTCCCCAAATACGATGTTAAGGCAATAACCTTCACAAAGATAGGACCTATCCCACTTCTAAAGATGGGAAGAAAAACTTGCCAATGAACTAAGGGAACCTCCAGACATTCCAATGAACATGACCATAAAAGTTTTTCAAATACACAAATGAAGGTCAAATCAAAGGAGGCTAATTAGTTTTGAAAATCTGAGAGTTGGGGGAAAAAACAAAGAAAGTAATAAAACCTCTAGGTGAAATAATGAATGAAAATCCCAAATGCCACTTGCACATCCCCCAACCTAAGAAAGGCATCTATTTGTTGAACATCATTGTCCAAGGCATCCTAGAAAAAAAAGGATGTGAAGGAAAAGGATCCCAAAGGAACACCCAAAAGCCTAATGCCCTTAACATGGGTATAGAAACCTAATGGAGGCGAAAACCTTGAAGGAGATTAAGAAGCACACTTGCAAGGCTAAACCATAAGGCTTGCCAAATTTATTTGGGAAAAGAAATGATGAAAAACTTGAGATACAACTAAAGCAAGCCCAATGATATGGGTGTCATTTGCAATGAAAGGAAATAAACAAGACAAGAAAAGGTAAGTCGAGCTAGAAGGGCAAAAAAATGAATTAAGGTGAGAAAAGGACCACCCAAAGGATCCCCTTGACAAGTGCCAATGGAAGATTTAATAACAAATAGATTGCCCTGAAAGGAATGGTGATTAAAGAAATGAAGGAATTGTGGGGCATAAAAGGAATGGGTGAAAAACATGAACTTAAACAATTACCCACTTGTAGCATGCGACTTTTGGAATGTAACCTTACATGAAACAATGTTGAAGGCATTTGCAATGTCTACTTGCAACATCACACAATTAAGGTGAACATCTAAAGTTGCCCAAATATTGTGCACCACCACTTCACAATTCCTCTAATTATGACCCTAAATTGGTGGGGGGACAAGTGGGCTGAAAATGCATTGCGAAACTAGAGGCAAAAAGTCATGCTCACCAATTAATAAAGAACTTTGCTTATTGTTATTGGTCGAATGCCACCTAAAGGTTTGGCCAAAACTAACAACCTTGTAGCACCAAAAGCCTTGGTTATACTCTTGAAGATACATTTTGCAACAACATAAGAGCAAATAAGAAATAACTAGGAAAAGTCGTTAGTTGAATCTTCTAGGTCAAATAAATCTTAAAGGTGTTCAAATACCATGCTTGAAGGCCCACCAACTAAAAGGTGAGCCAAATGGATGAATGTCAACTTGAACATGTTTAAAGAAAAATCCAAATTTGTTTTTGGCTCAAACTCCATTAAAGAATCTGAGCATGACAAGGATGAATTTGGAGGATGAAAATCATGCAAAAAAGTAATGGTCTTTAAAAAGGCCAAAGTTGGGGCCAAGGGAACAAAAGCTTTCGCAACATGACCATACTCCTTTGTTCGCGTTAGGGTTAAACTCTAACAAAAACAATGGGGCTTTTAAAAGAAAGGCAATGTTTGAATAGGAGGGATCAAAAGTAAAGCATTTGCTAAGGCATGTGTGTGCAACAAACGTTCCATCTGAAACTTCTCTTAATCACCAAAAAAAACCTTTGTAATTAAGTCATAGTCTCCCTATGCCCAACTTTCGCCCCTTGGGTAAACTAAAGAAAGTACCACTAGGGAAAAAATAGAAAAATATGCTTAGCAACAACATCATTTGAATATTATGCTATGCAATTTTTTTAAAAATTGAATGCCAACTACACCTTTCATCTCAAGGTGATTGAAATACGCAAATACATTCAATGTTCGAAGAACCTTGGAAACAAAAAAACTCCAAAAATATTCAAAGTCAATATTCACTCTCTCGTTGAAGGTGAAAAGGGGCTACAAGGATGGGGCACCATCACTGCCACCCAATAAACTAGCTTTAAAAACTTGACACTGCCTCTAAAAACAACTTTCATGAAAACCTCAAGTTTTTAAAGATTTGTGACAAATTTTAAAGGACAATGTAAATAACAACTTTGAAGCTCTTCCTAAATTTGAGGGCCCAACTCAACACCACAAGGTAGGGGCCCAAAATACATGAAGAGTCAAAATTGTTTGTTACCGAACCTTACAAAAGTGGAAGATACAAATGTTGGGTGGTTATTAAAAACATTAAAAAAAACCCTAATGATTGATTATCAAGGAAATTATTAAGATTCATAGTTGTAGGCCTAGTTTTCACAAAATCAAAACCTTCGGGTTCTTGAAATAATTGAGACTAATGGTTTGTTGATTATGAACTTTTTTTCCCACAAATTGAAATCAATAGGTCTTTGAAAATTCAAATGATGGCAAAACATAACATTGGAAGATTCTTTTTTTTTTCTTTTTTGGATCTTCCATTTTTGTAAGGTCCTTCAATTTGAAATTTGACTAATTTGAGGTCCTTTCAAATACAAAGACCCAATTTGAAAAGTATAGAGCCAAAAAAAATATGGTGTAGGCAAAGAGCTCTTAATCATCCTACTTTTCCTTTTCTCACACATTTATCTGGGATTGTTTAAAATTAGTTTGACAACTTTATTTTTCAAATGAGAATAAATCTTTCGTAGTTGGCAAGGAACAAGGTTAGTTTCTACACTCATCTTTTCTATCACACTTCAAATTTGTGTTGAATTAGATGGTAACCCTTCCAAAGACATGATCCAATAATCTCTCTCCCTTTGTTCTTCCTTTCCCCTTTTGCTAGGTGTTTTGTTTAATGAAGTTTACTAGGGTTTTTCATCTCCAACTTGTCAAAAAATAGATGAAATAAACATACCTTGTCAAAAGACAAATAAAAGAATGAAATACCCATATGTGCTTTCATGTTTTTTTCCTCCTATATAACAAGCAAAATTTCAAAGGTTGGGTCATTGTTAAAATTCACCCTGTGCTTTTGCAACTAATTATAATTAGCATTGAGTGGAAAGTTTAACCTTCACACTTCATCTGAAAGCAAACTTAATGGCTTGAAATTATAGGGCCTAGTCTGGCATTATGGAGTAAAAGTTTTTATTGTAAAGGGCTGAAGTTGTCAAGCTCAAAACTCCCTTCAACCTTGGCATTTAGGTTGAAGACTTTAGATGAATTGATGTGGGAAGACCTTAAATAAGCAAAGGGTCCTTCCTTATTGCAGGCAAAACAAAAGTATTACAAGCTTCTTCTTCTTCCTTGTCTACTCATTTCTAGAAATGCCCAAACACATTTTGGCATTGCCCAACATAGTGTTACATGTTTTGGTGCTGCCCATTATAGACTAGGGCATCTTTTTTGAGAAAAAAGTTGGATTGGACTAAAGGAAACAAGGAGAAAAAAAGAAGAAAAAACAACCAAATTTACTATTGTATTGTAATAAGGACCCTTTCCTCATTTCAGGTCTTCCAATTGATGTGTGCATTAATTTGCAAGATTGATTTGATGGATATTGATTAACTAATTGTTTTTCAAGAATGAAAAAACATGCCAAATAGATGTATCCTAATCCTTGAATTGATTTCTTTTACATGTGAGATTATGATTCTCTATTTTGTTTCCTATTCACTTAAATTGTACATTTTTTATTTTCATCACTACTTTGTCAATATTTTGCATGCTTGCCATTTGGAATAAAATTGTGCACAATTCAAGTGATGAAAAGAGGAGTTAGTGACGTTGAAAATTGCAAAAGACATGTTGCCCTTTGCAAGATGTGCTTTGATTTTGTTTAACAAGGCATCAAGTGACATGTGAGCCTTGCAATAAAAAGATTCAAAATAATGGAAAAGGAAATTGATATCTTTGGAAACCTTTTGATGACAATGAATTGAATAATGGATGGGAAAATAAATTAAAGGACATTTCTATGTATTTGAAGAATAATTACATTTTAGCATCCATTCATTAAATGGTTTTTGGTGTAGTCTTGTAATTGGGAATGTAGATTATGAACTTGGTGATCCAATAATTCCTAAGGAATTATGTGGCGGCGGATCAACAAGATTGGGTGGACCATTTGGAGTTAGCTGAGTTTTGTTACAACAACTCGGCACATTCCGCAACTGGGTCCACCTCATTCCAAATGGTGACGGGCAAGTCACCAATTGTGCCCATGATTTGGGCAGCACAAGGACAAACTCCAGGTGATGCAAGTGAGGAAGTGCCAATGGTCACACAACTTGATGAAGAGAGGTGGCGCCTTTGGGAGTTGGCAAAAACCAACTTGGAGAAGGCGCATAAAAGGTACAAGGATTTTGTGGACAAGTCCCGACGAGAAGTGAAATTTCAAGTGGGAGACGAGGTGTGGTTGAACATCAAGAACTTCCGATTACCCGAAGGATTAAGTCATAAGTTTTTGGGTCCATATGCGGGTCCATTCAAAGTGTTGGAAAAGAAACTTTCCGACACTTATAAGTTAGAACTACCAGAAAATCTTAGAGTTCACCCCACATTTCATGTTTCCTTCTTGAAGTCGGTCGCCCGTGATGCCTCAAGGCCTAATCGAGAGCACACCTCAAGGCCCCCACCAGACTTGGTTCATAATGAACCAAAGTTTGAGGTGGAGGCCGTGCTCAAATCAAAGCAATTTAGAGGACGAGAGCGGGAGTACCTAGTGAAGTGGAAAGGATACCATTCGATAGAAGCTTCTTGGGTGAATGAATCCGACATGGAACATGCCCAAGAAAGCATAGAAGAGTTCCACACTAGACCGGCAAAGAAGAAAAGACATAGAGTGTGATGAGGACATCATCTTTCTTTTAGTGGGGCAGAGTGTCACACAAAATGTACCACATCAAATGCAAGTGAAATAAAGGCTTTAAAACTTCCAAGAGATTGTATCATGAGAAATTTGTATAAGGCAATGGAGTTGTCAAATGGCATGGGACAAATGGAACTATTTCGCGTAGGCTCAAATCAAAATCGGACTCCTCCTTGGGGTTCAGGAAACTTGGCCCCGAGAGAGGAGGCAAGCAAGGTGAGCTTGCGGGGACATGCACATGCCTTAAGTGCATCCCGAAGGGTTGGTTATTAGTGTGGCCAACGTGGGAAGTCATGACCCCGCTCACATACTTTAAGTGTAGTTTGGGACTTGGGTTTGGCAAACCCAAGTGTTGCTTCTCGTACCTTGGTAAGCAAACCTTTTAGTTAAAGCTTGGTTGTTGTGACCAAGGCGCGACATAGGAAAAGTAGTCATGTCAAACAGCTTAGGTCAAGAGTAGACTTGACTTAAGTCTTCATGAAGGGAAGAAATGGAAAAAAATCCTCCCAAATGAGGCTTCGTCAATTAGGCTAGTTTAGTCTTTTGACGAAGCATGGGAAGAGGGTTTTTTACAAGACCTTCTTGGACTTGTCAAGAAAGTGTTGGAATCTTGGGGACGCCTAAGTTAGCTTGAGACAAGGTCCAAACCGCAAAGAGTCGGCAAATGGCCAAGGATCCAAAAAGAAAGCAATTGCAATTGTATGAAGGAAAATTCTAAGTGTCAATGAGGACATTGACCTCTTTCTTCTAGTGGGGGAGAGTGTTGCAACCCCACTTTGGCCAAGTGTGGGGGTGAAGCCCAACACTTGGAAAAGTTAGAGGTTTGGAGCCCTCCAGGACTCCTGAATGTTTAGAGCTCGACAGCAAGGCTTAAAACACCTCTCATTGAAGTGTTCTTGGTTTCATTGGAAAGGTTTTGAAACGTAGATATCGAAAATGGCCTTGCATTGGCCATTCGGACATCTGCAGCCTAAGTTATGGGCAAAAGAAGGGCCGGGAGTCAAACTGGCAATTTGACTCCCGACCACTAAAAGTTGGGAATCGACCTCTTCCCGACGTCGCCTTGAAGAGTGCGACATGGCGTTGGAAAGCTCTTGACGAGAGCTAC